>JACCDO011992725.1_pt1 | contig 23381 bp, 16 predicted proteins | sample 7446101 | NCBI WGS metagenome assembly JACCDO01 (sample SAMN15323440, study PRJNA562643) | freshwater metagenome | isolation source: river surface water | place: USA:Blue River Watershed | collected 2017-08-16
CACTAGCTACAGAGGTAGCATTCGTTTGATTATTATTAGCACCTGGTTGAGCAGTTCCCTGATTACCATTTAATTCAGTCTCAACATCGTTTTCTGCTGCAGCCCCATTTTCCGCCGCTGCCCCTGCAGCAGCCCCACTGACTCCTCCACCTTCCTTTATTGCCTGTTTATCCCATAAATCTTGTAAATGCTGTTCATATCCAACAAGCTGCTCATACCAGAATAAGCCATATATTAATTTCTCAATAAAACTATTAGGCTTATATGTCGTCAGTGGCAGCAATGCAAATAGTGTTGGCGATTTTCCTTTAAAATAGCGATATAAATAGTAAGGCAAAACAACAATAAAGAACAAGCTACCATATAAAAAGTTCAATATGCGGAACCCTTTTGGGCGAAAGATTACATCATTTGCTGCCAATGTTCCTGCCCACAGCATAAGACCAATAATGACACACCATTTAGCAGTTGTGATAATTGTATTTACAATTTGATCTTGAAATGTGACGCTATCTGATGTGGTAACGGTATTATCATCTTTTAGTGCGCGTAATTTTTGAACAACTTCATACGCTTCAGGGCTAGCAGATAGCACACGTGTAAAATACTCGCCGATAAATGCATTTTGCGCTTTAATCTCTCTTAAGGCACTTGTAACAGCGTTTGTATATGCAATTTTATTTGCATTTTCATTTGCATTAAAGAATGATGTAATATCTTCGGACGCTTTTAGGAGAACTTTTGTATCTGTTGGTGTTAATTGAATATTGTTTTTAGCTGCGATATCACCAGTGGCAAATTCACTTAGAGTTTGGATCAATTGAAAGGCGAGTGTACGAATACCAAGACCTGATACAATTGTATCAATCTTATTCATTGTTTTTGACATTTCCTCCTCAATCTTCTTTTGCGAAGTTCCTGTATTATTTGATAAATATGTTCTAGCCTGCTCAATTAGAGTATTTAACAATTCCGCATCACGTAAATTTTTACGTAGAAATGTCTCGCCATATTGGCGACGAATATTTTGCTCTTTATTATTAAGAGCTTCTTGTTTTGTGCTAATATATTCTCGTTGTTGAGCATCTCCTCCACGAAACATGTCTGAAATTCCGAGATCGACTTTGAGTGTACTTGGCACTGCTGGTGCTGCTGGTGCGGCGCTTGCAGCAACGGAACCGGCGGCCGCAGCTGTTGACTCAGTAGCTGGAGGGCTAGCATTGTTTGTCGCCATTCTGTTTAATGCACCCCCAAAAATTGATCAAGAGTTGGCCACGTTCTAAAAGCCAGCTCTCCATAAATGTCGGATACCTATTATGCCTGTTATGAAGCAAATCAAGGGAATTACTGGACATGCGAAGGTCCATACAATAATTTAGCACTCGCGGATGCATTTATAAAAGACAAAATTTGTCCACGGCGAACATTCATTGTCTCCGCCCCATCTTATGCACCAACAGTCATTCGTGAGCAAATTGTTATTAATAATTTATTAAAAACAATTCAGCCTTCTATTATATTTAAAGACCCGGGTGCTGACTCTGGAGATAATATATGTCATATAGGAGAATGGCATGCACACTAGTAACTCAGAAAAGCCCACACATTTGCTGAAGAACCTGTACAATATGATAATCAATCTCTGGCATTGATAACGATACATAATTGTAAATAATTGTTCTGAAAAATATAAATTCATATATGCCTAAAAGGGCAACCATTGCAATATTTTCAATAAGGACGCGTCGCCAATGGAATTTATATTTTTTCCAGATGGCCCATGCACTTGCAATACCAGTTAAACCAGTAATACCAACAAAATAGAGCCACGATTGTATTTGTAAATTTGTATTAAAATTGTCGCGTCCTGCTGCTGCAATTGTGGCAGCTGCTGAAACATTTCTTGTGTTTACCAGTGCATTCAATAACACATTTACAGCCGCTGTCACATTTGCCGGCCACGCCCTACAACTTGTTCCAACCGCATCCACATAACCATCAATCGTTTTTAAAAGACCAGAATCTTCTGATTTAGAAATAAATTGAAAAAAGAACACTGTTTCAAACAATGATATAAGAGAAATATGAATCATTAAGCTGACGCATTTTTCATACCACCATATAAAATCAAAGCGAGGTCGAACGGCCGACAATGGTACATTGAGTGGTTCGAGAGTTGGTGTGGAAGGTTGTTGTGCTGCGGATGTGCCTAGAACGAGAAATGAATCTGAGTATGATGGTGGTCGCAGCAAAGGTGCTTTACGACTTGATGGGCTATTCAATGCCAAACTTGATAATTCAAGGCATGAATCGGACAACCCTAATTGAGGTTGTTGCAGCATATTTGCTGCATCGGCCATATCGTCCAACTACCAATTAATTATAACGCATATTTAAGGCCTCCAGTACCATTCTGTATTAATACCCAGTTAATTGACTCAACATAAATTGTTATATCATATACATAATCGTATTTATTTTGTGTATTAAGCGGTAAGGGAAATACATTTACATCGACTTGGAAATTTTTGATGCGACTTGCATTTATGGACCCACTTGGCTGAACGGATGATTGTTTCAGACTGAATGGGTAAGGAACACAATTTATTTTATTAATACCTCTATAATATTTATAGGTCACTAATTTACGGAAAAATTCAGCATTTCGTTCATCTTGAATGACGTTACCGTCGCAGATGACTTGAATTCCGCGGATAACATCTTTTTGTCCACTTGCAAGTAAAAGACCTGATGATGGAATACCAGGTGGTGCTGGTGAACTCGGTGTCTGAATATACGGTGCAACATCTGTCACCCAATTTGTCCAATTATACTCATTATTTCTAAAAGGGATTGCATCACTGCGCCGTGGAATAGTAATAAGGCGTGTAATTGGATTATGAATTTCAAGTTGTATATAATCGCGAGTATATAATGTTTGTGGAACAGATGTAACCTGATATACTAAATATCGCAATGGTGTTGTAGTAAATGTTTTACGTTCTTCGTCGCTTAAATATACATATGTAGCATACATTCGCGGGTTGTATGGAATAATATCTAGTGTAGGGGGTGTATATCCAATATCAACAAGGAAATTGCGCATATACCAATTATTGGTATTGACATTATAGCCAGGATCAGGGATATATGTCGGCATACCAAGTTGATATTGATTAACGGATGCGTTCATGATAAGTCCTGGTGCGACGCGATAACCACTTGGATCAAGAATAGTGTATAATTCCTGGACAGATCGCAGTGTTAGTTGTATTTCAACCTCTTGTAATTGCAGGGCACATAATGGGAGCGACAAGCTAGGATCTTCTGTACACCAGAAGGGGAGTGGTACAAATATATCACGACCAAAAATAGATGGGCGATTTGTTTGAGCGCCTGACTGTGAGAGATTTGTGACGACAGTAGGATATTTACCTTGAATTGATCCAGCAGATCCGACGGCAGCTGTCGCGCTGTTTGCAGGATCATATAGTTCTGGTACATGCCCCACTAAATACTCCCATTTACCTATTGTGTCTTCATCCATATCCAGATTTGCACGGGCAACTAAATAACTACCATCAAACTCTTGAATCTTTTGTCCACCAATAAAAATTGCAACATTTTCAATTAGACGACATCCAATATATTTTGACCATGCAAATTCATATTGATATGTGCGTATTGTATGATCAACATATTTAGAATAAATATCGGGTAATGTAAATACAAAATATAGGTCACGAACTAGATCAGCATATCGAGGAAGTTTCATTCGTATTTGAACAGGTTTATCCCATGAAAGAGTGTTAGGACCATCAACTGCGACTGTAAAAGATTCTTCAGAAAAGTGCGTATATTTTCGAAATACTTTATAAAAGTATGTCATATGTGGGTTAGCACTTAGAAGTATATTTTGTGCTCCATATGTGACAAAAGCATAAAATCCGCCACCAGGCATTGTCTGATTGATATTATAGAAAAGCTCCTAAGGCTTTTAACGGCTATGTATCGGTCGGAGTCTATTGAATAATTTATAACATGTAAATTATTCAATATTTCTATATAATTATCTATTTACTGTGAAGTAATCCACCAATCATCGGTTAAATATGGTGGTTTATCTTCTCTAGCGGGATCCACCTTCTTGGACGGGCCACCTTGTAAAATATCATTTATTTCAGTATAACTGAGTGCATAACTGTAATAACTTAGTAAACTTATAGAACCAGTTATTGATCCAAACACATTTAGGGATTCACCGTTTAGTGCAGGTGTCAAGTTTCCATTAATTGTAATGCGACGCTGGCTAAATACATGAATGCTTTGATAATTTTGATAAGGGACCGATTTTTCAAAATTGAGGCGTTTTACAATATTACCATTTAGGAACACGTTCATTCCGTTGTCTTCGCACATTAGAACAATATGCACCCATTTACGTATAGGGAAGTTCTCAATATCAACGTAGCGATTCCAATGGCTAAATGTATTCATATATACACGCATTGTGTTACGATTATTATGCATATAAACACCGGGTGCTAGAAGAGGATATTGGCAACCATATCCTTTATGGAACACATGTCGCAGTCCCTCTTCGTTGCCAAAACTTCCTTGGTCAACATATAAGAAGAATGAATAGGAGAATTCAACACCAGTTCGTTCGTTATCAGATAGGTATATAGATTTGCTATTCATATCGGACGGGTTTTGGGAGAATGTGTACATTTTTGAGCTAGATGCGGTAAATGGCAAGAGATCAGTTTGTGTTTTGCCAATTCCAGTTACAAGACGATAAATATATTCGGCGCCGAACATAACAAAATGTAAAATTATAAGAAGAATAAAGGCCATGATAGCTTGCGCCGGATATGACGAGTAGCCTGTATTTATTGCTGAACTATTGGACGACATCTATTGCCAGTGCATAAATTAAGGTTGCGCATTATATTTTAATTCATGGCTGGGTAAAATTGGTTATCAAGTGCGGTGGGATCAAAGAAACTGCGTAGCCAATCCCAGAAAGAAGTAATACCAATTGGTCCTGCCTGATACATACGATTTGCCTCATCAGGGCTTAGTGCAATATTACTTAACACCAGACTGCTCATGTATCCGCCATATCCATTTGCATCATACGCCTTTAATTGATAACCACCTGATGGTACACGGAAAAAGCTGGGATTTAAACAAGAGCGTGCCAATTTACCGTCGATATAGACATCTGTTGTATTTCCATTTAGGACGATATTGACCAGAGTCCAGCGCTGTAATTCAATATTTGAAATATCACAGCTTGTCATCTGGGATAAAGGACCGCTTGCAATAACTGGTTTATTGAAGAGATCGCTTACATTTTGGTGGCTGAGTGTGACAGAATCGCCTGCAACTTGGTTAGGGTCATTGGCCTGAACACGTACATGGAGAGTATTGGTATTTGCACCTAGATATACAACAATTGTGTAAAATCCACCAGATATTGCACCAATAGATATTACATGTTTATTGTATCCTGAACGCGCGTTCCAGTTCTGGACATACATCCAGAAACTGATACTATACTCGCCACCTTCCATTAATGGAGGGAATTGATCAGCTGTTTTAACAAACGGCTGTACCTGATTCACATTCTTGACGCCTTGGAACATTGTTACTGTTGCTTGTGCCTCGCCTTTGAATAAAAACTGGTATAAATAGTACAGAGCAATTACGCCACCGATAATTATTGCTAATTTAAAAAACATTCCAATTCCATCAGCTAGATCCATTCTAACTAAGCATAAGGAGTTTGCCATTCTTGTAATGCATTTTTGGGGCGCGTTTTGTTAGCTCCACAGAAGAACCCGCCGGGGCAAGAAAAAATAGAGAAAGGATTGCTTATTGTTGCTGTAATATCAGTCGGGGGTTTTTGACGTGTATCAGATGTATCCGCAAGCTCATCGCGAACTTGTTGAAGACTTAATCTGTAATTAAAAACACGCCCTTGGCGGAAAACACCACGTAATTGATCTCCACCAATGCTCATACTGGCAGCCGTATACACCGGTAAATGTGCAAGTCTCTTGCTTGCAACAATATCATCGTTATAGAGAATATCAAAACGACGACCATCTCGTAAAATTCCTAATTGCACCCATTTTTGTGCAGGTAAAGGAGGGAGCTCAATAATTTCTTCCTTTGTTTCACGATTTGATGTATTAAATGTTTGTACAGTTAGTTGTGAAGAGTTTGCTCCATAATTAAATTGTAGAACGCCCGGAATTTCTAGTAAAGTGTTTGGTATCTGATCCATTCGGGGTGTTTTGTCACTTGATTTTAGATAAACATACACAAGAATTGTGGAGCCCGCTGAACTTAATACAAATTGTCTGGTTGTATTTGAATCTAGGACTGTTTGTGTTGAATCAAGTACACCGTCTTTTACGTCAAATGGCCTCTCCATAAGTTTGTCAGGAGTACGATAGTATGCTAGAACTAAATACAATACAATCGCTACTATAATTATAAATCCAATATAATAGGCAACTGTTATTTCCATCTATGTGATGGATGGAAATAAAAGAGAATTTAAGTGAAAATATTTAGGAGGCGCGCTAGGGGAGTTAGGCAGATCCAGATGCAGGGAAAGATGAAGAGGCAGAGGCAGAGGCAGAGGCAGGGATGGAGGCAGTTAGGGTGCTTGGAGGGAGGCTAAAAGATGCAGTTGCAGACCCAGTACTTGCAGATGCCGTTAATGGGATATAGGAGGCGGAGGCGGATGCCGTTCCAGATCCAGTGAGGAGACTTGGGGGGAGACTAAAAGAGCCTGCTGCCGATCCTGCAGCTGCTGCAAGTGATCCTGCTGCCGACTCTGATGCTGCAAGTGACCCTGCTGCAGATCCTGATGCTGCAAGCGACCCTGCAGATGCAGATGCAGATCCCTCAAACATAGAACCGCTTGAAAGATCAACTGAGAAATTATTTAATAAATCACTTGCACTCAAACTGCCACTGCCACTGCCACTGCCACTACCACTTAACGTCCTTCCAAGAAGGCTCATATTTTTCTGAACAGTCCCTAATACAGAGTTTGACACACCTAAATCAGAATTACAAGAGTCGTTAATTAAGCTCGAAAGCTGTGAAAGAGAACGGGAAACTTGCTCACCAAAATCTTGCATGGATAGTGGGGGCAAATATGCCATTTCTGCAGGGCTAATCACTCCCTTCCATAAACGTAAATTACGAACACTCGCCATTGCTGCAAACGCTTGTCCAGGAGGAATAAATGCACCAGATAATGGTAAAGGAGCACCAGATAATTTCCGAGTAGAATGTAATTTACCGTTATAGTAAACTTCCATGTATTTGCTACCCATGATAACACCAATACGGAATGGTTGCTGAATAGGTACATTTTTCAAGATAGCATTCTCAAACACAATACTATTGTTCACAACACTAATTGTTGATACAATTAGGTCATTTGTTGATTTATCTAGATACATTGCCAAATTGTAATTGCCTATTTGTTGTGCAATTGTAACACCTTCAGCAGTTACAGGAGAACCGGTGAATTTTGTATCACTGCGAGAAAATATTGGCCGATCAATATTGGATGCAACATTTGGATCAACAATTAAAACATCCAGTGTCAGCGAATAATCATATGTACCATCATCACCATCGCCCAACACAGTATCTGCACTTTTGAGTAGTGTTGAAGATGAAGTCCAATATTTTCCAGACGACTCCTTTGCAACTGTAGGGACTGGAATAAATCCAGGACCCGCATTTTTCACTTTAAAAATTGGTCGTATTGTATAATGAACAATTAATAAAATTGCCAATAATGCCACAATAGCAGCTGTTAATGCGAGACTAATACCTTTCCAGTTAACACCAGAGGGGCCAGATACTCCAGATGCTGGGAGAAATGCATAGACTAAGCTACCAAAAAGAATAAATAAAGCAACACTTAGCAATGTAATAACAGAAGTTGTGTTTGATGTACCTGTTGTATATAGTATTAATGTTGTTAATACAAGTGCAAATGCTACAATAGGAAAAGCCATAGCTTTGCTATTAGGCGGGGCGTATGCCGAGTGCATTGTTGTAAATCTATTTTGAAATGCAAACATGCCACTTCGATCCATTCTGTTGATTCCTCGCTATTTTCTTTGAAGCAAATTCGCACTTAACAAGCGCCTCTAACTGCGTGGAGTGCGTAGCCAATAAAAAGCACCAGCAATTGCTGCAGTTCCTACAATACCAAGTGCAGCGCCTTTCATCAAACTTAATAAATGCTGTTCGGAAAAATCATTGCTTGTAATAATTGGCGACCGGTCACGTTCTCCCAGCAATTTTATGTAATTAATAGACTCTTCAACTGTCCATTTTGGTTTACCTAATGACACATTTACTGCATTATGTAAATCAACAGTCCATTTAAATAAATCTGTACGATTATCTAAATGCGGAACAATCGGATTTTTTGTAATATGTTGTTTATAATGTTCACGACAAACCGGGCATGGTATTAAATTAGCTAGACTTTCAAAAAACTGTTTTGCCGATCGTTTTTCTGTATAATTGGGTTTTGAAGAATATCCAAGTGCAACAATATGAATTGTCATCCAGAAAAATGGCCCCCAAACAGTTGGTGGAATATTCATTTACTACTGAAAGCTTCTTTTTCCAACTCATCACACAAAGCGCATCAAAACTCCGCCTAAGGTACTTAATGATACTATAAAGTAAATAGATCGGTGATCAAAATGTACAGTCGAAATAGGCACTTCATTTATCCATCATATAAACAATCTCAAACAGTGTGTACAAATTGCAACCAGATCGGGCATTCATATAAATATTGCCTTGCACCAGTAAATAGTTATGGAATTATTGCATTTAGAGTGCGTGATCCTGCATGGACACATTCAAAAGGGCTCATGGCAAATAATGGAACAAACCTAAATGGAATTGATGATGTCGTGCAAAATGTCGAATTTTTACTTATCCAACGCAAAGATTCTCTGCGATTTGTTGATTTTGTACGAGGGAAATATGATATTCAAGATACATCGTATTTAAAACAATTACTGTCAAATATGACACCTGAAGAACGCGCATTTTTAAAAGAAACAAATTTTGAAGATATGTGGAAACGTGTGTGGGGATCATCCACAGTTCGTAATTATAAAAATGATTACGAATTATCAAAACAACGATTTACTGCCATTAAAACGCCGCAAGAGGATGGTACAACCATTCTAGACAAATTGCTAGAGACAACGACAACAACGTGGACAACACCTGAATGGGGGTTTCCAAAAGGGCGCAGAAATCCAAAGGAGGATGATCGGTCGTGCGCAATTAGAGAGTTTGAAGAAGAAACTGGTATTAGCCGTGATAAAATTGCAGTTGTCAGTAATATGGAACCACTAAATGAAACTTTTTTTGGAGACAATAATGTCCATTATTGCCATAAATACTATTTGGCATATATTCCAGTAGGTGTGAATTTTGCCGATATTGCATCACATCCACATATGAGTCGTGAAATTGGTGATATTGGTTGGTTCACAATTGATGAAGCGCTTGGGCACATTCGTTCAGAAAATGTAGAAAAACGTGAAATTCTTCTACGAGTTAGTGGAATTATTCGTAATTATTGCTGCGGTCTGATCTAATTGCGCGCATTATAACCACAATGAATCATTATTAATTAGAGTAGATGGACTTCACTGGTTTAACCAAACAAGAGGTCTTGGATGCATGGGATGAAGAAACAGATATGGAACGTCGCGACTTAATTCTAGAAGAATTAAAGCGACGAAAGCTATTCCCTAGCAAATATGAATATATGTATGAAATGACAACAGGAGCCTATCCGGATAGTGCAATCTATAAAGAACGAGGCCAGTATTATGCGAGAGATCCAGAGTTCTTACAAAAACTAATGGCCCGACGCGAATTTGCAGAAAGTATACAACATGACTGGGAATTACCGAATGATCCGTGTGATGCAGGGCGTGGTTTTGAGGTAACACCTGTACAGCGTTTTGTTGCAAATTTCATGTCCCCTAAAAGCCCTTTTCAATCTGCACTTCTATACCACGGTGTTGGTGTAGGTAAGACATGCGGTGCTTTACAAATTGCGGAAAACTGGCTTTCCAATTTTCCAAACAAACGCGTTATCATTGTTGCACCTGGTGTCATTCAAGCAGGATTTCAAACTGAACTCTTCGATATTGCTCGTATGCGATTCGGCAATCAACCAACCGAACCAAATACCCTAACAGGCTGTACTAATTCATATTATTTAGAATTATCCGACTCTCTATACATTCGCCCAGACCCGAATGCACGCGACCCAATTGCAGAAGAGATTGAGACACGCAAACGAATTCAGAAGCGTGTTACAAGACAAATAAATAAACGATATGAATTTTACGGCTATCTTGCATTTGCCAATTACATTGAGGGGATCATAAAGCCATCACAGCGCATAGCGGATCCGACTGCTCGTGCAATTGATGAAAAAGAGCGCATAAATGCAGTATTTGATGGCCGCCTACTCATAATTGACGAAGCACATAATTTACGAGAAGTTTCAGAACAAGAACTCACAAATCAACCCGATGAAGACTCAGATTCTCCAGGCGGATCTGATGACATGAAAGATGTATCTGAAGGCAAACGACTCACACCATTCCTTGATATGGTACTTGGATATAGCACAGGCCTCAAACTCGTTCTCATGACCGCCACACCTATGTACAACTCATTTAAGGAAATTATTTTCTTATTAAATTTATTATTAAAAAATGATGGCCAGGCTGAATTAAAATACCAGGACATATTTGAAGACAAGGATGGAAATTTTCGCGATAATGGAGAGGAAACACTGGGATTAGTTGCATCTCGTTATATCAGTTTTATGCGTGGTGAAAATCCACAATCGTTCCCTCTGCGTCTTTATCCATTGGATCGCGAGCCATTAGAAGATTACCCAACTCGTAATCCAAGCGGCGGCACTGTGAATTTAGAAGAGACGCAATATATGGAAAAATTACCAATTGTTACAACGGAATTATCTGGTGATTCATTGCGTGCTGTCAAATTCTTTTCTGATAAATTAAAACGTAGTGACGAGGGTATTAGCAGTTTTAATTTGGAAAAAATTGTACAAGCAGGTAATATTGTTGTCCCTCTCCCAGAAGATCTTGAAGACAACGATACAACACTTGTAAAACGCGTATCAATTACTGCTCTAAATATGCATTTTGAAAAACGGACAGAGAACGGTGAGGCAACATGGTATCCTCGTCAAGAGGACTCCGCGGACTGGCTCGGTGAAGATCAACTTGAAGAATACTCCCCTAAATACCATAAAGTATTACAATATATTCGCAAAGCGGAAGGTGTTTGCTTTTTATATACTCGTTATATTCAAGCTGGTGCATTACCTCTTGCACTCGCTTTAGAGGCAAATGGGTACACCCCTTATGGGCGCAAAACAGGATTCCTTGGAGGCGGACCTGTAACTCCTGGTGGACGCCAATGCGCCTTATGTGAAAACCGCGAAGGATCACATAAGGAAATTAAAGATCATAAATTTACACCAGCTAAATTCATTCTACTCACTGGTGATAAGAGTATATCTCCTAATAATAAAAATATGATCAAAGCGGAAAAAATGTCTGATAATATAAATGGAGGGCGTGTCAAAATTGTAATTGGTTCATCTGTTGCAGCAGAAGGTGTTGACTTGAAATATGTGCGAGAAATCCACGTACTTGATTCATGGTACCATTTAAATAAAACGGAGCAGATCATTGGTCGTGGTATTCGTTTCCGTTCACATTGTGCACTTCCTGAAGAAAAACGCAATACAACAATCTATTTACATGCAGCAGTTAGACCGCCTGAAGATAATAAAGAATCTGGTGATTTGTACAGCTATCGTGTAGCATATCGTAAAGGGCGCCAAGTAGGGCGTATTACACGTGTTCTCAAAGAGTACGCTGTCGATTGTAATTTAAATCACGATGCAATTATTATTGCAAATGCAGACCCCTTAAAAGAGGTGATTGATGCTCAAAATAATGTTCGAGAGGATGTATCAATCAATGATATGCCTTTTACAGCTGTTTGTGATTGGCTAGAAGATTGTGATTACACGTGTGCAGAGCCTGTCGAAATCGATCCTGCAAAAACGCACGATATCAGTTATGATGAATACGCATCGCGCTGGAGAGAAAATGAACTGAAAATTCGTCTACGTCGTCTATTTGAAAAGAAAGCGTTTTATAGCCTCGAATCATTGAGCCTGAAACTATTTGTCGATGTGCCTAAAATCGCACAAGCAGAGCTATTATATAAGATTGTTGGTAATAAAGCATTTAGTGTAACACATAATGGTCGCGAGGGTTATATAATTTATAAGAACGGTTATTATTTATTTCAACCAATGAACTTTGTGGATATAAATGTACCACTTGCTCTTCGCATATCGTCGTATCCAATTAGGGTTGAGCGCTATCAGCCTCGTGATATTTATACGGAAATTACACAACGTATAAAAGCAAAACGACAGGCAGCAATATTAGCGTTAGAGGAGGGTGATGAAGAGGCAGCGGCAGCGGCAGAGAGGGAGGCGGAAGGCGAGGAGGGTGAAGATGCAGACCTAATTGCAGCAACCGCACCAAAGAAGGAGGCAGGTCGAACACTTGAAGAACTTATTGAATTATGGCGCTTTTATGAAGCATGGGTTCATAAATTGGCGTCATATGACAGTCTTCGTAAAATAAATGCAGTTATGTATTCAAAAGAGATTGGTAGTTTTATTCAGGAACGTGCGGCAGGAGAGGCGAAGGAGGAGGAACGCCTAATGCAGCGTTATGAAGTTGTCCAATGGTTTGCAGGCGCATGTTTGCCTTGGACAGAATCAAAACGCCAAAATTTTATTAAAGCAATTATGGAACTAGTATGGGATGAAGAATATAACGATGAGGACCGTGAAACGTTATTATTTGAGCGCGATGAGTTGCCTGAAACAATGAAAGAGGCTGCTCGCGATCATTATTTTAGAACGAAAACCGATTCTATTATTCGAATGATTTCAGCGGATGAAAATACTATGAAATATTATTGCAACGGTAAAACATTGTGTGCACCTGCCAAAATTGCCTTATTTGATAAGAAACGCGAAAAGGGGGAACAGCCTAAAAAGACGGAAGACCCTTTATCTACTCTATATGTTTCAAAAGAGACAACTGGTGCCCTATATGGATTTATTTCGAATGAAAAGGGTATGTATGTATATAAATCACATAGACCTGGAAAAACAGGAAGTGGTGAAAAGTGCGACAATGTTTCAACAATTAAGAAGCACCGTGAAAAGGTCGTAGAACTTGGTGAAATATTAGAAGAAGCGACTCGAGAAAATTATCAATTAACTGAAGAAATTCTTGACAAGAGCACGCGTAAAGTTGTAAATGCAAAACGTATGTGTATGTTGCTTAACATTGTACTACGCTATATGGATGTATCAGGAATACAAGAGAAACGTTGGTTTTATAGACCTATTCAGGCGCGCAAAGTTGGCCATTTAGGCAAACCTTAGAGCTAAAATTTGATTTAAATACCTGCAGCAATTTACAAACAGCAACAATTAGAAAATGAATGACGATAGTGTATTAAATGCAAATGCCATGCGCACACGCGCAATCTTTGAGCGCAAAGTTGGACTTGCACCCAAAGAAATGAACAAAATTAGCAAAAATATGAGTATCGACAATCTTCTAGTTGAAAAAATTCGCGGAGACCTTGAAGGTAAATGTTCTCAACATGGCTGGGTAATTCCCGGCACTGTAAAGATTCTTTCACGATCTATGTGCCAAAATGAGCCAGGTCGCTTTACTGGTTCAATGGTTTCATGGGTGCAAGTGGAAGGCGAAGTATATTATCCTACAGATCGTATGCTAGTTACTGGAGAAGTATTAAAGAAAAACAAGATGGGTATGTTTGTGGTATATGAGAATGCTGTACAAATTATCGTGCCGCGCGATCTGCATTTAGGGCATGAGGAATATGATGCAGTTGAAATTGGGCAATATGTTGAAGTTGAATTGAAAAAGTCACGCTTTCAAGTGAACGATCCATATATCTCGAGTGTTGGTATATTTAAGCGTGTTGTAGAAAAGCCGGTTAGTGCTGCGGCTGCTGTGGCAACGGCCACAGTAGCACCAGCGGTCCCTGCCCCTGCAGCTGGAGAAGCAGAACGTGCACAGACCCCACCAATTGAAGAGGATGAAGAGGCCATTGCATCTGCTGCCCCAGCTGCAGCCGCTGCTCCTGCCCTGCCACCAGCCACTGCTGCCGCTGCCGCTGCCGCTGCCGTCGCCCCGCCACCACCTGCCGAAGGCCCGGCGGAAGATGAGGAACAAGGGTTTGGTGCAACAATCGGCGATTTCCTCTAAGAGCGTAATTTAACAAAAGGCAAGATCCTAATTGCATATAGAGAATGTCTTCAATTTGTAAAACAGATTATGATAAGCGCAAGTTATTTGTAGAGCGTTTATCAACACTTGTTAAAAGCGAATATGAAGAAATTTATCGAATACTTAAACGTTCAAATGAGTCATATAGTGAAAATGCGAATGGCATATTTTTCAACGTGAGTGATATTTCCTCAGCTACATTTGATAAATTAAATGCATTTATGGAGTTTTGTATGGAAAACAGATGTGAGCAGGATCAGCGCATAAAAGCACTTGAGGCGTTACGCCATGAAACGGATGCAATTAGTGCTGCCCCATCCACCTAGGGCTGGCAGGCTGGCCTAAAAGTTCTTCACAACATCTCTAGTAAGTAGTCGTATTGCAAGATGCAAGTTGATAGTTTTACACTGTTAAAAGGGTGGATTGCGTCAAATCCAAATCGCCACAGACATTTGGATATGCCGCATGGAATGAATAACAATTCGACGAGTGCATATAAATTTCCTGGAAGTGCCAGTGATTGGATTGAGTTTGATGTAAATCCAGCGGGCCCTGCATCTGCACTTTTTTTCTTGAAAGATCAGCTCTATGCACAAGCTGCTCCCAGGCTTCGCTCTCAAATGCTTTTAGAGAAGCAGACTGAGCTCACATTGGCTCTTGATGCAGACATGCGTAGTGGAAAACTTATGCGAATGCGTCGCAAAATGCATGAGTGGCTGGCAACAGACCCCAGTCGTCTCTCAAAAGAGACACTCGCAGATGTTTGGGACATTCTTTGTACTGTGTGCGATATTCAAACAATTTGCCTGGAAGAATCTGTAGAAACTGGTCAAGCCACAATTACTTTTTCTCCGGCAAATGTGACTACTTGGCGCCCAAATATTCCAATTCATATTGTTGAGAAAGGTCTTAGCAAGGTCTGGGTATATGTAGGACAACCCAATAAGCTGCGGCGCAGTCTAGGTACATGGTTGGGTGATCGCGAAGAGGCCGGTGCACAGATTGTGTATCCAACAATGGATACAAGCAAGGCCGACCTTGTAAGTTTCCTAGAAGTCCTACCATCCTGGAAGGAGAGTATGCGAAAATGCAAAAAGGATGAGCTCGCTCCTATTGCTGGCCGTGCACAAGTTATTGAAATGTTCAATGACTGGCTAACGCTTACACCGCAAATGCAACTATTTTGCGAAGATGTATAGAGACTTTGTATAATATATCAAATAAATGAACCTTGATAAACAGTTTTACTGCCTATCAAAGTTGATTTTGACAGCAACAAGAGTTTTAAGTAAGAGTTAGATAATCACATAATGGAAGTCACCAAGCCCGAACATGAAGGCCTTGTAAAACTTCTCGGTGAATGGTGGAACCATCCCGAGCAAGAACTTGAGGCAACTATTGGAAAAAAAGGCAGTGTCACTGTAACATCCTTCATGGATATAGTACAGCGCCTTCAAAACAAGGGATTTAAAAAACTTGTACAAGAGGACAGACTCAATATCATCCTTCCCAATTCCATGCGCTTTACACTATCTGGCATCGGTCAAATCCAGCAATACTGCCGCGATAATATCCTAATTGGTCGCCCATTTATTGCTATGATTAAAGACCGCACAGGAATAGAGACAAATGTGGATTTAAAAGAGTATGATACTCGTGTTAAATCCCGTCGTGAACTTCCTATGACAAACGACGATGCTCGCCTGCGACCAATTCTCGATAACTGGGATAAACAGGAAAAAGCGTTTCGCCTCATTCGCCGTTGGTCCTTTATTGGTGAAGGTGTTCGTTTTGATCTCTCTATGGTCCGTTCATCCGCACGTGACCCCCGTAAAGGATCCTATCGCTACGTTAAGACATTCCAAGAATACAACTTCCTTAAAGCACCACCAACATATGAAGTCGAAGCTGAACTGATTCGCGAAGATATTAAATCTCCCGCAGATGGTCTAGCAAAACTCATTAAGGGTGTCGGCGAACTACTACGCGGTATTCAACGTAACACAGTTCTTATTCGCAATTCTATGCGTGAAGATGTCCTATCTAGCTATAAAGAACTTGTACGTACTGATCGATTCCGTGGGGTTCAACCAGTCACGCTCACATTTAAAAACATGGAGAAAACAGTTGACCCAAAAGTCCCAAATATCCGCACAGGCTACAATGTAACCGATAAGGCAGATGGTTTGCGCGTCCATGGTTATACAAATGCAGCTGGTGAGTTATATCTAATTGACATTGGTATGAATGTATATCGTACTGGACTTATGGTCGAGTCGCTGAAACAGAGCCTATTGGATGGTGAATGGGTAACAAAAGATCGTGATGGGAATGCAATTAACCAATTTCTGATCTTTGATATCTATTACGATCGCGAAGGTAAAAATACGGATAAAATGCCATTTATCGATGCTGCCAATCAGGGTCGTTATGCGCAAATCCAGGCATGGGTTAAAAAGTGGAACGAAGAGGACGGCCCAAGCATTGTCGCAAAAGGTGTTACAGAAGGTAATAAACTTGTGGTTGGCCTCAAAACATTCCTATTTGGAAAAGCGGGCGACACATCCATCTTCTCTGCCGCTCAGTCAATCCTTGCAATCCCTAGCCCCTATCATACAGATGGCCTCATCTTCACCCCAAATACCACACCACTACCAACTGCACCAGGTGTGGCGTTTCCTGCACAATTTAAATGGAAACCGGCTGAAGAGAACACTATTGATTTCCTTGTAAATTACGAGAAAGATATGGATAATTTAACTGAAGATAAGGTCAAAACAATTATTAGTGCAGAGGATGGTTCGGCGGTAACATTTAAAATCCTGCGTTTACAAGTGGGTGCGTCATACGATCCTGCATACGGAGATCCTCGTGCAACAATCCTAAATGACCGCCCTTTGCCCGTTCAGCCAACTGCAAATGCAGGCGTTGGTACAGGAAGTAAGCCTGATTATAAACCTGTTCTCTTTAATCCATCTGAATACCCTGATACAATGGCAAATATTGCGTATGGAGTTGTGGAATTGGATTTAGAGACTGGTGATAGATTTGTCATGACCGAAAGTGGTGAGCGTATTCCAGACAATTCAATTGTAGAAATGCGATATGATCCTTCACGCGAAGCAGGATGGCGGTGGATTCCTATTCGTGTACGCCATGATAAAACCGAACGTCTACATCGTGGTATCTTCTCACGCACCCTAAATGCCGAAAAAACTGCAAACTCTGTCTGGGAATCCATTCACGAGCCAATCACTCATTCAATGATCACAACAGGATCAGAAACACCTCTTGACGTTGAAATTAGTATGATTGTTGAAAGTCGTTCAGAGCAAATTGGAAAGAAATATTATGATCGGCGTGCAACAAAAACATCTGACCTATTACGATCACAAGGTTTGCGCTCATTCCATAATCGCTGGATCAAAGAGCGCATTCTTCTAAATTCCACAATGCGTGAAGGAGGAGTAAAATTAATTGACTATACATGCGGCCAAGCAGGTGATTTGCAAAAATGGCAACGTCTAAATGCACGTTTTGTTCTCGGTGTAGATATTGCTGGTGAAGGTATTCGTGACCCTCGCCAAGGCGCATATAGGAGATATTTAGATATGCTTGTTCGCGAAGGACGTGATAATGTCACTCCTATGGTGTTCGCAATTGCAGATAGCTCGAAGCCATTAGTGAGTGGCGAGGCGGGTGCAACTGTTGAAGAAGGTGATATTCTACGTGCAACATTTGGTAAATTTCCAGCTGAAGGCTCTATCCCCTCTTATATCGATCGCGTCACATCTGGTGTACTCGAAAATGGCGCAGATGTTGCCGCATGCATGTTTGCAATTCATTACTTCTTTGAAAATAAAGAGAAGCTCGATGGATTTATTAAAAATATTAGCGATACGCTAGCGGTTGGTGGATATTTTGTGGGATGTGCGTTTGACGGCGATAAGGTGTTTGACATGCTTGCAGGTGTTCAGGTTGACAATGTAAAACGTGGTATGGAAGGAGATGTTCCTGTTTGGTCCATTAAAAAGCGCTATACACAATCAGAACTGCCAGATACAGAGGCTGCACTTGGAATGGCAATTGATGTCGACTTCATTAGTATCGGTCAAACTCATACAGAATACCTTATTCCGTTCAAGCTACTTGTGCGTAAAATGAAAACAATTGGCTGTGATCTTCTAACAGATGAGGAGGCGCGGGCAATTGGTCTTGTACAGAGTACGAATATGTTTAATGTATCCTATAAGATGGCAACAAGTGCTGGTCAGAAATTTGCAATGAGTGAGGCTATGAGAGAGTTTTCATTCCTCAATCGCTGGTACATTTTCAAGCGTCGCAGTCTAACACCTGTTGTTGCAGATCCTGGTACAATTGCAGAGATTGAGGCTGCGGCGGAGGCTGCTGCAAAGAGAGCGGAGTCGGTGCAATTAGCGGAGGCTGGATCTGCCGCTGCAACTGCAGCAGCTGCTCTACCAAAAAGCGCAGCGGCCCTAAAAGCAAAACAGAAGGCACAGGTTACACAGGCGCTAATTAGCTCTCTCCCTGAAGAGGCGGTATCTGCATCAATTGCAGCTGCTGCATCACCTGAGGTTAAGGTTACAAAGAAGGCAAAGAAGGCTAGTGCAGCTGCTGCTGCTGAAAGCTCTGAAAGTCCAGAGGAAGCAGCAGCAGCAGTTGCAGCAAATAAAATTGCACGTCTTCCTACTGCTTCCGCAGCCGCCGCGGCAGAAGGGGAGGAAGAGGGTGCAGCCGCAGCCGCAGCCGCAGCAGCTGCCCCTGTGCCTGCAACAACATACCCAACCGCAAAAGTGTTCCTATTCTATGTTGGCGCCCCTGAACTTAAAACAAAGGCAGAAGATATTCTGGGCATTAAAGATAAGGATAAATACGCCAGATCACGGCTCACCACAATCTCACCATTTATGGTGCAGGATACATTGGCAGATGGTACTGTAATCGAGTATCCGAGCGTGGAGCATTACATGGCTGGTATGCGTATGAAGATTTGTGGTCGTAATCCTGACAGGGCATCGCAATTATTCAGCGTCAAAGGGCGAATTCATGACAAGGCCAAACAGGACCGTGTAGGAGCCGCAGTTGCAACAACGGAGCAGCAGAAACATCAGCAATTCCAGGATTTCCTAAAACAAGAGATGAAAGATATCCATACAGCACTGCGGGCAGAAAAATTACTGCGCCCAGATTGTGATGCTGTAATGCATGATGCGTTGCGCGAAGGAATGCGCCAACGCATGGAACGCGATGCACCATTCAGGGCAGTTATACAAAAGGCAGTTAAGGAAGGTAAATACTTATTAAATTTCGATTCAAGCGCTGCATCTGATATGGGCGGTAAACGACTGGTGAATGGTAAGATTCAAGGTAATAACCGTGTAGGTAAAACAATTATGGATCTCGCAGGTATTGCATATTAAATAACCACTGCAATTAGAGATTAATATAGATGCAGCCATTACCATCAGATGATGATCCAAAAAATGAACAATTTATTAATATACCAATACAAGATTCTGATTCTGATTCTGATTATACAGTTGTTGTAGATAACGAACCAATATACAAATGGTGTTTAATTTATATAGGTATATTTGCAGGTCTAGGCACTGGTATATGTTTATTGGTGTATTTTTTATGGCATTAGAGTGGGGAAAATTGATTAAAGTATTTTGAACTGTGTAGAGTAATACAGTTCAAAATGCCTCCTCAACCTTGGCAAAAGCTTTGGATCAAAAACATGCATCCACGTGACAAAGATATTGTATTTGATGAACCGACCCATATTTACACTGTTAAGGGTTCATCTGCAGGCTATATATCTTGTACAGGATTCCTTCATGCATTCTTTGGTCATTTTGACCCTGATGCAATTATAAAGAAGATGATGAGTTCTCCTAAATGGCCGAGTAGTAAATATTATGGTCAGACGGCAGCCGAGATTAAGGCTGGTTGGGCGAAGAATGGCGAAGAGGCATCAGGTGCTGGTACGGAAATGCATTTAGCGATTGAGATGTTTCTGAATGATGCTGCGGATCTAATTCCAGAACATGTGAAGGCAACTCGAGAATGGGCCTATTTCATGGATTTCTGGCGCGATCATGGGGCGGATCTGGAGCCTTATAGAATGGAATGGGAAGTTTGGGTTTCTGAGATCAAATTGGCTGGTAGTATTGACGGAATTTTCAGACGGCGGTCTGATGGTCGGTTCCTCATTTATGACTGGAAACGCTCCAAGAAAATTACTACTGAAAATAAATTCCAGAAAGGCCTTGGACCAATGGCCCATCTTCCTGACTGCAATTATTGGCATTACAGTTTGCAGCTAAATGTATATAGGTGGATTTTAGAAACATATTATGGACTAGACGTCGCTGATATGTATCTAGTGATTATGCATCCTGATGCAAAGGGCTATAAGAGGATGCGATTGAATCGTATGGACGCTGAGGTGGCTGCAATGGTAGAATGCAGACGTTTGGCTGTGCAATTAGAGAAGGATCCTCGCGCGGTTCCTGTTCGATTTGATGAATATCAGGTAGAGGAATCAGAAGATGAATCTGCTCCTGAGACATGTATGATTACTCTTCCTCTTCCTCGGCAGTAAGAGGTGCGGTTTCAATTATAGGCGCTGCATTTTTGGCCATTCTGCCATCCGCTGTGCGTGGAGATGCAAATGTTGATTCCTCTTCATTTCCATTATAAGGAGTAATTTCACGAATATTATTTTCAGCTGCGAAACGAACTCTACCTCCAGGGTTTGTAGGTTTTGTGCGTTCAAGGCGTTCAAGTCTCTTTTCTTCGGCTGCTGCAGCGGCCTTTGCCTCCGCAGCTTCCTTTTCTCTTCTTAATTTTTCTTGACGATTTTTGCGCATTTGTTGTAGGAGTTTTTCTTGACTGTTTGCATTTTCAGAATTGTTTTCTTCCTGTTTTGCTGTACGTGCTGCAGTTAGGCGCTGTTGTCTTATTGCTTCAAGTGCCGCATTATCATTCACATTTGGTAAATTGCTGCTTTCTTCTGCCTCATTCTCAATTCCTGCTTCAGCATTTGCCTCTTGTAATAAGTTCTTACTCTTTCTCAAACGTTCCAATGTTTCATTTAGATCACCATCACTACTATCCTCCTCCTGTTCGTCTTCCTCCTGTTCGCCTTCATTTGTATCAACAGATGCAAAATCATTTGCTTCTTGTTCCTCTTCTTGTGATGCTTCATTTGTAGATGCTAAATCATCAACCTCTTCATTGCTTTGTTCAGCGGCTGCGGCAGCAGCTGCAGTGGCTGTTGCAGATTTAGTGTTTTTACGTTTGCGTGGTTTAGCAGTTAGGAAATTCTGTACTGTTGATTTTGTTGCAGGTGTAGCCTTTTTACCTTTACGTAATTGTTCGAGTGCATCATCATTCTGTATATCCGCCTCTGTCTTCTGCTCTTGAATGGCTTGTTTAGCAATTCCTGCAACTGCAGCACGGCGATCCTCCTCTGCCTGCCGAGCAAGTTCTGCCAATCTGCGAGCACGTTTCTCCTGCAATGTTACCTTGGATGCTGCCACTGGGGCTGCTGGAGGAGGTGCAGCTGCCGCTGCCTCTGCCGCCGCTGCAGCTGCAGCGGCTCTCTGCTCAACATCTTCATATACCTCTGCCATTTGGAAATGCTTTGGAACAAGATTCATACTTAATTTTAATGAATTAGAATATGTAGGCACCATAAGCATTAATGCTCGGCCATTTTGTATCATAACAATAACTGAATCGTTATTTATTATTGGTGATTTAGGGATAAATTTCATCAGTTTTTTGGATTCATCTTCATCAATAGTCAAAGCAATAATTGTCTGATTCTTCAATGTTGCAAGACGTTGCAAACTCTTATTTGTCAAATACTTATCTGTAGGATTTATGCCTATATCACGCAATGAACGTAACCCCATAATTGATACAAGAGGCATTAGTGGTTTTTCGGCCAAATCAGATGTCATTTCTGATACCCAAATTGCTAATTTAGTTGCTTCATCTTCTGTAACATCTAATTGGGTAGCAATAGGGCCCAATAAGGGAGCACGACCATCATCAATAAAACGAATCTCAATGCCTGGATCAGATTGCTTTATTTCTCTGCCAAATTCTTCAATAAAACGAGGTTTCTCACTTAGGACTTTTGCGGCTTCATATGCAAATAATTCAGTCCATTCGCGTGATGATTGTGGTACAATATATTGATCACCAATTCGAAGAGCTGTACGTAATGTTGCAATTCGTGAAACCTGATTATTAAGTAATTGCTGACGACGCGCAGGAAAACGAATTAGTTCATCAATTACCTTGCGTACAAAAAGCTCCTTTGTTGATACAAGCAATTCTTCCTTCTTTTGCTCATCAGTGTTATAAATATTGCCAATATCTGTTTTAGCAGGTACATGCAAGTAACAACGTCCACCGCCGCCCATAATATTGAGGCCGAGACCACCAGAGTTATTGCTTTCAGATGCAGAGGGTGATGCTGCAGCTGCTGAGGCTGGGGCAGATGCAGATGCAGGTGCAGGCGCAGGAGACGCAGAGGCAGAGTTAGATTCAAATTCAGATACAGTATTTTCATTGTCTCCATTTACTTCCTGGAACTTATTCTCTTCTTGAGGAGACTCTTCCTCCTGAGATGACTCATCCTGATTGCTAACTTCCTGGAACTCATTCTCCTCTTGAGGTGCCTCCTCCTCTTCATTAACTTCCTGGAACTCATTCTCCTCCTGTGGCGCCTCCTCCTCTTCCTGTGGCGCCTCCTCCTCTTCCTGTGGCGCCTCCTCCTCCTCCTGGGGCGCTTCCTCCTCTTCCTGTGGCGCCTCCTCCTCTTCCTGGGGTGCCTCCTCCTCCTGGGGCGCC
>JACCDO010571774.1_pt1 | contig 23378 bp, 16 predicted proteins | sample 7446101 | NCBI WGS metagenome assembly JACCDO01 (sample SAMN15323440, study PRJNA562643) | freshwater metagenome | isolation source: river surface water | place: USA:Blue River Watershed | collected 2017-08-16
AGGTGAGGGAGGAGGCGAGGTGAGGGAGGAGGCGAGGTGAGGGAGGAGGCGAGGTGAGGGAGGAGGGTGAGGTGAGGCGAGGTGAGGGAGGAGGTGAGGTGGGGCACTTACTTGTCGCCGTCCCAGTACTTGACGATACCGTCCTTTCCGCAAGAGAAAAAGTAATGATTATCCGGTTGAAACCGCACCGAAGTCACGCTGTCTTCGTGCGCGATGAGCGAGCGATGGCAGTCGCCGAAGTCTAAACCCCAAATTTTCACTGTTTTATCGGCGCTTCCCGTGACTAACAGCTTGGAGTCGTGCGACATATCGAGGCACAGCACCGGCAGCTTGTGGCCGTAAAGCGACAAGAAGAACTTGAGACTGTCGTCGTAGAAGAGCTTGATAGTGTTATCCAACAGCCCGATTCCGATCAGCAGACGGTCCTGCTGCAAGGTAGGGCTGTACTTGACGCACAACACGTCGGATGGCATCTTCAACTCCCTCGTCAAGGCTGCACTCAAGATGTTATTGGACAAGTTGAAATCCCAGAATTTTACTTCACGGTCTGTTCCTCCCGACATGAATCCCTTGCCGTCGGGTCGCACCGCGATCGTGTGGATAGTGCCGTTATGCGCTTGAATATCGGCGACCAGGTCGCCTGACGCGGTATCTGCAATCTGCACTTTGCCATCCTTGGTACCGATGACAACAAACCGAGAGTTGGGTACGTAGGCGATGCAAGAGCCTTCATCTGTCTTGCAAGTCCGCAGACATAATTTAGTGAGCGTGCTCCACACCTTAATCCCGTCAGTTGTGCAGGTGGCAACCGTGGATCCGTCGCTGGACAGCGACAGCCCTTTCACATCACTTCGGTGTCCAGGCAACTCAAGGACCGAGACTTTGGTGCAATCCTTGCTCACAACCGTGTTGTTATTCTCCGCCTCGATGAGCTCCGCGGTCGTCGGCGCTGGGGGAATGGAGTAGACCTCCAGCGTGTTATTCAGCAACGAAACGAGTATCTTGTCGCTGGAGTCTTTCGTGTTGGGATTGAAGGACAACCCCCTCACCTTCGACGAGCAACGGATTGTCGAGTACAATTCCAACTCATCGGAGAGAATGCCAGACAAGCTGTCGGCTAGCGTCAAGTCGGTGTTGACACTCATGGCGAGGTCGGCGTCCGCTTGGTCGTCGTCCCACGAAGAGATTTTCTCGCTGCTTTTCTTCTCAGAATTCTTGACTTTTTTGTCGCGAACTCGCTTCAGTCTTCGTTTGGTCTTCTTCTTCACCTCATTCTCACTGCGGACGCGGTAGACTTCTATGACTTTCGATGTCGTTTGGATCCCGATTATGGTCCCGTTGCCGTTGTAATGAATACCTACGCATCTGTCGCTATTATTGGCGAAATTTCTTTTGATACACCCGTAATATTCGATTACACTTTCATTGTCCAGAGCCACGCTTTCCTCGTCCAAGCCAAGCAGGCGATATCCGCGAATATACTCGTCTGCTGAGCCAGTGAGTATGATGCCAGTAGGGGTAACTCCTAGGGACCATATTTCGCATCGATGACCAACAACAGTTTGTATACAAAATTGAGTGCTAATATCCCATACTTTCAATAAAGTGTCCTTGCTAACTGACAGCAACAACTGCTGCGATCCTCTTTTGATAAATGCTACACCTGTAACACCATCTTTATGTCCTCGTAACTTACATATTGCAGTCATGGAAACCACATCCCATATCAAGATATCACTATCTGCACCACCAGATGCGAGTAAACCCCCTTCGTTATCATAACATAATGTCATGACAGCTGTTTTATGTGACCTCAATGTGGCAATTAGAGTCTTATTTATGTAATTAAAGATGCGTATGTCACCATTTGTATATCCTACAGCTATTGTACATTTATCCGCACTTCTACATATAATGCACGCATCACCAGTGAGAGTGTAAGGATAATTGTGCTGGTCGCAATTTAGCGTGCCAATCAACGAACCTTGCCGTAGATTCCACAAACTGATACTTTGCAGTGTTCCAGTGACGCCGATGTTGCCAGTGAAATCATAAATAATGTTGCATTGCGGAGATGCAATAACCCCGAATGCTCCAGCAGGCTCGAAGCGCGAATATGAGTGCACCATTACGTGTCTCAATCACTGTCTATGAGTCAACACTGCGCGGCCAAGATAGCCTAGTAGTAGTTACTTCCTCGCCAAATACCAATGGACAGAAGCTGGTGGTCCGCATCGCGTACCGGCATGTGCTTCCAAGGATAAAAAAATATAGTGATGATAACAGCGTGAATCGCATCTGATGTAAACCACCACGGCTGCAGTTACCTCGACGTCCACAACCGACTATTCTACTACCATTTAAGAATAAGATCAAATATCCACACCTCCCGGCTGGGTATCGCCGAAAAATAGAAAAGAAAAGAGATCTGATGATTTGGTTGCTGGGTGGCATCCTGCTGGGATGCTTGATCCTTAGAGTTGTCCTTTGTTTGCCGCAATTCAAGAAGAAAAGGCGTTCCAAAGCAACTCGAAAGGAAGGCAAGCGAAATACTATGATTTACCTGGGCTCTGGTGGTCATACGACGGAGATGATTGCATTAATTACTAAATTAGATACTAATGTATATTTTCCTGTTCATTTTGTTCTTGGTGAGTCGGACATTACTAGTCGGCCGAAGATTGAAGCGTCTAACCTGAAACAATTCAATGAGAAGAACACAAAATGGCACACGATTCCCCGTGCCAGAGAAGTCAAACAGTCATGGATTACCACTATCTTTACCACTTTATGGTCTATGGTTCATTCTATATACTTGATATTTTATGTGCAACCAGACCTTTTTATTTGCAATGGGCCAGGCACGTGTGTGCCCATGGCATTTGCCGTATTTTTGTTGCAGTTACTTAATATAAAGGAAACTAATATTGTTTTTGTGGAAAGCTTTTGTCGCGTGAACAGTTTGTCTTTGTCAGGTTGGAATCTCTATAGCTACTACATACAACGTCGATACTAATCTTCTTACACTATTATACAGGTAAACTTATATATTACATTGCAGATAAATTCATCGTCCAATGGCAGTCACTATCCCATCGGTACCGTCGCAGCATCTTCCTTCAAGGAAGAATCGTCTGAACACTATGAATTCCTTTTATTCGCTAATTGCGCTTGTAAATTTGCTACCTATGGGTGTAGACGAGTGTTAGAATGTTGTAACTTAAACTGAAGATATGAACTTACTTTGTTTTTGTCTTCCAAAAGCAATTTTTCCTCTGCTTCGAGCGCAAGTACCGACCTCTGCAGTGCGCCTTCTAGCACTTTGATTCGCTCCCTATTGACGTCGAATACTTTCTTCCGTTGCTCGATGCACCATTTCAAATTATCATTCGATAACTTCAACTCTTTGATCAATTTTAACTCGCTCACTGTCAACACGGGGATGCTTGTGACTCCATCGCTGGAAGCGGCGTCTATCTCACTGCCCTGGCTTGGAATCAAGTGCAAATTACTCCTGCTGTACTCTTCCTCCATCCGTAACCCGAGGTGCAACGCATGGGAGCACACGCTTTGCAATCTGTCGAGCACCACAATGCCTTCGTCGTTTGCCAAGTACTCTTTAAACTTGAACATATTGTCGTTTTCAGTGCAATCTTCTTGCAATGTAACGGTTTCTCGAAATGCTTTCCCCTCCATTCCGAGACTGAGTCTGTTAGCTTCAGTGTCAGCGTATAACACACTCATATTTGATGAAACAATCGAATTATTCAGGTTGAAATTCGTCCCTTTCGCCCGCAAAATGCTCTGCAAGGGATTGTCCAAGTTATCGCTGTTGACGTTGTTCGTTATGATTTCGGTCCACACTTCGATGCTTCTGGCGGGAATGCACGGCTCAGGACTGTCCGCCGATCCGCCGTGGGATCTTTCGCACTCCTTGCGCCATATGGAGTGTAAATTTGGATTCTGCCTATTTCGCTTACTACAAACCGTCACTGACCGCGATGAGAGGCGCTTCGTCATGCACTCAACGAGCGAATTGTAGGCGGATAGAATCTTGCTTTCGCTGCCCGCGATGCGCACCACCTCGTCTCTCATGGCAGCCAAGTCGTCTTCCAGCATGGAAATAGTCGAATATTTCAATTTTCTAATATTTTCTAGAATCTCAAGTAAATCCAGAGACTTTCCGTGCGACGTCACACCGTTATCAGAGGGTATCAGTGGCAGTAATGGTCGTAAAAAGGGAACTGCGTAACTGATCAAATTCCTAACAGCATATGACCACGCAGCTTCTAGTTTACGCGCAAGTAGTAATACATCATTGTCACATACGCAGTTACCACAAACTACCTGACTATCGGTTGAGGTGCTGAATACATCTGCATTGTCTAAATTCCTATACTCTAACTCGCAGTCGTTGCACAGCGACAACGGACAACTATCACAAAATTTAAGTGGTTTCTGAATAATGTGGTCATACGAAGCATAAAATGCTTTATTCTGATTTTTACGATCGCTGGACAAGCAATTATCCTGGATATGCTTTGGTATTAACAAAGTGTGAATAGATGCATTAGTTTGCTGCAATGCATTACATCCCGTGCATAAATGTCGTGGACAATACCAATTGTCATTAATGTCATACTCTTGAAAATCGTTGGAACAAGTTTTCACCACACACATATAATGGTATGCTTTGGTGCACGATGGGAAATCGCAATATATCAACTGCTTACTCTCGCCGCACACAAAGCATTTCTCTTGACTGCTGTCAACGTCTGCTATCACCATTTCGTCCTTTTCATTCGCTTCCGCAACTACATAGTCGTCACTGGAGTCCACATGCTCTACTTTCTCCATCTCATCATATTTAACTATTTTCTCCGGTTCAACATCAGACGTTTGCACTGGATTTATGCGCGGTCTGCCGCGCTTCCTGACTTGCGACATTTAATGTGCTCCACACCGAATCACCACCTCTTGAGGTTGTCTGAGTTCAAAAGTAGCAAGCTCTCACCGGCCCAGCTGCCTCATTAGAAAGGGGTTAAACTGGCGACAAGAAGGAGACAGCAAGTGCGCTGTCGATCTAGGTGTTCCTTATCGTTGTTGTTGCACCTTCGCGGGTCCCGCAGAGCGGGAAAGGCTGCATCTGCCTGTGTGCCATCCATCGCGGTACTCCCGCGTATTTTGATAGTTTGAATCCACAAGAAAAAACAAAAAAGGAAAGTTAGAAGAAATGAACTTCTTCTCTTCAATGTTTGGTGGCAGTAAGCCTGCTGCTGCTGACAGCGGCAGTGCTAAAGCTGGAACAAAGGTTGAGCCAAAAGTAGAAGCCAAAGTAGAGCCAAAAGTAGAGCCAAAAGTAGAAACCAAAGTAGAAACCAAAGTAGAAGCCAAAGTAGAGCCAAAAGTAGAGCCAAAGGTAGAAGCCAAAGTAGAAACTAAAGTAGAGCCAAAAGTAGAGCCAAAGACAAGTGCTAATGCGGAGGCAGAACAAGCGAAAACACAAAAGAATTGGGCAGCAGCTGAATCGAGTGATGAAGAGGATAATACTACTAGTGCTAATAAAGAAAAAGAACAAGAACAGAATAGTGACGATGATGATGACGAGGAGGAGGATAATGTACCACAAAATAATGTTAAAACTGTCGTCACAACTAAAGTTGAAGTTCCTAAAGTTGTTGTAAAACCTTTAACAAAAAAAGAAAAGCAAGAATTACGTAAGAAAGAATTAGATGATTTAGACGCGGTATTATCAGAGTTTGGTGTCGATCCAAATGCAAATACTAAGAAGGATGAAGCAGTTAAAGAGGTTGTTAATAGTTCTGAGAGCAGTCAAACTGATGGTGAAAAGGCAAAGAAGAAGAAGAAGAAGAATAAGGATAAAGCTACGGGGGTGGCGAACGAAACCAAGACTGTAGAGGCTGAAACACCAGAAGTTGCAGTTACTGTCGACAAGAAGAGCATTGAAGAGATACTGAAGGCCAAAGCCAAACCAGTCAAGAAAAGCGCTGCTGCAATTGCCCAAGAGCAAGCATTAGCTTCGTTAAAGGCTGCAGAGGCATCGGAAAAGAAGAAGCGCGAGAAGAAGAAGGATCCTGACTACTCCTACTAGACATAGTATTGCATAGTTATCAAGTAATTTGGTTGTTTATATTTACTTATAGTTCATTGATTGTCTTATGTATTCACATACACACTATGGATAAATATATAGTATAATCGCTAATAATTTGTGGATGCTCTGCGCTTCATTTTATCTTTCAGAGGGCTCTTGCTGGCTTCTGTTGCTGCGCAAGTGGTGCTGCTAGCGGCGCCACCGGCGTGGTCACCACTTTCGCCTTCTACTGCTTTTAACATAGACGGCATAAACGCGATACTGTTCCGCTTGGACACCTTGGCAGCGCCCGACAGGTTCTCGTTGCTGTTACTGGAGGCAATACCCTCGCCACTACTACTGCTGCTGCTATTCTTTCTAGCTTCCGCCTTGCGCATCCGATCTACTATTGCCTTTTCACTGTTGAATGCCTCTACAAACTTGGCGAGGGTCGAGAAGAAATCCTGCGAGGTCATGGTTGGCTCCTCGCCAAAGTATGCTAAAACTGAAGAAAACTTGGCTTTTAAGTTATCAATTGCAACCTCGAACTCACTCATGATCACCTTCGCTTTGCTTATGAACACCGCCATACTCTCCGTGCTGTTACTGACACCTCGCGCTGTATCTTCTTTCAAAAACTCAGCTATTGCATTATTGCAGGTGTCAAGTCCCTGCGCTAGCACGGTTCGCTCGGCTGTTATCGAGTCCAGTGTGATTCTCGAGGCCTCGTGGATGTGCGAAAGGTCCTCGGGGAAGAGCAGGCAGTTCTCATCGTTGCGATAGATAAGAATTATCACGTACTGCAAGATAGAAGTTTTCTTATCGAATGCTTTGGCCGACTGCAACTTCAACAAGGAGTCGAGGGTGAAGCCGATGTTGTCGTCGCCGTCGTTCATCTGATTACCAACTTTCAATATTGTTTTCAAGACTTTCTTCAACCGCAGCGACATCTTGACATCATCACATGCGTTCTCAATTTTACTTAGGATTGCCTTGCTCTCTGCAATGCGCGACTTGAACTGTTGCTTGAATATCATCGAGCGAATGCGCTGACTAGCTGACTTGAAACCTAACATCTCCAGCATATATTTCTCGGCTTGTCCTAACGCGTCCACATCCCCTTTGAACTTCTTCAATAGCCCAGACTCCTCGATGGTAGGCAGGTACTCCTCGAGTGAGTGCAGCTGGTCCGCCGTGAAGGACTCGTCCTCCATGCGCTCAATCTTCTTGCGGATTTCGGTGTAACTATACTTGATTCGAGCGAGTGCAATGCCGGCGTTTTGGCCGCGTTTCATGTCTATTAAATTGATTTTCATCTTCTTCGGCGCAACTTCAACTTCTGTCTTGACTTTGGTTGTGTTGGACTCACTTTCAATGAATAATTGGTTGAATTCTTCGACATCCAACGTGATCTCGTCCTTGTCGTCGGACTCCGCCCACAGACTATCTCGGCCAACTTTATTGGCATCCAACGCCTTCCAATACAGCTTCTTCTTGCGCACGATAGGCTTCTTGACGAGTGGAGAGGTTTTTTCCACAGCTTTGGCTGCTTTTTCGTCGTTTAATGGGACCATCTCGTCGGGGTTCTTGTCCAGGTACGTGGGATCCACATTCTCGCTCTGCATTTTCGTCTTGATAACCTCTCGAGGAAGTCCGACTTTAAGCATTTTGAAGTACTTGCTATACTTTGGATGCTCACTAACTGCAACTTGAGGGCTGTCGTCGGGCTTCGCAATAGGGATTTTCTCATCGGGACTCTTGTCGAGGTAGGATTCGTCGAAGCCTTCGAGCTTCATCTTGGCCTTGACAGCATCACGCGGTAATCCCATTTTTATCATACGGAAAAATTTACTATAGCTAGGATGCTCCGATATAGCCACTAACTCGGCGCTACTCGCGGCAGAGCTGTCACTCTTCTCGCTTGTTGGAGCCTCAACTTTTGGCAGCACGATAGGGATTAGCTCGGTTGGCTTCTTGTCGATGTACATCGGATTCAACCCGTCTTGCTGCATCTTCACCTTGACGACGTCGATCGGCAGTCCCACTTGCAGCATTTTGAAATATTTACGGAAAGAATCGTGTTCCCCAACGGCAACCATTCCTTCCGTGCTTTTCTCCGGCGCCGCACTTGTTTCACTTGCAACGGCATTTGCAGCGGCGAGAGAGTTCAAGTCGAGAATGTCCAGCGCTTTGTTGATCGAGTCGACCACGCCGTCGCTGACCATCTTCTGCGCCACGTTGGGTTTGGGCAAGCCGACCTTCAACATCTTGAAGTACTTGGCGTATTTTGGGTCTGGAGGTGGCGCAGCGCTTTCTTTCTGCTCTGGCTCAGGTTGTGGTGGTGGCTTGGGTGCCTCGTCGGGGTTGCTCGCTCTGTTCGCCAACATGTTCATCAAACTGGCCCTTGGATCGCTGGTGTTACCCGCGTTACTACTCGCGTTACTACTGGCGTTACTCACGTTATTGCCGTTACTCGCGTTACCCGCGTTACTACCCACGTTATTGCCGTTACTCGCGTTACTACTCACGTTACTACTCGCGTTATTACTTGAGATGATACTCGAGATGCTACTTGCGCTATTGTTGGCGTTGCTACTCACGACCGCAGACTTGGTGGTACTGACACTCGCTTCGACCGCGTTATTCTGAGAGAGGGATGCTGCTGCAACCAACACCTCCCGCTGCTTCTCTTCGCTCATAGTCAACAGCGACTCTAATGTGATTCCATTCGATGCTAACAATCTCATCAGCAAAGCAGCCTGCTCATGTTTATTCTTAGACTTGGGTGACAGCGCGTCCTCAGCGACTGGCTGCTGCATCGGAGGTTGAGGAGGATTCACTGAAGTATTCACGTTCAATGGACCCTCAAATCCGGTTGAACCGACTGATGCGCTCGCTCCGAAAGCTGCGTCGGGTATCACCACATCGATGCAAGTGACACACCTCCAGCCTTTATAGTATTTGTTGAGATATTTGTCGCGATTCGCGCGTTCCTTGGGGGTCTTGAGCGTGAAGGGAATTCTCCTTCCGTTTGCGATGCAACCAGAGTGGAAGTAGCAGCAGCATAAAAGGCAACACACTAATTGCTCTCGTTTCAACACGTTATCCTCCTTGCATGTCGGACATGTTGGCACCTGATCCACTTCAATCAGGCTTTCAAGCGCCGAAGAGGGTCCCACTCCGTCTGCACCACCCACGTTCAACAATTCATGCCTTCGTGCCAATGTCGAGTAATCGGTGACTCCGGCTTGTCCCAGAAGGGGCGCAGCTACAAATGTAGGGGGCAACGGAGATGCAACTGCGCCATGATTTGCAGTTCCTACAAAAGAGAAGTTATCACCTGAACTAGGGCTTTGCTCGGGGGATTCAAACTGCTGCAAATCGATAGCCGTTGCACTTTTATGCTGCTTCTTCGCCACGGCCATAGCAGGAGTACTGTCCACGCCGTCGCTGATAAATTTATCAGCAGCAGCTACATGACTGAGGTACTTGCCACTGTTATTGGCACTTGGAGGGCACAGTTGGTCCAACTCTTGCGCTCTCAACTTCATGTTCGTGATTAGCTCCGCCGCGACATCGATGTCGTTGTCGGACAGCTGCAGCGCGACCGTGATGTACTGGTCTGGATATCCCATTTCACTCAACGATGTATTCTTGTTGGATTCTGGCTCTACAAAATGGCATTTGGATATTTCGTCCAAACCCAACTCGAATGCATCCCTATTATTGAACTTATACGACGGCAACACGTCGCTGCTGCTGATCCGCGAGGGAGTATTAGGAGATACTAAACACAACGGCTTCTCGAACATGAGATGGACCGTGAAGAGTTCGACGTCCAACGACTCTCCGTAATCGGGGTTTACGTCCACATTTTGTCGCTTTAACTCGACGACGTCGCACGGCATGAATGCGGTGTTGTTCTGGTATTTAAAAATTAAAGTTGTCTTATCGCGAGTCATGGCGTGATGGCCACCGAAGCGACACATGACGGAAAAGTCACCAAGAATATCTTGAGTAACACGGAAAAACCCATCACCATACTCGGAAGACCATGTGCATTTGTTGGAACTTTTCCAGCCGTTATGCGAGTTGAACACAAGCCCAGTCATGTCCCATAACTCAACACATGGAATTTCATCAACAGGTAAACCTGATATGGCTATACTCTTCAGATGCAATGGTTTTCTATTAGGATACCCGCTGGTATCAACAGTCTTATCAATATTGTCAAAAAGCATGCGATATGATGGAGCTAAATTAGGCTTAATATCGTTTTGGACTCTTGCTGAACAGAAAAATCCAAATGCATGCGCAGAATTTTCAAATGCACCAATGTATTTAAGTAAGCAAGCAATAAGTATACCAGTTCTTGATCTACCATTAGAGCAATGAACAATAGCAACATGGTCACTTCGCAAATCTAACCAACTTTTGACACTATAACATTGAGCGAAAACAGAATCTAATGAAGGACATTGAGTGAATTGTCCTGGTGTTGACCATGGTGCATCAAGCACTTGATTCTTTAATCTTGAACGTAATAATGCAGATATAGGCTTGCCACTTATATTCAATAATAAAGTTGGATTTCCCCCCAACACATTCATCAATTCCTCGATTTCACCATCATTACATTTTCCCAGTGCAAGAAGCGTAGGTGTAATGAAAGAATAGTCGGGACCACCCTGTCCTTGCTCACGCACTATAGCACGATTGTCGGCTATTTGGCGAACGCTGTCCTTCATGCCCTCCCATACTTGGAGTGCTTCAGGAAGGTGGAAGAATGACATCACACACCTCCTTTTCTTTTCCTTTCTCTGCTGACTTCCAACAACTAGAAATTGATTACCCTAGGCCTGGCCTATTGACCGGAATATTGTTATTCGTCTGGTTAAACATTGGATTAAACTAACAAAAGGTTGTTAACGAGCGCAGAAACTTACGCTGTAGGGCTTTGATGCTCATCGGCGACTGTCTATAGCAGAGAATCGACTGATTTATAGGGATTTTTCAATAATTAGAATAGAAAGTAGTGAGAACTTCATCGTCGTCGCAGTATGTTAAGAGCTGCAGCACACGAGAGCTGCACGTCGTCGAGGATAGTTGTGGCGAACATATTACTGTAAATTGAAGACTAGCCCGAGTCGTGTTTCAAGGAAATTTTTTGAAAATTCAATTGTAAAAGTTTAAACTTTGAAGGAGAAGATGTCGCGCAGGCATCGTCAAGTGGACCAGGAGCCTGAAGAGGCTTCCTCGGGCTGGATGTGGGATCGTTATAGAGGTGAGTACTGCTGCCGCCGATTCATGTTATCAGACTTAAGTTTGCAACAAGTTGTTCAACTGTCACAAGTCTGGGAAACTATCGCAGTTTATTATCTATATTTACTACATATTATTCATTTTATTTACTTGTAGGTGGTGGAGGTGGAGCTCCTTTAAAAGATGTGACTGGTGGTACTGTCACAAATTTACGAAGTGTTATTCGAGGATCAGTAGAAGTTAACCATAATCTTCCAAGTGGTGGATCTCCATCGAAATGGAAAGGTGTGCATCATGATGATAGTGATAGTCATGATAGTGGTCATAGTGACAGCTATGATAGTGAAGAGGAAGATCGTCGTCGATCTCGTAATCGCCGTAATCAAGATGATAGACGTGGAAGAAGTCGTAGTACTGATCGTAATGATAGAAGAAACGATGAAAGAAGGCGTGTTCACACTCCAGAAATACCTGGATTAACAATTAATACGTCACCAAAGAAGGGTTTAGGCTCTGCATTAAAGGATATGAATGCAAGCGAAAGTGTAAGTGAAAAAGAATTCCGTAATAGAAAAGAAGTAGAATATCAAAATCAGTTGCGTCAGCAAATCGAAGAAAAACGTAAAATGAAAGAAGCTGAGAACAAAAAGATTGCATTGACAAAACACAAGGAGTTAGAAGAATATTATTTCACATTCTACAAAGGCAACGTACCGTCGCATATCAAGAAGGAACTTAAGCAAGCAGCTAGAAAATTACGCGGCGATGAAGACGATGAAGTCGATGGTGACAATAACTATTTCAGATCCGATGATAGGAAGAGTAGTGAAAGGAGAGAAAGAAGTAAAAATAGTGAGAATTATGACGAACCTCTTCGCACAAGTCGCTCAGAGAAATCAAGACCTGAGAGAAGTGAAAGAACAAGATCTACATCACGAGGTCGCAATAAGGATAGTTATGACAGCGATCAGGATGTACCAGACAAACGCAAATCTAGTCGCTCTGGTGATCAAGGATGGGTGTCTCAAACCGAATATGATGAGCTATCTGCATTGTGCGAAAAATTATTGCAACAACAAAAGGACTTACAAATTGAGATAAAGAATCAAGCCAAAGTCATCAATGAGTTGCAGAAGCAAAGCAGCGCACCCATCAAAGGAACTGTATTCAATAGACAAGGAGTTAGAGGCAATGCTGTAGATTCAGATAACGTTAGTGTAGGCAGTAAGTCTGTCCGGTCTAAATCTGCTGTTGCACGCGCTAGAGTAGTCGACCCTAAAGCTAGTAAGAATGTTCCCGTTCAACAGCCCAAAGCACCAACTGGTGAGCGCAGACCGTCATCGACGCATTCACTAGGTTCTCGCAGTAGGGCTGTGAGTAAAGACCGCTTCGGTAATAAGATAGAGCCCAAAGAAGCACCAACTAAATTGAAGAACTTACGTGTTAACGGTCAGAATTCCCCGGAGAAGGCTCCGCCTCTGAAGTTGAAGAGTATAAACTTTTCAAATGATGATGAACCACCATCTAACGTGAGGAACGGTGGCGGCAACGGGTTTCAGAAATTAGCTGCCATGCGCAGTGGTGGGCCAATTGTAGTAGTTCATGATGAAAATATGGACTACAATGAGAGAAACGTGCAGCCAACCAAGTCGGCATTGAAGAAGAGTCATGCTGGGGCAAATTCTATTGAACTTAACGGTAATAGTGAAATGCTACGCATTGGTGGCGAAGAGGTTGACATGATATCTGGTGATCAACTTGACAGACTCTTGGTGCAAGCGAAGAAGGCTAGAGCACCAGCGGGAGCAACTTACAATCGATTCGCTAATCTTGATTAAGTTATTACATCAACTATAAGCTTATTGGAACGAGATACTAATTTATTGCTGTAATCATCAAATAGATTTCTTTACGTTTTGATGCAGTAATCTAGTGGCGCTGCGACGTTACAAGTGATGTTCGTCATGTTCACATACAATATAAGGTATGCTATGTCGTTGGGAGTTATAAATGATTCAATTTGGTTCATGTCGCAGAAATTAAAAATTCCTCGACAACTGCTGATGTTATCAAACACGAAGTATTCTGTCTTAGTTTTGTGAAACGATCGGAACGTGTTAGCATCGTCTTTCTTCTTCATAACGAAATCGACGTGCATTGATAACGACATTCCTTTTTCTAAATTTTTACATTGAATAAAATATCCCATGGTATTATCGCGAGTTTCTCTGAGAATTAATGAAAATTCTAGTCTCAAGTCATTAACACTATGCAAGAAGGACGAACTTTCATAGTATTTAGAGAAAACATATCTCTCATTATCCATTTTTTTTGGTTGTATCAACCACGATATTGAGATGCATGATGGATCATTGCGTAAACGTGCCCTCACTTCATCCCTTAGAATACTTATGGATGACTCGCTTCTCGGCGCACCGAACAAAGAACTCATTCGGAACATTAGTGCATTCAATCAGGTGACACAGTTTTTTTCTGTACTCTCTTCTTCAAGTGTAGCTACCGGTGAGTTCCGCACTCGATCGAGGACCGGTGGATTCGCTGTATGTCTACTAGTACTAACCCTCCGCCCAATCCACATTCCAACCCATTCGCACTCTAAAATAAGAAGCTTTCACCATTGTTAATTTTAAAAAGACTGTGGAATTAATATCAGTTTTGACCCGGCCCTTACTAGTCGCTGACCTTCGCTGCTCGCAACAGTTCATAAAGAAGGGAATGGATAGTGAAATCTACGCTTTAGAGTATGAAAGCTCGCGTGTTTACTCTAATCCCGAAGAAATAGTTCAATACCGCGTGAAGGCAAGAGACACGCCTAGTATATTGAGTCGGACACAATTGGGAATAATATTAGCGAATTCAGAGAACTTGCGAGATGTTAAAGAAGGTATTCGGATACTGAATGAAGTTATGCAAAACAGTCCAATGAATGAATACTACGTGAGTTGTTTGATGCAATTGGCGCAAGGGTACTATTCGCTGAAGAAATATGACATCTCTAGACAATACATTGAACAATTATATCGAATTCAACCTGATTCGCTGCAGTTAAAAACGCTACATCGCGCTGTTGTTTTCCGAAGCAATGAACAAGAAGAACAGAAAAAAGCAACTAATCAGCAAGCCGCGATAGGTGCAATTGGTATCGCAGCAGCGATTGGTATTGGTGTGTTCGCTTTTATGAAAAGAAACAAATAACATGTTGAATATTTGTATAAATGTTACTTAATTACATCGCAATCTACACAAGATTCAGCTTGTTCGGCAACTATTTTGCTGGCACATACATTAGCGTGCTGATACAACGCTCTCTTACTGTAAAGCTTTTTTTTACAATTATTACATTCTAATTCTTCGCCTAATTTGTCGACACCAAATGGTTGAAAGCCTTTTAAATGAGTCGCTAATACTTCGGATGATTCAAACGACACGTCGCAGATCGAGCAAGTGAATGTTTTCGAGGGATCAATGTCAGGTTCACTTGTATTCACTTTATTCACGGCTGCCCATGCAGGCTTCACCACCTCGTACTTCCCGTCATGCTTCGCTAATCGGTGTTGATTGTACGCTTCTTCGTCTGTAAATGCTCGATTGCATTCAATACACATGTGCTTCACGGCTTCACTCGCGCTGCTACTAGTGCTGTCTCCATGCATACTGTGTATGTGCGACCTTATGCCTTGCTCCAGCAGAAACACTTTCTCACAAATACTGCATTTATAAGTGCATTTATCGCCTGTGTTCTCCACTGTGTACTTGCCCTCAGTCAACAAGTACATTTTTCTCTTTCTCTTTTTATCTTTCGCATTACTAGTCGTTGACTCCGCAATAGGTAATGCTGTAGGATTGGGCAAGGTAAAAATGTTCATTCCTTGGTAATTAGTGGCTGTATTCATTGCGGCGGAGCATGTAAAGGACCATGTAAAGCACTCATCGATCCTATTTTTAAATGACTTGCCTGTGTGATGTCTCTTCATTTCATATAGCGGCCAATTAGATAGTTGTAAAGGTATTTGTTGGCGCAAGACATAGTTATTCAGTGATGACATTTTTTCGACATTCCATCGTTCATATTGTTGTTGTGATAAAGACAGGTGGAACATTGCGTTTTGATTCTTTAATACACTTTTTACACTATGCATAATATGTCCAATCATACTCATATGTAGTACGCAGTCTTCTGTTCCGAGGTGAGGAAAGTTAAATATAATGTGATCGAAACTACCATCAACGTCTAGAAGCTGGTCTTTCAAGCAGACTGAAGCGTCAATGCCGTGCATAACATGAACTTGCTCATGATTGCTTAGATTCTTTAATATGCTTCGAATGCTGTCGGGATATTTGCTGTACAATTCTTCCAATGAATCATACGATGTAGCCACTATTTTCGTCTTGTGTAAAGGCTGCAACTTCTCTACCAATGATGAAGTAAAAGAAAAGTTGCCCTCCCCAAGAAGAAGGATGCACATTTCCTCATCTGCATCATCCATTGCCTCGCCTCGAGTGTTGTTTTGTATTTTCCGGATATTTGGCGATAAAAGTACCGTCGATGCCGACCTGGTCTTGCCCGCGTGGTCGTTGCATTATTGATCACATCCTTGAGTGCGAGGGTAGCAAGCTTTCGGCAGCGATGAGAGGCGGTCGCACCGTTAACGCTGGAAGTGTTGTAGTTACATATATACAAAAAAATGTGCGCCAGTAGGCAGCTACTTCATGAAAGTGTACAGCAAAACGCCACTTATTGCCAAAAATACACCAAGAACATTGAACGACGACAGCTGGATGTTGAAGAAGACAGCGGTGAACACGATGATGACGACCCTCCTGAACACATTCAGCACTGCGTGCGTCACCAACGATGTGCGTGAGAGAACTAGAAACGACGTGATGTTGTATGTCGTGTACATGAGTCCATTCAACAGGAAAAGGCCAAAAAGTGTGAATATGTTGAATTCTCTGGAGCTGAAAAGCACGGTCAGCAGCGTCCTGGCTTCAATCAGTAGAAACGCAGGCAACAGAATCATCAAACCAAGTAAGGATATCCTCTCGAACATACTGATTTCGCTGATATACCCGGGATAATTTTTAAATAAATGTCGCGATAGTACTGCACGTGATGAGAAGCATATGTTACTTATGGCGGCAGTAAGGAATCCAATGAAGTCAAAGCTAACATCATTGATACTACTAATTGCCACCCCAACGCATATCGGAACTAGTGTTAGATAGGTAATCGTAGAAGATTTCTCGTTATAAAGCAGATATCCGATTACTACACTTGATATGGGCTCTCCCGCCTTCACCGTTTCTGCAAAATTAGCGTTGACAATACTAAACGAAATATTAGTAAATATAAACCCAAGTGTATACGAAATTGCAACTTGTTCGATAATTTTATCTGCGGTGAAATCTATTTTGCTAACACTTTTTTCTGCATACACTTTTCTATATATAGTAGTCATAATAGAGGCGATTGCAAATTGAAATGTGCATAAAAGAAATGGAAATGGAAGTATATTCATTATCATTTTGGTTGTGGTGATTGCTGCAACTGCAGTTGAATACCACAAACAAACCAACAAGCAAATCAGCCATACGTTGGACAGCAATCGCTTCTTAGTAACTTCATCGACAACAACGCCTGCATCACCGTCGGTTACTTCAATACTTTCCACATCAATGTTCACCGCACGTCGATGAACCTTATCTGTTTTGTCCATTTCAAGTTATTCAATCCGACAACGCCACAACTACCTCATTACACGAGATGCACTTGAGATGCTCAGCTGACTATCTGCTGACATGGCTCGCCGTAAGGATTATCTTCTCTACTTCCAAGTTTTTTTTCTTCTTCCCTTCGAATCGCCGAGTCGCCGAGTCTAGCAGAAGTACCGGTTACAAGAGAAGGTGAATAAATATTAATGCAATTACAAGTTACACATTTATGACAGGATGCTGCATTCCGTGCGCTAGTCCAGACGCGCTAGTCCAGACTACTCTTTCTCTTGCTCCAGCAACGCCTGCAGCCATCGTTTATCGTTCCATGGCCCGCCGTTATGACCGCCACGATTTATTCGGCATTCTTTATATCTAATGTTATTGAATTTGCTAAAATGGTCTTTGAATGTGGCTATGTGCCTGTCGTCGAATAACTCGTCGTCCGCCGTGTACACCACGATTACTGATCCATTGTTCCATGATTTATGATGATTACTGATCTTGTAATCGAGCAATTCTTTGGGGACAAACAAGTTAAAAAGAATAGACCCTTGGATGAAGTTATTCACGAAGATGCTTAGGTCGGAGAAAGTGTTGATCAAGATTAGTTTCTTCGGAGCTGGTGACAAAATATCACATGATGACCAGGCGAAGCCACCACCTAAAGATACTCCTGCTACGTAGATATCTCCTTGTACTTTTGAGGCAAATGACTTCCATTGTTCTTGTATCTGCTGGCGATATTTTGGTAGATTTTCATATGTTGGTGGCGGTCTGTTCCTTAAACAGCCATAGCCATCATACTCAAATGTAGCAACGTTATATCCTATATTTTTGAAGTCATTTGCCAATAATACGAATCCTTCTTGTGATGCATCAGCTCCATTACCATGTAAAAACACTACTGAAGGTTTCTTAGGATCGTTAATATGATAGTAATAACCTAAAGCTTCGTCCAAAATATATCCTTTTATCTTTAGTGGTCCATCGCATGGTTGATTGAATGGCCAGCTGCCCAGATAAGACCCCGCAAACATCATAAAATTTGCCAGGAAATTCTTGAATTTAATGATCAAATTGTACAATATCAGCACCGAGATGAGATTTATGGTGCTAGTGCGATGCTGGAAAGTCACTCCGAAAATGCTTACAATTGCAGTTAGAACGTATTTAATGGCCATGAAAATGACACCCACGAAGATTAGTTGCAGCGCATTCACGTTGATTGTGGAAAAGATCCCCATGTCTTTCGTCTATCTTCAGGAGAAGGAAGTCTTTTCTCTCGACTAAGTTCAAGTTTTTGTCTCACACTGTGGGTGTGGTTCGGCAGACCGAGGAAGACAGTTTGGTTTAGAACTCCCTAGTTCTCTCTCCGATCGTCAGTTGAAATAAAAGGTGTACTCTTAGTTAGGTTATTGTATACATTTATAGTGCAAATTCCAATTTATTCTCCTCCTCCTCGCTCTCCAATGCCTCTTGTTTCTCTAGTACTCGTTTCTCTTGTAGTTGCTTTATAACACCTTTTCTCCATATTTGACGCCGTCTGCCGTCCGGTTTGGGGTCCCATATCCAAGCGTCATAGTGAAAGCGTATATCTCTCTTTCTAATATGAAATTTTATCCAAGAAATTATTTTTTCTCTTCCTTTCATGTCATCATAATTATCTAGTGTATCTTCAGCATAAATATCAAACTCACTCCAATCTACTATTCCAAGCCGTTGCTCATTCGAGAGCTCTTCTCTTGGTTTATTTCCGTAACTTAAATTTAAGCATTTTATTATATTTGCAATTACCTCATCGTCATATTTCCTATAGATATCCAAAGAAAATTAAGATTTTAAAGGATGAAATAAAGAAGAATAAGTGTAAATTATACCTCTTAAGAGTAGGAGGTGGTAATATGGAACTTGGTGGCTGCGTCTTTTGTACAATTTTTAAATTTCTCTCTCTACTTTTCCTTAATTCTTGACCACTTTTCATATCATAGTCATGTTGAACTTTGTCTAAAATCGACTCATGCACTGGATTCGTCGACTTAGTCTTTGATGGTAGACTGTCAACAAATGAATTGTAGCGTCCGCGGTGTTTGGAGCCATATAATTCAATAATATCAGATCCATGACGCACTTGTCTGAAACTTACTCCATTGTATGCGCATGTGTGAACCACGTACAGAAGCAGCAATAAATAACCTCTCATTATAACCAGACCTCTCGTTTGAATCAATGAGTCTTTCAAAATCTGCGCTTCTTCTATAGGTTTATGAAGCAACGTTCGCCAAAACTGTTATACTGTGGTCTTGTTTTACGGGTTCCGGTTGAATTTTCAGGCATGTTAAAACTCTACTATTACGGGAACAAGTTTAAAAGATGGAAGAGAAAGGATCTCTGTGTGCTGGTCGGTGCTGTTAATCTTGACGACTAAATGCGCTAGGTGGTAATTATTGTTGTATACAACGAACTGAAATACAAGTAAAAAATCAGCGCATCCCTCAGAAGAATGAAGCAGTGAATTAAAGTCTCCTGCTGCGTTGAGCTTATGATTATAGCACTCTACAAGTTGTGAGTTCTAAGGGGTAATAATAGACATGAATACATCAAATAGGAGCAATGAAAAACAAACACAAACACACACAATATAAACTACAAATCCACAATATTTAAATACAAATCGCACAAAACACTACTATTGCGACATCAAAGTAGCATGCCAAACACTAATGAAATACATGCTTGAGATCAATGATGATATTGTCATTAGTACTTTGATTGATGAAGATAGATATTATTAGTATCGTAAAATTCTTGGACTTTCTTCTTTAAACTTGCAATAGAATCTCTATTAACTACAACATGCGTGTCATCCAAATCCTTTATGACCAATTGGCCATTATTTGACTTATTGAAGTACATTATCAACTGCTTGGTTGGAATATCCCTAAAGAAAGAATAATCAGCAATGCTTATAAATAAAGATAATGTGCAGGACTTACGTCGTCAACAATACACCCCTTATGTGTGGTAGCGGCATATTAGAATTTTGGTTTGGTTAAAGTCTAACTTTTGATCTGCCTGCTAATATTACGTGCTCTTTCTAAAGATGCTTTTTTCTCTCATCTTGGTTCGAACTTTCGTGTGCCGCAGACACAGAGAGGCGGCCCTGTGATAATTGTAGGACAATGAGATAAGCATCGACTAATCGCCGGTGCGCAGTCTACCGCATACTCGCCGCCCTTCTAGCGTTTTACTTCGCTCTTCATTCTATGTCAAATGCATGAAAAATTTTACGGTACCGGTAGTCACCGGTCCAAAGGTACCGTTTGGTAAAAGCATTTTGAAGAGAAAAACACGTTAGTCGCTTCAATGCTGTCCATCTCTGTGCTGCTGGTGGTACTATGCTGCCTCTTGCACGATGTAGCTAGTTTTAAACCATACTTCAATGGAAAACGTTATACAAATAACATCCTTAACATGAAAAATGAAAATTTGATCGCTCCATGTGTCATCAAGGTGATAGGAGTTGGCGGCGGTGGATCCAATGCAATCACTAGAATGATAGAAACTGGTGTTTCAGGTGTTGATTTTATTGCAATGAATACAGATATACAAGCATTAGCAAAATTTGGACCTAATGGTATTAATATTCCTACATTAAATATTGGTAAAGAAGTCACTCGTGGATTAGGCGCTGGTGGCATTCCAGATAATGGTAGAAAAGCTGCTGAGGAAAGTCGTAATGATATTATGAACATGGTAAAGGGAAGTGATTTAGTTTTTGTTACTGCTGGTATGGGTGGTGGTACTGGATCAGGTGCTGCACCTATTGTAGCAGAAATTGCGAGAGAAGCAGGTGCATTAACAGTTGGTGTAGTTACTAAACCATTTGGATTTGAAGGTAAAAGACGTATGTCACAAGCTGTTCAAGCTATTGAAAAATTAAGAGCAGTTGTTGATACTCTTATCATTGTATCGAATGATAGGCTATTACAAATTATTCCAGAAGGTACACCATTACAACGTGCTTTTTCCGTTGCAGATGATGTATTAAGGCAAGGTGTTGTTGGTATATCTGAAATCATTATTCGCCCAGGTTTAATTAATGTTGATTTTGCTGATGTAAGGTCAATAATGGGAGATGCTGGAACGGCATTAATGGGTATTGGTAGAGGTGTAGGTAAAACACGTGCACAAGAGGCAGCTGCAGCTGCTATATCATCTCCATTATTGGATTTTCCTATTGAAAAAGCTCGTGGTGTTGTATTTAATGTAGTTGGTGGACAAGATATGACATTGCAGGAAATCAATGCAGCTGCCGAGGTCATCTATGAAGCCGTTGATCCAAATGCAAACATCATCTTCGGCGCTTTAGTTGATGAATCTATTACTAGTGGTGAGATTGCGATAACAGTTATCGCTACAGGTTTCCCGTCAGGTGGTGCTGAAGGCAAGGAATACGGATCAGGCGCAGCTACCATCGGTGATGTTGATAGAGATTCCATCAGAGACATGCCAATAGGTCAAGTGAAGAAGACTTTTGGTAACGACGACATCAAAAGCACAAAAAGTAGGCCAAGTAGTAAGCAAGCCGAGAGCGAAGACGACGAACTTGTTAATTTCTTGTCCAAATTAAGGAAACGTAAATAATTTTGTTTTATTTGGTGGTACGCGCATACGTCGTTAAATACAATATATTATATCGCGCCCGACAGCGTCAGCTCGTTGAACTCCGCTTCCGAGCTGATTATGGGCAAATTCTTCATTTTTCTATTCAGGTTGCAACGATGCCACTCACTCTTAAAATGAGATCGGTAAGAAGCTGCATCAGGGAACTGTCCACCGCAAGTATTGCACTTGGAACTACCAACGGCTGGTGGATTCGGTGGTGCAGCAACTCCGCCGTTGGTTTCAGCGGCGGGTGGAGGAGTTTGGTTAGCGATCTCAACCTGGAGTCGCTGTTGCTCCAGCTCCAGTCGCTCCTGCAACTTCTTCGTGCGATTTTCCTTCTCAATTTTCTCTTCTTTTTCTAGCCGTTTCGTTTTTTTACCTTTTTTATTCTTTATTTCAATGCTTTCATCAACTGTTTTCTCACTTTTTTTGGCAGTTTCTTTATTTCGGTGAAGAGCAACTGCGGCGTCGCCGCCTTCGTCGTCATCGCTGCCCTCGTCCTCGTCGTCGTCGTCCTCGTTCCTATTCGCGCTCGCTTTCATTTTTGGTTTGTTTTTTAGTTTCTTTTTTACCATTCCAAATGCTATGATTTCGCTGTCGCCATTGGCGCCATCTAGCTCATCGTCGCTGTCAGCTGCATGGCTCATGCCGCCCGTCAGGCTCAACCCACCTTGCAGCAAAGAGGACAGTAGGGCTGAATCGTTTTCACTTTTTAATGGCTTTAATTTCTCTTTTTTAGCTTGATTTTTTGGGATTTCATCGTCACCAACACTTGCCGTTGCAGTCGCGGCGTCTTTGATATGAGTAACCACACTCTTACTGGAACTATCACCAGTAGTTGATACTCGTAATTGCAGCACTTCAACCCTTCCTTCGCCTTTTGTTTGCTTCTGAATTGCCTCTTCAACTTTGCGGAACATGTCGGGGTCTACCTTCATGTCCCACGTGATGTTGTCATTAGAAATTGTGCTTTTATCTGTGCTTGGCACTTCTATGTTTAATTCCTTAACAAAATGTGACTCAACTAACTCGTGATGTATTAGAGGGAAGATGATTCTTAAAAGCATTGCTGCTCTAGCTATTGGCATCACACTTTTCAGTCTCTTGATCACATCTAATGCTTGCGATTTAGTTGATTTGGAGACATTCACGGAATAATGTATTTGTTTCATAGCGTTTTGTATCATACTCACTGTATAAGGACGATTATTATCTGGATTTACCGCTTTATCGGCTACTAGACTTGCAATATCTCTGAACGTACTGTCGTATAACGATGCCCTTTCTTCCTCAGATACTTGCAACTCGCCTTTTTCTAATATGATCCTACATACAGAGTTAGTGTCACTAGTGCCGAATGTTTCCATTAAATCTTTTGCTGATGCTAATAAGCCCTTCGACACGTTAGTAAACACAGAGTCTATCTGCAGAACCTCCGATAAATCTGTCTCGATTTTAGTTCGATAATTTAATACTTTATTACGGTAACAAGCGATCTCAAACCTTTTGTTGTTTTTGCGCAGTCTCACATACGCCACATTGGTCAACCGCACTTGGTTTATCGGGGTTCCCAATCCCATAGACATTTTATCGCTATTTCAGTGTCTACTTCACTTGCTTC
>JACCDO011902274.1_pt1 | contig 23375 bp, 22 predicted proteins | sample 7446101 | NCBI WGS metagenome assembly JACCDO01 (sample SAMN15323440, study PRJNA562643) | freshwater metagenome | isolation source: river surface water | place: USA:Blue River Watershed | collected 2017-08-16
CGCTGGGAGTCCAGCAGCGCCTTGCCGAAGTCCTGGTAGAGCGCGGCCGTCTGGTAGGACGCGGCCGTCACGACGTCGGCCACGCCGTAGTCGGCCGCCACCGCATAGGCCTTCAGCGCCTCTTCCATCTTGGCCTTCTTGGCCTTGAGCTGCTTGGCCAGCGGCTCGACGAGCGCGATCTTGCGGTAGGCGTCGACGGTGGGCTGCGCCAGCGCCAGCGCGGCGGTCGCCCCGAGGAACTGCGTGCGCGGCGTGCGTGCGGCGCCACCGGCTTGGTCGGCCTGGTAGATGTCGCGCATGAGGGCCAGCTCGCGGGCCGCGCTGCCGTCCGCCCGGGCCAGCATCGCCAGCCGGTAGCGTGCCTCCACCGCCGTCTCCAGCGGCTGCGGGAACTGCTTCACGTAGCGCTCGTAAGCCTGGGCCAGCGCCGTGCGGGCGGCGGGCGTCATGGCGTCCGGCGTCTTGCCGGCGGCCTTCTCGCGCAGCTGCACGGCCTGCCACAACGCGGCGCGTGCCTGCTTGGGGTCGGGCTGCGCGGCCGCCAGGCGCTCGTACTCGCCGGCCGCCTGGGCCCAACTGCCCTTCTCCGTGTAGACGAAGGCGAGCTTGTTGGTCACCTCAGCCTGCAGGTTGTGGCGCGGGTAGCGGCTGCGGAAGTCTTCCAGCGTGCTGGCGGCGGCGTTCCAGTCCTTGAGGCCGATCAGCGCGGCGGCGGCGTCGTACTGCGCCGTGGCGCGAACGGCGGAGTCTGGCGACAAGGCGCCGATGCGCATGAAGTGCGCCACCGCTTCGCGCGCCTGCCCGCCCGCACGCGCCTGCTCGCCCTGGCGGTAGACCGACGCGGCCAGGCGCTCGGCCAGCTCGCGGCGGCCGGGCTCGTTGGCGGGCGTGAGCGCCAGCACCTCGCCATAGGCTTTTTCGGCCTGCGCGAACTCGCCCCGCTCGAACGCCGTGTGGGCGACCACCGTCCACGCGACGCGGCGTTGGGCTGCCGCGGCGGGCGGCTGCAGCGCCAGCACGCGGCCGGCCGTCTTCGCGGCCTGCTCGCCGTCGCCCAGTGCATACCACTGCTCGGCTGCACGCGTCAGCACGGCGCCGGTGCGCGGGTCGCCCGGGAAGGCATCGGCAAAGCGTGCCGCACTGGCGGCCGCCGCCTTCTGCAGCGCCGGCTGATCGGCAGTCGCCGCGCCCTTCTCCAGCGCCGCGTAGCTCAGCAGCGCCGTGTAGCCGGCGTCGGCGCTCTTGGCGTGCGCCGGGTATTGGTAGGCCGTCTTCTCATACTCGGGCAGCGCCTCGGCGTAGCGCTTGTCCTCGTACAGCAGCTCGGCCAGCAGAAAGTTGTTCTGCGCCGCCTCGGGTGCGTTCGGGAATGAGGTCAGGTACTGGCGATACCAGCGCACCGCTTCCTGGTAGTCGGCCGAGGCCTTGCTCTTCTGCGCCAGCGCATGGTGATGGCGCGCCAGCTCGGTCAGGTGCGTCTTGACCAGCGGCTGCGCCTTTTCCCAGCCCTCGGGGTTGGCCTGGCGGAACTCGCTGCCCACGCCGTAGCGCGAGACATAGTCCTTCTTCGCCGCCAGCGCCTGGTTGACGAAACCGTTGCCCTGGTAGATGTCGATGACGCGGGCCTGCAGCAGCGGTGCCTGCGCGTTCAGCGGGTCGTGCCGCGCGAACGCGCCGAAGGTGTCGGCCGCGTCCTTCAGCCGCTCCTGCTTCAGGTAGAGCTCGCCGAGCTGCTCGTAGACGCGGAACTCGTAGCTGCGCCGCTGCGGCGAATTGACGTAGCCCTGGATGGCATCCGCGCCCTGCAGGTTGGCCAGGCTCAGGCTGGTGACGCGGAAGGTGTCCTCCAGCAGCTCGCGGTCGGCGCGGGTCAGCCCGGGCAGGCTTTGCAGCTCACCGGGCTGGCTGAGCACGTCGGCCTTCAGGTCCAGCACGCCGAAGAAGGATTGCAGCGACTCCTCCAGCTTGGCCTGCTTGAAGCGCGACCAGCCCTGCATGTAGGTGGCGCGCTCCTGGAAGGGGTTGGCGCCGCGACCGGCCAGCAGCGTGCCGTAGGCCTGCTCGGCGCGGGCGTAGTCGCGCATCGCGAACAGCATCTCGCCGCGACGGAACTGCGCTTCGTCGCGGTAGGCCGTCTTCGGGAATTCGGCCACCAGCCGGTCCAGCGTCGCCATCGCCACTTCCAGCTGACCGGCCTGCTCGTAGGCGCGGGCCATCTGGTAGAGCACGCGGTCGTTGCCCGGGTCCTTGGGGTAGGCCTTCAGGTAGTCCTGGTAGCGCACCAGGGCGGCTGCGTAATCGGGGTTGGCGGCGGCCGCGCCGGCCGCCGAGCGGTTGTCGGCGCTGTCCATCTCCAGGTCGCCCAGGCGGCGCATGGCCTCCGCCCGCTGCGGTGCGCGCGGCGCGACTTCCAGGAACTTGCGGTAGGCCGCAATGGTCTGGTCCTCGCTGGGCGGCACGCCCCGGTCCTGCTCGACCGTCACGCTGCGGCCCGCCAGCGACTTGAGCGTGGGCGTCTCCGGCACGGCCGGGCGGCGGCTGGCGCAACCGGCCAGGCCGCACAGCAGCATCAGGATGAGACTAGGGCTTGGGCGCACGGTCGGCCTCCCTGGACACGCTGGCCCGGTCATGCAGTTGCGCCACGGCAAAGCGCGCCTGCGTGCTGTAGAGAGCCAGGCGCTCCTTCTGGCGAACGAGTTGCATCACCGCGATGTCTTGCGCGGCCTGCTGCTGCTGGCGGGCCAGCTCGGTCACGCGCGGCATCAGCGCCGCGATACGGGCCGCCAGCTCGGCGGTGCGCCGGGCGAAGGCGTCGAACCGCGCCGGCTCCTCGACCTGCGCACGCGTCAACGCGGCATCGTGCTGGCGGGCCTCGCCCAGCTCGCGGTCGATGACGCGCAAGTCCTTCTGCGCGGCCCACAGGCGTGCCACGTGGTCCTGGGCCAGCTCCCAGGTCAGACGACCCGAGGCCATGCGGGCGCGCTCGCGCGCACCGTCCAGCGCGGGATCGGCGCCCGCCGCCGCGAGGCCGTCGTTGACGCGCTTCACGCGCTCGATCAATGCCTGCTGCGCGCCGGTGGCGAGCGCGGCGGTATCCACCTCTTCTTCGACACGCTGCAGCGCCGCTGCAACGCTGTCGCGCCGCTGCGCCAGCGCGCCCAGCCCGCTGGTGCCGGCCTGCGCGAGCACCTGGGGCAAGCGCGCGGCATAGGCTTGCCGGCGGTTGGCGAGCATGTCGTCGAAGACGGAGAGCTTGTCCTGCCAACCCTGCAGGTTGTCGGCCAGGAAGCGCAGGTCGCGCAGGTTCTTGAAGGCCTCCTGGAACTCGTGCTGGGCCAGCACGTCGGTCAGGTGGCCGGCATGCGGCATGTCGGGCAGTTGCCGGATGCCCGCGAACCAGCCCATCTCGACGCCGGGGTTGGCGGCGAGCAGGCCGTCGATGAGCTTGCCCGCACGAATGGCGCGGATGGAATCGTCCAGCGCCGCGTCTTCCTGGTCGAAGACCGTGATGGCCTCGTTGTAGCGCACCAGCGCCTGGCCGAAGGCACCCAGCTCGGCATACGAGAACGGCACGGCCAGACGCGCCTCCAGCGTGGCTGCGTCGTGGGCGTCGCGGCGCAGCAGCTCGTTCCACGGCACCAGCGCCTCGCTGTGCTTGTTGGCGGCGGCCAGCGCCCAGCCATAACCCAGCAATGCCTTGCCGGCCTGCAGGCCGTCGAGCCGCACGCGCTGCAGATAGGTGGCCGCAGCCTCCGGCTTGTCGCCCTGCAACGCGGCAAAGCCCAGCGCCAGGTTGGCCTGGTCACGCAGGCTGCGGAACTCCTCGGTGGGCGGCATGGGCGGCGACACGGCCTGCCCCACGCCGTCGAGCCAGCCGAGGCCGGCGGTGGCGTCGCCGCCCTTGACCAGCGCGACACCCAGGTTGTAGCGGGCGTACAGCCCCGCGCCGGGGCGCTGGGCCGCGCCGCCGAGCAACTGCGCCGCGCCGGCGTAGTCCTGGCTCGCCATCATCACGTTGGCTTGCAGCAGCAGGCGCTCCTCGTCGAGCTCCGGCGGCAGCTGGCCGCCGATGTGGCCCAGCGCCTCCAGCGCCCCGGGCATGACGCCGCGCTGATAGCGGATCTTGGCCAGGAAAAACCAGGCCCGGTCACGCACGGCCGGCGCGGCGCTCTTGTCGAGCAGGCGCTCGAACACCTCGCCGGCCTCGCGATGCAGGCCATAGGACAGCAGCAGCCCGCCGCGCAGCAGCTCGGCGTCGTCGGCATGGTGGGCGACGCGCTCGAATTGCTGCGACGCCATCAGGCCGGTGAGGGCCGTGAAGTAGTGGTCCTGGTAGAACTGGAACAGCGTGTCGCCGTAGTGCGGGTCGCGCACCGGCTTGGCCGCTGAAGCCGCTGACACCGGTGCATCGGCCGCCTGCGCCGCGCCCCATGCGAAGGCCAGCATCGCCACGGCACCCGCCCGCCGCCAGCGGCGTGCGGTGCGATCGGAAGAACGGCTCGGGAGCATGCGCACGCGGGCCGTTATTGCCAGACCTTGACGTCGAACTCCGGCTGCAACTTGCCCGTGGAGTCCTTGATGCGCAGCTCGATGTACTTGGGCTCGGTGCCCTTGTCGAACTTCACCGTCGCGCCGCGCTTGTAGTCGCGGAAATGCGGCCCCTTGCCGGTGAAGAACGCCACCACCTCGTGCTCGCCCGACTTCAGGTTGCCGAGATACACCCGCTGCATGCCCCCCCGGTGCAGCGCCTGCACTTCCAGCGGCGAGTAGAGGTAACTGGCGATGAGCTTGTCATCCAGCTTCACCTGCAGCGAATCGAGCTCGAACAGCTTGCCCACGTCCATGGACACGAACACGGCCACCTGCGTGTTGGCCGGGAACAGCAGCTCCTCCTCCAGCACCAGCAGGTCGCGGTTCAGGCGGATCACATCACCCTTGACCGCCTGGATGCGCTCGTCGAGCCGCTGGGATTCGGCGGGCGCCGAGGCCGCGGTGTCGGGGGCGGAAGCCGCGACGGCTGGCTCGGCGGCAGCAGACGCCGCCACAGGTTCAGCCGCCCAGGCCGGCGCCTGGGCCGAGCACACGACGACGCAGGCGGTCAGGAACCGCAGGCAGGGAGCGAACAGGGCGTGGGCGTTCAATCGCCTTCTCCTCAGAATGTGGCCGATGCGAACAGCTGCAGGATGTGGGCGTTCAGCGCGTACGCCTGGCCCGTGCGGATGTCGGTGAAGTCGCTGTACTTGAAATGCAGCAGCTCATACGCAGCGCTGAGCTTCACGTCGTAGTCGCCGACCTTGCCGCTGGCATAGGTCAGCTTGGCGCCCAGGCCGATGTTCTTGAACGTGCTGAGCTGGCGGTTGCGCGACAGGTAGACGGTGTCGACGAGGGCGTTGTCGCTGTAGAACAGCGCCTTGCTCTGCGAATGCAGCCGCACCGTCCAGTCGACCAGGATCTTGTCGCCGAAGTAGCGGCTGTAGCCGCCCTCCAGCGTGTGTGCGCGGATGGCCCAGTTGTCCCAGAAATAGCGGTAGGCGCCATGCACCGCGCTGCCCGGGGCCAGCGTGCCGGTGGCGCCCACACGCAGCGCCCGGCTGGAACGCGTGCGCGGGTCGTTCTCCGGCACGAAGGCGCCGCCCACGCGCGCCGAGCGGTAGGGGTTGCCGAGGTAGCCGTCGTCGGACACCACTTCGCCGTTCAGCGTCATCAGCCAGGTCGGCGAGAGGATCTGCGTGACACCGAGGCGGTAGCGCCAGTGGCGGGCGTGGTCGAAGAAGCCGACGTCCTTGCGGCCGACGTTATCGGTGCCGCGCGAGTAGCCCAGCGACACCGTCGTCATGCCGCCGAACATGTCCTGCGACACGTCGGCGTTGACGGTCCGGGCCTTGTAGTCGGACTCGCTGCTTTGCGTCGTCGACAGCGAGACGATGCTGTCGCGCACCAGGTAGTCGCCGCCGACGGTGTATTCCTTGCGCGTCTCCTTGAACGGGCTGGCCGTCGTGACGACGTCGATGGACGCGCTGCTGACCTGGTCGACGTAGTAGGTGCCGTGCAGCGACACGGCCGAGCCGAGCTTCTTGCGCACCAGCACGGCCGGGCCGGTGGCGCGCAGGCCGTCGGCGTCGTAGATGTGGACCATGGCCTCGGCCTGGTCCTCGGGCAGCGTGGCGGCATGCGCCTCGGTGCCCGCGAGCGCCGTGCCGAGCAACGCCACGACATGGGCCGGCGGCGCAAGGCGGCGGCGCCTCAGCAGGCTCAGCACGCGGCGCGCGTGCGCGGTGGCCGAACGCCAGACCTCAGTTGCAGCCACAGCCGCCTCCTTGCACACCGTTGGCACCGCGGGCGCCCTCACGCACCTCGTACACATGCTCGAAATGCTTGGCCGACAGCGGATTGCGCGAGGCCAGCATGATGGGATCGGCCAGCCGCTCACGCTCGTAGGGCTTGACCCAGGGTTCCAGCGAATGGATGGACGCACAGCCTCCAAGCAGCAGGGCCATGCCCAGCAGGGCGCCGGTGCGGGCAATCAGGCGGGTAGGCATGGTGGTCCTCACTCCTTCAGCAGTTCGCGGATCTGCTGTTCGTACAGCGCTTCAAAGCCGGCCTGGTAGCCGCGATGCACGTAGCGCACCTTGCCGTCGCGGTCGATCAGCAGCGTCGACGGCATGCTGCTCAGGTCGTAGCGCTTGCTGACCGCCTTGTCGGCGTCCAGCAGCACCGGGAAGCTCACGCCCAGCTTGGTCGCCAGGTTGATCGCGTTGCGGCTGTCCTCGTCGACGTTGACGCCCAGCAGCGTGAAGCCCGACCCCTGGTACTTCTGGTAGAGCTGGTTCAGCAGCGGCATCTCCTGGCGGCACGGCGCGCACCAGGTGGCCCAGAAGTTCACCAGCACCACGCGGCCGCGCTGTTCGGCCAGGCGCAGGTTCTTGCCATCGGCGGTGCGCAGCGTGAAGTCAGGGGCCGTGGCGGCGGGCGCGGCGGCGCACACGCCGGCCAGCATGGCCAGCAGCACACCGGTCAGCAGGCGGCGCACGGAGTGAGAAAGGGTCGGAGTCATGAACAGGTCTGCGAGATGAGCGAGCACCGGGGCGGCTGGGCTCAGAAGAAGAAGGTGCCACCCACCGTGAATTCGAGGTTGTTGGTGCTCTGGCGCTTGCCCAGCAGGTCCAGCGAATAGCGGTGGTCGCGCATGTCGACCTGCACCGACGCCCAGTCGGCCAGGAACACGCGCGTGCCCAGGCCGAAGCTGATGGTCTGGTGCGTCTGGTCGACGAAGCGCGTGCTGCCCACGCCCGCCACCAGGTACAGCGCCGAGGCCTTGGCCGTGTTGCGGCCGAAGAAGACCTCGCCCGGCAGCAGGTTCCAGCCCGCCAGCACGTTGTAGTAGGTCAGCCTCTGGCGCTCGCTGACGAAGATGCCGCCCGGCAGGATCTGGCGGAAGGTCTCGTCGCTGACCTTGGTCTGCGCGTAGTTCCCCTCGACGAAGAAGTCCTCGGTGATGTGATAGCCCAGGCGGATGCCACCCACCGCGCTGGAGCCGAAGTTCTGCGTGGCATAGGTGCCGGCGAACACGCCCACGATGAAGTCGTTGGACGGGATGCGCGGCACCTTGACGTCGCGGCGCTCCACCTCCGGCACGATGACCTGCTCGCCGGCCGTCTTCGGCTCGGTCTTCGCGTCCTGCGCAGCATCAGCGGCCTGGGCCGCGAAGCTGGCTCCCGCCAGCGCGGCCACCAGCAGGGCTTGAAGGGAAGAACGGATCTGCATGGTGCCGTGATGCCTCAGAAGAAGAACAGGATGCCGGCCGTGAGCGCGCGGTACTCGCTGGAGCGCGTGTCGGCCACGTAGGCGGTGTAGATGCTGTAGTCGGCCCGCAGCACGAAGCGATCGCTCAGGTGCCAGCGCACGCCCGCCATGGCATGGGCCAGGTTGGCGTTCGTCGTGAACGCGCTCACGAGGCTGGTGTTCGGGATGTTCTTGAACTTGCCCAGCCCGACGCCGAAGAACGGCGACAGCCGCTTGTCGGACCAGGGCTCGGCGTTGATGCCCACATGCCAGAAGTCCGTGCCGGCGAACACGCCCTGCACCTGCCCCACGGTCGCCTCGGCCGACAAGGTGTCGCTGAGCCGGTAGCCCGTCCAGAGCTTGAGCATGGGTTCGTTCTTGAAGCGCCCCCAGGCCATGCCCATCTCGACGCGCCGGTGCAGGTAGTCGTCGAGCAGCACGTCGCGGAAGGTCTTGCGGCTGCCCGACTGGGTGAGCGTGGTCTCGAGCTGCACGCGCTCGACCCAGCCCTCCTTGCCGTTGGCCAGCCGCACCTTGAACCAGTCGGTGTGGCGCAACAGGATCTCCACCGCCTCGCCGCGGCCCGCCACGTGGAAGACCGGGTAGCCGCGCCCCGGGGCCGTGTGCAGCTCCAGGTAGGGGTCGGCGACCTGCACCTGCTCCGCCGGCTCGTCGGCCGCACGGGCGGGCACCATCATCATGAGCGCCAGCCCGGCCAGGCAGGCCGTCAGGCCTGCTCGCAGCAGGCGCGACGCCACCGCACCGCCGCGCAGCGGCCGCCCATGCATCGGCGCGTTCATCGGATGCCGCTCACCAGCGCCGCCGGGGACGTGCTCAGACGGCGCATGACGCGGGCTCCGGTGCGGTGAACTCGTCCTGCCCCTGGGCCGCCGGGTGCGACATCCAGTACAGCAGCAACTTGGCGTTGGGGTCACTGTCGTCGAGGAAGATGCGGCCGCCGCCATGCAACACGCCGCGCACCAGCGGCTTGTTGATGAGCCGGCTGGCCGACGGGTCGGCGAACACGACCTGGCCCTGCGTCGACTTGAAGTTCTTGTACATGTCGCTCAGGCGGATGGCGGCCGCGTCGGGCGAGGTGCCCAGCGTCAGCCCGGTCGCCGACTGGTTGATGCGGAACGCACCGCCGCTGCCGGTGTTCAGGTCATGGCAGCCGCCTGCGGCGCAGGTGTTCGTCACCGACGTGCCTTCGATGGGCAGCTGCTCCAGGAAGATCGGGTTGATGCACTTCTGATAGAAGGCAAACGAGAGCTTCTGCCCCGCATCGGCAGCGGGGTTGCTGATGTCCGACGGGTTGCCCAGCGGGTTGGAGCCGCCACCGCCACAGCCGGCCAGGGCCAGAGCAAGGGACTGAGCCAGCAACCCGGCGCCGGCGAGGCTGCGAAAACAGCGAGGGCGGCGCGGGCGGCGGGGGCTGATGCGAAACGCGATCGACATGACCTTCAGCAGCCTCCCGCAATCCAAGTGGCGATGGTGTTGTAGTTGGCGCTGCCCACCGGCAGCACCGCCGGCGCGGAGGCCGACGCCGACGCCGGGTGCGGCACCGTCGACGGGCGGGTCAGCAGATAGCTGGACCCCGGCGTGCAGACGTCGGAGATCATCGACAGCGTGACGTTGAAGTCCCCTTCGGGCGACCCCGTCAGCACGAACCGGTTCTGGCGGAAGGCGGTGCCGGCCGGCGTGCTCTTGCTGCCGATGGCCTGGTGGCAACTGGCGCCGCAGGTGGACTGCAGGATCGGATAGACCGTCTTCTCGAACGAGGCCTGCGTGAGCTTGGCCACATCCTTCACGCCGCCGGCGCTGAGGTCGTTGTAGTACTTGCCGCCCAGGTCCATGAACTCGGCCAGCAGGCGCAGCTCGGCCTTGTTCAGCAGCTTGCTGTGGTCCAGCGTCGTGGGCGTCGGGTACACCGTGCGCGCCTCGCCGCCCGCCATCAGCGTCTGGCCCGACAGGATTTCCATCAGCCGGCTCTTGCGCGCCAGGCCCAGTGCATCGCCTTCGCTGGCCATGTTGTCCACCAGTGCGGCCAGGCGAACGATCTCCACCTCGCCCTCTTCGATGCGCGTCACCGGCAGGCCGGTCTTCGCGTCGATCTTCGGGTCGCCCAGCATCAGCTTTTCGTACGACACCATGCGGCCCGTGCCGGCGAGCGTGCCGCTCAGGTCCAGCTTCGCGGAGGCGTCGTGGCACTTCGTGCAGGTGTTGGCACCACGATCACGCGACCACAGCGGCTGGATGTGATCCGGGTAGTTGATGACACCCTTGGTCGGCACCGGCGTGGCGAGGTCGTTGGCCGTGTCGGCCGTGCCATCGGCCAAGGTGTTGCCGGTGTACTTCAGCGAGATGTCGGCGCGCTTCTTGCCACCCGTCTTGGCAGTGTCAGCCCACACATCGGTGTAGCTGATGTCCATGGCCGGGATCAGCAGCGACGCGACGTTGTTGGTGCGCGTCTGCGCCATGGTCTCGCCGGCGTTGCGTGCGAACGTCGTGGTCAGCGCAGCCGGTACCGTGTCCTTGATGATGGACGAGTTCAACGCGGCGCCGCGGCGCGGGCTGTGGCAGCCGTCGCAGGTGCGGGTCTCGCCAGGGCGGACCTGGATCCAGTTGGTGTGCGTCTGGAACGCACGACCCGCGCCGTCCACCACCGCCACGGCCAGCGGCACGTCGGCCGGCACATAGACCTGGAAGGAGCCATCGGGCTCGATGGGCGCGTAGCCGAGGATCTGCTGCGGCTCGAAGTCGGTCTCGCCGATGGCCTTGCGCAAGGCCATGGCCTGCTTGGGCGCCACGGCGCGCACGACCCGCACGAAGCGCGCCGGGCCGCAGTAGTAGGCCGCCTTGGCCGGGTCTTTCAGCGACTGCAGGTCGGCCACCTGCGCGCGGGTGTCGTCCGGGTCGGTCGGGGCGATGGTCGGGATGGGCGTCGTGCAGCCGTCGGCCTTGTCGGCGTCGGCCAGCACCGGGGCGCCCATGCGGCCCAGGCCGTCGGTGTCGTACACGCTGCGCACCGACAGCAGGCCCATGCCCGCCGGGATGCCCGCGCCGGAGGTCGCGAGCGCGCCGCGCATCGTCGAATTCGCCGTGCTGGCGGGGTTGGGCTCCTTGCGGGCCTGCAGCGCGATCGGGTCGGTGTAGATGAAGCCCGTCGGCGGCGCGGCCACGATCAGCATCGTCTTCTTGGCCGGGTCGAACATGTAGACGGCATAGACCGGCGGCACGTTGTTGCGGATGTTCGCCGCCGCCGTCTGCTCGGCGGTCTGGCTCATCTCGTCACCGACGGTGGCCAGCTCCGCCTCGGTCAGGTTCGCGCAGGGCGTGACGACGAAGGCCGCCGTTGCCGAGGCGCGCTTGTTGACCTGGCACGGCGCGAACGACAGCAGCACGCGGTTGCTGCCGTCCCACAACGGGTAGGGCGTCGTGATGCGGCCGTAGCGCGACACGCCGCGCTCGAAGTTCAGCGCCTGCTCGGTCGGGTAGCTCTGGCCCGACGCGGCCTTCACGGCGGCGTTGGCCGGTGTGTACTGCTCGGAGAAGTTCGCGGCGTCCACGAACACCAGCGCCCCGCCCTCATGCGTGCGGGACAGCGGCATCAGGTCCGACGACAGGAAACCCTTGTATGCGCCCGCCGGGTCCATCTCGCGCGGATGCAGGAAGCTGTTGCCATCGCTGTGGGCGCCGTAGCGCACGAACATGTTCGTGCCGTCAGGGCGCACCGTGAAGATCTTGAAGTGATTGCGGTTGCCGACGTGATCCCAGCGCGAGAACATGATGTCCCCGTCCATCTGCACCACCGGGTTGCGGTCGTGGCTCTGGTTGAACGAGATCTGCGTGATGGCGCCGCCCTTGGCATCCATCGTGTAGAGGTTGAGCACGCGCTCGCGCTCGTATTCGTCGAGCGCGGGGTAGCTGTCGGTGCCGCTGGGGAGCTCCACCGTCGTGCGCTGGCGGTTGGACGCGAAGACGAAGCCCGCACCGGCCGGCAGATAGGCCGGGTCGACGTCGTCGTCCCCGGTGGTCGAGTTGGTCAACCGCTTCAACGTGCCGCCCGACAGACCGCCGGTGGTCATGTCGTATTCCCAGATGTTCCAGTGCCCCGTGCACAGCGGGTCGTTGGCCACCGGACAGTTCATCGAGAAAACGATCTTCTTGCCGTCGTACGACGCCTCGGGATCGGACACGTCGCCCGTGCCCTTGGTGTAGGCCTGCGTGACGTTGATCTCGGCGGCGCTGGCCGACGACTTCTGGCGAATGATGAGGTCGCCCCCGGGCTGGAAGTTCGCGCCGTCGGTGGGGTTGAGGCTGATCGAGACCGCACGCTTGACGTAGGCGATGGGCACATCGCCCTGCACGGTCAGCGTGTCCTTGTCGCCGCTGGCCTCGCTCTTGTCACCACCGTCGCAGCCGGTCAGCACCAGGCTCAGCAAGGCGGCGGCGCCGGCCAGCAGTCGCATTCCTGTCACGTCCCTCATGCGGGCTTCCTTCATGCAAATCAGCGGGCAAGGCACGGGCATCACTGCGCCGCCCCGCTGGTGTGGTTGAGCAACCCGGACGAGTAGTGCAGGCAACCTTCGGCGTCCACGACAACGGCATCCACGCCGGGCAGCGACTCGATGAAGCGCAAGCCCTGCTCGCAGCCCATGACGAACACGCACTTGGACAGCGCCTCGCTGGTCAGGCCGTCGTCGGCCAGGATGGTCACGCTGCGCACGCCGCGCGCCGACCGGCCCGTCTTGGGGTCGATGAGGTGGTGATGCCGCACGCCGTCGCGCTCGAAGAAGCGCTCGTAGTCGCCCGACGTGGAGATCGCCACATCCTCCAGCGGCAGCACGGCCACCACCTCGCCCGCGCGGCGCGGGTCGCGCACGCCGATCGTCCACGGCCGGCCGCGCCGGTCACCCAGCACATGGCTGTCGCCGCCCGCGCTGACCATGCCGTGCGCAATGCCGTGGCGGCGCAGGATGGCCACCCCGTTGTCCACCGCATGGCCCTTGGCGAAGCCGCCCAGGTCGATGCGCATGCCCTGGCGCGCGAAGCGTACGCTGCGCCGCACGAGCTCCAGCTCGAGGCCGCGCCAGCCGATCAGCGCGCAGGCGGCGTCCAGCGTGGCGTCGTTCGGGCGGTAGCCGGCGCGGTAGTCGTACAAATGGCCGGCGCTGGCGTAGGTGATGTCGAAAGCGCCGTCCGACAGCGCCGAGAACTGCTTGGCGCGCGTCAGCAGCTCGAACATCTCGTCGCTGACGGCCACGGCCTTGTCGGCCGCCTCGCGGTTGATGCGCGACAGCTCCGAGCCCGCCTTGTGCGGGCTCATCGTGCGGTCGATGCGGTGCATCTCGGCGATCACCGCCGCCATGGCCACCTCGGCCAGGCCGGCGTCCTCGCACCACAGCTCCACCTGAATCGCGGTGCCCATGATGGCCTCGTGGCGCTGGAACCACCCGGCCTGCGCACGCGCGGGGTCACACGGCCGAGGCATGAAGCCCGGCCGGCTGCTGGCGGTCTTTTGAGCAAGGCTCATGGCGGTCTAGAAGTGGCTCGGTGGAACTCGGCGGTGGGTTCCGGCGCACTGCGAGATCTGCGGTCTCCGCCACGCCAAAAACTCAGGAATGGGCGGGATCATCGATGGCAATTGGTCAAAACGGGCATCGATGGTGAGCAAACCGCGAACACCTTACATTCGGTCGCAGTTGATTCAGTAACGATTGATTGCCACCGGCGAGCAGTTGCTACGGTCGTGGCCTGCGGGCGCGCGTACGCCGATACTTCGCTGCTTTGCGCGTGTCCGGCGTGTCGCCCGCCCCGTTTGGCGATCGAGCTCGCGCACCGCCCGGCCCTCCATGCTTTGCGTCACCGACCTTGCCTGCTCGCGCGGTGAACGCCCGTTGTTCCGCCGCCTCAGCTTCAGCCTCGCCGCAGGCCAGTGGCTGCACGTGACCGGCGACAACGGCGCGGGCAAGACGACGCTGCTGCGCACGCTGGTGGGCCTGTCCACGCCCGACGAAGGCCGCATCACCTGGCAGGGCCAACCCGTGCGCGGCCGGCGCGAAGACTACCGCCGCGCCCTCTGCTACCTTGGCCACCACACCGCCGTGAAGGACGAACTCACCCCCATCGAGAACCTGCTGACGAGCGCCGCGCTCGACGGCCACGCCGTGGCCGAGACGCAGGCGTGGGACGCGCTCAAGGCGCTGGGCATCGCCCGCTGCGGCCACCAGCCCACGCGCCAGCTGTCGGCCGGGCAGAAGCGCCGCGTGCTGCTGGCGCGCCTGCTGCTGCGCCCGGCCACGCTGTGGGTGCTGGACGAGCCCTTCGCCGCCCTCGACGTGCCCGCCGCCGAATGGCTGGGCCAGCGGCTGACGCAACACCTGGCCGCGGGCGGCATGGCGCTGCTCACCAGCCACCAACCCGTTCCGCTGCCGCCCGGCGGCACGGTGGCGCTATGAACGCACTGGCCGTTTCGCTGCGACGCGACCTGCGCCTGGCCGCCCGCCGGCCGGCGGAGGTGGCCACGTCGCTGGTCTTCTTCGTCGTCGTGGTGAGCCTGTTCCCGCTGGGCATCGGGCCGGAGATGGCGCTGCTGCAGCGCGTCGCGCCGGGCGTGATCTGGGTGGCCGCGCTGCTGGCCACGCTGCTGGGCCTGCCGCGCCTGTTCGCCGCCGACCACGCCGACGGCACGCTGGAGCAGCTGATGCTGTCGCCGCAGCCACAGCTGCTGCTGGTGGCGGGCAAGGTGCTGGCCCATTGGCTGCTGTGCGGCCTGCCGCTGGTGCTGCTGGCGCCGCTGCTGGGCCTGCAGTTCAACCTGTCGGGCGAGGTGCTGCTCGTGCTGGTGCTCGCGCTGCTGCTGGGCACGCCGGTGCTCAGCCTGGTGGGCGCCATCGGTGCCGCGCTGACGCTGGGCGTGCGCGGCGGCGGCGCGCTGCTGGCGCTGCTGATGCTGCCGCTCTTCGTGCCCACGCTGGTGTTCGGCAGCGGCGCCGTCGAGGCCAGCGCCGCCGGGCTGGGTGCCGGCCCGCAGCTGTCGCTGCTGGGGGCCCTGCTCATCGTCACGCTGCTGTTCGCGCCCTGGGCGGCCACGGCCGCGCTGCGCATCGCCCTGGACTGACGACCCCGCCATGGACTTCAACGCCTCGTCACGCTGGATGCGCTTCGCCTCGCCGGCCGCGTTCTACCCGCTCGCCGGCCGGCTGCAGCGGGTGTTCGCCATCGCGGCGGCGCTGCTGGCGCTGGCCGGGCTGTGGGTGGGCTTCTTCGTGGCGCCCACCGACGCGCAGCAGGGCGAGGGCTACCGCATCATCTTCGTGCACGTGCCGGCGAGCTGGATGTCCATGGTCGTCTACTGCGCCATGACTTTCTGGGCCGGCGTAGGCCTGGTGTTCAACACCCGGCTGTCGGCCATGATGGCCACGGCGCTGGCCCCCACGGGCGCGCTGTTCGCGCTGCTGTCGCTCGTGACCGGCGCGCTGTGGGGCAAGCCCATGTGGGGCACCTGGTGGGTGTGGGATGCGCGGCTCACCTCCGAGCTCATCCTGTTCTTCCTGTACCTGGGCTTCATCGCGCTGCAGGCTGCCATCGACGACCCGCGGCGGGCCGACAAGGCCGGCGCGGTGCTGGCGCTGGCGGGCGTGGTAAACGTGCCCATCATCTATTTCTCGGTGACATGGTGGAACACGCTGCACCAGGGCGCGTCGGTGTCGATGACGCGCTCGCCGTCGATGGCGACGACCATGCTGTGCGGCATGCTGCTGATGGCGCTGGCCTTCTGGGCCTACGCCATCGCCGTGGCGCTGGCGCGGGTGCGCAACATCATCCTTGAACGTGAACGGCATACAGACTGGGTGCGCGATGCAGTGGAACAGCGCTCGTGAGTTCTTCCTGATGGGTGGCTATGCCTTCTACGTGTGGGGCAGCGTCGGCGCCTGTGCGCTGGCGATGCTGGCCGAGCCCTGGCTGATCCGCCGGCAGCGCCAGGCCATAGCGCGGGCGCTGCGCGCCTCGCTGGACGCCGCCGCCGAAGAGGTGCCGCGCCCATGAAGGCCTATCAGAAGCGGCTCGCGATCGTCATCGGCGGCCTGGCGGCGCTGGGCGTGGCCACGGCGCTGGTGCTGAACGCGCTGAACAGCAACGCGGCCTTCTTCTACACGCCCACGCAGGTCTCTGGCGGCGAGGCCCCGAAGGACCGCGCCTTCCGCGTCGGCGGGCTGGTACGCCAGGGCTCGCTGCAACGCGACCAGCTGACGGTGCGCTTCGTCATCACCGACACCGTGCGCGACGTGCCCGTGGCCTACACCGGCATCCTGCCGGACCTCTTCCAGGAGGGCAAAGGCGCCGTCGCGCAGGGGCGCTTCGACGCCCAGGGCCGCTTCGTCGCCACCAGCGTGCTGGCCAAGCACGACGAGAACTACATGCCCCCCGAAGCGCAGCACGCGCTGGACCGCGCCGGCCAACCGACGGGAGCCGCGCGATGATCCCCGAGCTCGGGCACCTGGCCCTCATCCTCGCCGGCCTGGTGGCACTCGTGCAGGGCACGCTGCCGCTGATCGGCGCCCACCGCGGCCAGCCCGTCTGGACGGCGCTCGCCCGCCCGGCCGCGCAGACGCAGTTCGCGCTCGTCGCGTTCGCCTTCGGCTGCCTCATGCAGTCCTTCCTGGTGAACGACTTCTCGGTGCTCTACGTCGCCCAGCACTCGAACTCGCAGTTGCCGGCGGTCTACCGCGCCGCAGCCGTGTGGGGCGGGCACGAGGGCTCGCTGCTGCTGTGGGTGCTGATGCTCAGCGGCTGGGCCTTCGCCGTCAGCCTGCTGTCGCGCCAGTTGCCCGAGCCCATGGTCGCCCGCGTGCTCGGCGTGCTGGGCCTCGTGGCGCTGGGCCTGCTGCTGTTCATGCTGTTCACGTCCAACCCCTTCGACCGGCTGCTGCCCGCCGCGCCGCAGGGGCAAGACCTGAACCCGCTGCTGCAGGACCCCGGCCTCGTCATCCACCCGCCCATGCTCTACATGGGCTACGTCGGCTTCTCGGTCGCGTTCGCGTTCGCCATGGCGGCGCTGCTGGCCGGCCGGCTGGACGCCGCCTGGGCCCGCTGGTCGCGCCCCTGGACCAACGCCGCCTGGGTGTTCCTCACGCTGGGCATCGCGCTGGGCTCGTACTGGGCCTATTACGAGCTGGGCTGGGGCGGCTGGTGGTTCTGGGACCCGGTGGAAAACGCCTCCTTCATGCCCTGGCTGGCCGGCACCGCGCTGATCCATTCGCTGGCCGTCACCGAGAAGCGCGGCAGCTTCAGGAACTGGACCGTGCTGCTGGCCATCGTCGCGTTCTCGCTGTCGCTGATGGGCACCTTCCTCGTGCGCTCCGGCGTGCTGACGTCGGTGCACGCATTCGCGAGCGACCCGCGGCGCGGCATCTTCATCCTGCTGCTGCTGACCCTCGTCGTGGGCAGTTCGCTCACGCTGTTCGCCTGGCGCGCGCCCAAGGTGGGGCTGGGCGGCGCGTTCGCGCTGCTCTCGCGCGAGACGCTGCTGCTCGTCAACAACGTGCTGCTGGCCGTGGCCTGCGGCACCGTGCTGCTCGGCACGCTGTACCCGCTGATCATCGACGCGCTGCAGCTGGGCAAGCTGTCGGTGGGCCCGCCCTACTTCAACGCCGTGTTCGTGCCGGTCATGGTGCCGCTGCTGGTGCTGCTGGCCGTGGGGCCGCTGGCCCGCTGGAAGCAGGCCGATGCGCGCGACATGGCGCGGCGCCTGCGTGTGGCGGCGGTGCTGGCCGTGGCGGCCGGCATTGGCCTGCCGCTGCTGGCCGGCCGCTGGACACCCGGTGTCGCGCTGGCCCTGGCGCTGGCCGTCTGGATCGCGGCCGGCACCGTCTGCCAGGTGCGCGAGCGGCTCCGGTCCGGCTGGCCGCCGCGCAGCTTCTGGGGCATGCATCTCGCGCACCTGGGCGTGGCCGTGTTCGTCGTCGGCGTGGGCATGGTCAAGGGCCACGAGGTCGAGAAAGACGTGCGCATGGCCGTGGGCGACACCGTGCAGATCGGCGGCTACCAGGTCGAGTTCCTCGGCATGCGCGAGATCGGTGGCCCCAACTACACCGCCCGCCAGGGCGCCTTCGCGCTGTGGAAGGACGGCCAGCGGCTGCGCGAGCTGCGCCCGGAGAAACGCAACTACGCCGCCTCGCAGGCCGTGATGACCGAAGCCGCCATCGACACCGGCTTCACGCGCGACCTCTACGTGTCGCTGGGCGAGCCGCTGGCCGGCCGCGGCCCCACGCCCGACTGGAGCGTGCGCGTCTACTACAAGCCCTTTGTCACCTGGATCTGGTTCGGGTGCCTGCTGATGGCCCTGGGCGGCGGCGTTGCGGCGGCCGACCGGCGCTACCGGCTCAAGGCGCGGCGCAGCGCCCCCGTGGAGCAAGGCGTGACCGCATGAAGCGCTTCCTGATTCCGCTGGGCTTGTTCCTGGTGCTGGCCGTGTTCCTGGGCATCGGGCTGAGCCGCGACCCGCGCGAGCTGCCGTCGCCCTTGATCGGCAAGCCCGCCCCGGCATTCTCGCTGCCCACGCTGGGCAGTTCGGGCAAGGGCGACGGCCCGGCCTTCGGGCCCGAGGCCATGCGCGGCCGCGTGTGGCTGCTCAACGTCTGGGCGTCCTGGTGCGCCAGCTGCCGCGAGGAGCACCCGGTGCTGCTGGCGCTGGCCAGGAGCGGCGCCGTGCCCATCGTCGGGCTGGACTACAAAGACCAGCCCGCGCAGGCCCAGGCTTGGCTGGGCCGCCTCGGCAACCCGTATGTGCTGTCCGCGCTGGACGCCGACGGCCGTGTCGGCATCGACTACGGCGTCTACGGCGTGCCCGAGACCTACGTCATCGACAAGGCCGGCGTCATCCGCTTCAAGCAGATCGGTGCCGTCACGCCCGAGGTGCTCAAGACCCGGCTGCTGCCGCTCATCCAGGAGTTGCAACGATGAGCCGGCTGACCCTGCTGCTGCTGGCCTCGCTGCTGGCATTCGGCCCATGGTTTTCCGCCACCGCCGACGAGGCCCGCCCGCTGGCGGAAGACCCGGCGGTGGAGGCCCGCCTGCTGCACATCGCCGAAGAGGTGCGCTGCCTGGTGTGCCAGAACGAATCGCTGGCGGCCTCACAGGCCGACCTCGCCAACGACCTGCGCCGCGAGATCCGCGCGCAGATCCGCCAAGGCAAGACCGACGCCCAGATCATGGACTTCCTCGTCGGCCGCTACGGTGATTTCGTGCGTTATCGCCCGCCCTTCAACGCCACCACGCTGCTGCTGTGGGCCGGCCCCTTCGTCGCGCTGGCGCTGGGCCTGGCCGGGCTGCTGCGCTTCTTGCGGCGCCGCCAGGCGGCCGCCCCAGTCCCCTTGACCGAAGACGAGCAACGCAGGGCAGCGGCCCTGCTTGACGGAACCGATTGATGATGATTTTCCTGTTCGCGGCAGCGCTGCTCGTCGCGCTGACCCTGCTGTTGCTGCTGCGCCCCCGGCGGCGCACCGTGTTCGATGACACCGCCCTCGACGCCCAGGCCCTGGCCGCCCGTATCTGCCGTGAGCAACTGGCCGAGCTCGACCGCGACCTGGCCGCCGGCACGCTGCGCGCCGAAGACCACGCACAGGCCGGTGCCGAACTGCAGCGCCGGCTGATCGAAGACACGCCGCCCGCCGTTGTTCCCGCCGTGCTTCCCGCAGCTGCCGCCGAACGTGCCCCCGCGCCGCCCGCCAAGGGCCGCACCGCCTGGGCGCTCGCCATCGCCTTGCCACTGCTGGCCGGCGCGCTCTATGCCGCGCGCGGCAACCCCGGCGCCATCAACCCGCAGGATGCCCGCCCCCAGCCCGGCACCAGTGCCGACGTGAGCCAGGCCCAGGTGGAACAGATGCTGGCCGACCTGGCCGCCCGCGCCGAGAAAGACCCGGCCAACACGCGCAACTGGGCCATGCTGGCCCGCTCCTACCGGCTGCTCGGCCGGTTGCCTGAATCGGCCCGCGCCTTCGAGCGCATGGGCACGGCCATCGAGGCCTCGCCCGCCTTGCTGGTGGAATACGCCGACGTACTCGCCGCCCTCGCCGACGGCAACCTCGAAGGCCGCCCCCTGCAACTCGTGCAGCGCGCGCTGGAGATCGCCCCCAACGACGTGCCGGCACTGTCGCTGCAGGCCACCGCCGCCTACCGCCGCCACGAGTTGCAGATGGCCATCGGCACCTGGGAACGCGCGCTCGCCCTGGCGCCGGCCGGCTCGGAAGACGCCAAATGGCTGGCCCAGGTGCTGGCCGAGGCCCGCAGCGCCGGCCTGCCGGCCACACCAGCGGCACCCGCATCCGCCGCCGCGCCCCTGTCCACCGCTTCCGCCGCCAGCACCGCCCCGGCCCTCTCCTCTTCGGCGTCGCCGGCCACTGCACTGGCCGCCACGGCCGTGACGGGCCGCGTGAGCCTGGCGCCGGCACTGGCCGCGCAGGTGCAGCCTGGAGACACGCTGTTCGTCTACGCCCGCCCGGTGGACGGCCGCATGCCGCTGGCCGTGCTGCGCACCCAGGCCAGCGCGCTGCCGCTGAACTTCACGCTCGACGACAGCCTCGCCATGAGCCCCGCGGCCAAGCTGTCGGGCGCCACCCGCGTGCGCGTGGATGCCCGCATCTCGCGCAGCGGCAATGCCATGCCGTCCCCGGGCGACCTAGTGGCCGAAGGCGTCATCGTCGCCACCGGCGCCCGCGACGTGACGCTGCAGATCGACCGCGCGCGGCCTTGAGGCGACGCAGGAAAGCGGCGCACTTCGCCGCGTGACGGCTCCCAGAGCGCCTCGTACAGCTGGGCCGACCCCAGCACATCGCGCAAGCAGTCCTGCACCCGCTCCGACGCCGGCACCTGGCTGCTCATGTCATGACGCGCGTCCAGCGCATCCATGATGGCGTCCCCCAGCGCATCGCCCATGTCGGGCGAGTTGGCGAACTGCTCCTTGCTGTTGCTGGCCGTCTGCTGCGCCGGCGTGTCGTTCTCCAGCAGAACAACGGTGATCGAGAACTTTTCGCCGCAGCTTTGGATGCGTCGTCGCCTGAGGTGCCTGCGACAGCGTGCGAAGTCGTAGCCCTCGTCGGCATGCAGCTTCTCGGGCCAGCGGCGTGGCCTGCCGCGCTTGCCCGCAACGCTGGGCAGCGCGTCCACCAGTTCCTCGAACACCCCCGAGTCATGCCGGTTGGCGCCCGTGACGCAAAACATCAGCGGGATGCCCTGCCGGTCCGTGACGAGGTAGCGTTTGCTGCCGAGCTTGCCCCTATCGGTCGGGTTGGGGCCCGTGTACGAGCCCCCGCGGGCTGGCCACGCTGGCCCCGTCCAAGCTGAATCGGCTGAAGTCCAGTCGCCCCGCGCCGTGCAATTCGGCCAGCAACACCAGGTGCAGCTGATGCCACACGCCAGCCGCCTGCCATTGACGCAAGCGCCACCAACAAGTCATGCCGCTGCCAAAGCCCAGCTCCAGCGGCAGGTACTCCCAGGGCGTGCCGGTGCGCAGCACGAACAAGACGCCGTTGAGCGCCAGTTCGTCACTCAGCCGGGGGCGTCCTCCGCGTGGCGACTTCCGTACCTCGGGCAACAGCGACCGTCTTCGCGACCACAGTGCTGCACTGACCTCCTTCTTGACTGCCATCCAGGCGCTCCAACAGTGGCGTGAACGCTCACCGCATCAGTTCTGAAAACGGGGCGCAGTACGTCCCGGACCTTGACAGATATCCAATTCTCTTCCCTTGCGTACCTGGCCGGCCGACAAGTTGTTGTACTTTGGATTCGAAACCGCCCTTATCGAACAGTGAAGTTCGTGTATGCCTGCGTCACACCTGCATGCGAATCGATATTCCTACAGCCCCAAAAGCTGACAGCGCGCATGCAGATCAGAGCTCTACATCTCGATTATTCTCCATCCCTCAGAAAATCGCTCAAGCGTCACGTAATGCAAATAATCCTCCCCGCCTTTTGCAAGAACAGTTGCGAGCAGCGCCGTATTGCCATAAAACTCCAGAACGTCAAAATCTTTTTGAATTGATTTCAAATTTGCCAGCGCATTAATACGATTTGGCTCGGAGAAGTACTCCCCCAAGCTTGGGATTAGATATTTGAGCGCCGCCGGATCTTTTTTTGCGGCCTTGTCAATAAAATCCGTCCAAACCGCCACAACGGTGAGCAAATTGTCATAAACAATTGCCGAATCTCGGTCGACACTGAAAACACCTGTCAAATTTCCATCAGATGATCGGGAAACCAATTGATCACCGTTGCTGCCACCAACATTCTCGGGACTGAGGCTGGCTCTCGAACCGACAGCCGACATATCAACACGTGATGCGCCAATAGGTGCACCATCAGTCGGAGAAAACTTTACGGCAATCGCTTGATCAACATTGGGAGATATCAGCAACAGCAGAGGACAGCTTGCCTCGGCAACTTTAATTATCTTAAATGTGACTTGCATTATCTGCGCCGCCGGGTGAGGAGCAGACAAAACTCGAACGACAGGGGTGTCGGCCGGGGTGATTAACGTATCCTGCGTCGTAGGCAACAGCGTTGGAATTGACAGATCGTCAAGATCTACAAATATCGATTCCTGCCGCTGCGTCAAAACATATTCACCATCGGCCCAACTGCCATTTTTCGAGTGCAGCTCGTACTTGCTGCCAGACGTTGGACAAATTCGCGCATGTGCGACACACCCCAAAAATACACCAACACCAACAATAAGCGCTTTTAAACAAAAATTCTTCACGATATTATTGATGATTAAAATAAATATTTACACTCTTGAACCACCAACCATGCCCGATATTCAAGCACCAACCATCAGATACATGCAAAGGCTTTGCTGGAAAAATGGGCCAAGTAATTGAATTCGTTGCACAGATCTTCTGATCGACCCTCACTGGCTGAGGGCTTGGCAGAAGAGAATAGCAAGGCGCGAACGAATTACCGCACGACGAATTGAAAGGCTTACAACGAGGCGCTGAGGGCGGGGGGTCTTTCACGATGTGGCTGGACCAGGACATGCTGGGGCGGGCTGCGACCAACCGCAAGCGCTGGCGCACCTCGACCTTCCCGGACGCGGCCATCCAGTTCTGCTTGAGCATCAAATGCGTGTTCGTTGAGCCCCTGCGGCAGCCGCTGGGCATGCTCCACAGCCTGCTGAAGCTGGCCAGGCAGGAGTGGCCGGTACCGAACTTCAGCACGGTCTGCCGGCAAAAGAGGACGCTGCAAACCACGCTGAGCTACTAGCCCATCACATCGCCGCTGAACTTGCTGGTGGACGACACAGGCATCAAGTTCCTTGGCGAAGGGGAATGGGAGCGCAAGAAGCACGGTGCCGGGTACCGGCGCGTGTGGCGAAAGGTTCACTTTGGCATCGACGCCCAGAACCGAGAGATACGGGCAACATAGGTAACCACCAATGCCATTGGCGATTCGCCGATGCTTTCGGAGTGGCTTTGTTGCGCAACCCATCCACGAAGCGCAATTCCCCCGACCCCAGACGGAGTCATGCCACGGCGACGGTGAGCGGTGTGCCCAGATGGGTGAAGCGGTTGAGCAGTGCCACGCGCACGTGCAGC
>JACCDO010685465.1_pt1 | contig 23364 bp, 20 predicted proteins | sample 7446101 | NCBI WGS metagenome assembly JACCDO01 (sample SAMN15323440, study PRJNA562643) | freshwater metagenome | isolation source: river surface water | place: USA:Blue River Watershed | collected 2017-08-16
AATGCTTGTTTGTACTTTAGTACTTTATTCGTTATTTCATTTCTTATTAAAAGATGGGCTGAGTCAAGGCAATTTTGTATTTCATATATATCGTTATCACCGACTGTAAAATCGTCGGGAATCACTGCGCAGGTTTTCTCAAGTGTAGGCAAAGCCGCAGAAATCTTGATCATTTCCTTCCACTCACTCATCCTATCAATAAGCGCAAAGCACTGATGAACTCGGTCTAGATAAGAGCTTGAGAAATATTCAAAAAATTGAATTATTGAAATTTCATGCGGAGTACCGGCACCTCCGTTTGAAGAACACTTTTGGTGCCACTAACTGTAGTAACTGCCACTAACATGTCGGTCAAGAAGTAAATTATGCTACAGAATTGAAACTAGAACTTTTGACGCTTTGAAATTTCACCATTTCACCTTGGCAAATCAAATCCCTTTTTCCAACTTGATTGAAGTCCAGCGAATCTGGCAGCGATAAAAGAAGGATCAAAAATATGCTGAGACATTTCTTTTAGTTAGCAAATGATCTTATTTGAGGTGCTTTTACTTTTAGTTTCATTGGTACAATTAAGCTGTTTCAAGGTAAATCGACAGGCGTACAAGAAAGGCATCGTGAGACCTTCTCAAGTAGATGATGAGATTTATCATGATTTTCATGGACCCATGGGATCATTTGCTGACATTGAAGGAGCATGTACATTGACAGATATTGGACTAACGCTGTTAGTCGGAAAATCTACCATAAATAGTGATATGAGGGGTTTATTCGTCACAATCAACGATGATACTGATGAGGTATTTATTCCCAAAGCATCAGTGGTATGTGGTTATGCTAAAGGAACGTTCACTACATCATTTATGGGCGATAAAACAGTAGGTTATAGATTTATCAATGCAAATAATATAATCGTTTTTGAGAAGCAAATAATGCCTCTAATAGATTGCATCACAATTATTAGTCAACGAACTAATGATTTATCAAACTGTATTGCCGGTCATACCCTGAACGAAAATAATGATATTGAAACAATAACAAATTATCAATTGAACTATTTTGTGCCAGATAATATTTGTGATTATAGCGTTGGACGACTAGGAATGTACGCCAACGATTTCAATATCGATGATAGTAGTACTAGTGAGAATAATTATTACACTGAAAGTGTGAACTACTTTGCCCGTCGAAAGAAAATGAAATCAACAAAGAGTAGCAGTAAGAACATCCTGAACCTCGTATGGCGCATGGAATGGCAAGAGTCTACGAAGCAGATTGTACCCACCTGGCCTGTACTAGTAACAAATAAAAATTTGCGGTTCAGCAATGTAGAACCCATGGAAGTGGGGTTGGATTATGGACGCCAATATTGGCAGGAGTATCTCGGTAAATAAATTGTAATTAATGTAATGAGCTTGACCTTGTAGTAACGTATTTTTAGGTTCTTGATACCAATATATCTTCTAGGTTGAACTTTGCGCACGACAGTGACTAGGGGAGGGAGGAGTCAGCAATTTTCTTCATCACTGCTTCTACTCTTCCATCTGAGAATGCTTATAGCCGCGGTACGTATCTTTGCTATTGGGGCCGGTAGGGCCTTCAAAATCACGTTCAGTCATTGAAGAGGAGCATAGCCGAGCACTGCCGACGAGCATACATTCAGGTTTTAGCCGACGAAATATTCGAGGGTTTCTATTGTTTGTAAGCATAAACTAGACGCGAATAAATTAATCTTGATGAGGGATTCGTATAATGGAAGACTTTGAGTTGCTGGACGAAATTGACGTCGCCGCCGATAAGGACTCTAGTTCCACGTTGTTCTACGAAGTAAACTCGTTCTTTCTGAACTCCGAGTTAGACCTTATCTCTACTGATAACTCACGCAGTGAAACTGTATCATCATTTCATGGATTTGGAGATAATTCGCAAGGTGTACTTAATTCATCGAGTAGTGATTTAGATGCCCCTGATAGTCGTAAAATAAGCAGTGATAACACCAGTTCATCTGCTTCATCAATAAGCTCATCGACAATGACTAGAAAAAAAGACGCAGATGAGGATCGCCCCAGGTTAGCGCCGAAGAAGAAAATAAAGTTAGACAAGGTCACAATCACTTACGGTGAGAACCAGCCACCAATTACATCTGGACTACTTGATTTCCCAAGAAAATTAACACAGGCGTTTAATGCTGGAAATATTGTTGCACTGTCAAAATTAGTCGACAATTACTGCGTTGATCAGTGCAAGTTAATCACAATTGTAAGTGACGATGCACATGAAGGAAAAGTTTATATCAAAGAATTTTTTAAAAAATTATTGCAAGTATCACCCGATAGTATCATAACCTTCCACAATGAAGTATTTGTAGATAATAATACCATCTTTGCACAGTTCAGTTGCACCGGCACAATTGTAGTAGCAGATGATGCTGGTATGGAGCAAGCCAGAAGACTATTTTTTAAAGACGGTGTTGTACTCTCAGACAAGGTAGTTGACACGTCAAAGTTGAGCAAAGAAAAGATTATCAAATTGAAGGAACTGGAAAAAGAATTGAAGAAAAAGAATAAGCCAATCGTCCATATCACCAACGGAATCGGCAAGTACAGCTACGCGATGTGTGACGACGGTATTGAGCGTCTGACTGTATTCGAGTATGTCTGGCGCACGAGCATGATCAAGGATGGAAGTTTGGAGATTTAAATCTGTTTAGTATAGTGCTATAGCTAGTGTAATATATAATCTGCGTTATTTATTATTTATGTTACATTTTTGGACAAGTATAGTGTGTGCCTCGACGCACAGCAGCTAGTTGATCTTTTTGGTATATTTGAGATAACCGTATCCTGCTGCCAACAGCAGTGATACTTTAGTGGCTCTACTGACGAATGTGACAATGGAATCCAAAAGCTTCTCTTGCTTCACTGCGATGTCGTTAGCTTCGTTGTATGGAATCCGAGTGAACGCAATCATGGTGTATAAAGGGGTGAATAACGATGGGAATATAGACGACACAGCATTCTCAACTCTCTTTTTGAATAAATACATATTAGATGCCACATTCGCTGCCATGTCATGGTAGTGCTCCACACAGAGGTCTGCTAGGCTGTTCGCTGATGGCGTGCGATGCGCTGCGAATTCTCTAATGATGTTTGACACATTAATTTTCTCTAATATGTTATCGGCGTTGGCATCCACACCAGCACTCTTCATTGCATCCCGAATATACTCGTATAGTATAAGACCGTCTTCAAATGCAGCGTTCATACCTTGTCCGTAAAAAGGAACCACCGCATGCGCAGCGTCACCAATCAATAATATTTTGCCGTAATTCCAAGGGTCAACCTTTATCGTGACCAAAGAGCCGACTGGGTTGCGCTTATAATCGTTGATTATATCGGGCATTAACGGAATAATGTCTGGGAAATACTTCTGGAATACATCAAGGATGCGCTTATCGCAATCGCTGTCGTCGATGTCAACTTTGTCAAAGCCGTAGCCATTGACCCCATTGTATGGTGCGAATAGTGTCACAGTGAATGACTTATCAGGATTTGGTAATGCGATCAACATGAACTCATCGCGTGGCCAAATGTGTAAACCGTTGTGATCAGCTAGCGCATAGTCGTCGCTTGCATTTGGTGGCATATTCAATTCCTTGTAACCATGCGCTATATAAGTTCGATTGAAGTTGATTCGACCAGATTTCAGCATACATTCGCGCACACTTGAATAAGCCCCGTCAGCACCAACAACTAGTCCGTATTGCTTGGCATTTGTCAACGTACCGTCGGATCGTTTGAATATACACATTCCAGTTTTATCTGTATTTACCAAAGAGTGATCGAAATAAAAGGACACGCGGTTGAATTCAGGTTCGGTCAACAGGTTCAACAATTCAATATTCAATGACTGCCGGCACACACTCCATATCGCGTCATTCTCACTCTTACCATATGGCTGTTTATTCACAGTTCCGTTGAGATTATGTATTACCCTGCACGGCATTTTTATTGCCTTGGACATAATTTTATCAAGCAAACCAACTTCCTTCAACGCCTCCATGCCTCTGTGTGATAATGCGAGATTTATTGATCGTTTTATAGCGGATGTAGATGCACCAAATGCTTCGTTTATATTTTCTTTAGCCTCATGATCAAGACGAGGATCGGGTCGTTTCTCATAAATGCTGATATGAAAACCAAGCTTTGCTAATAAAGCCGCTAGCATAGAACCCGCTAAACCTGCACCAATTATGCATATTTCTTTATGACTATTGCTGTTATGAATGATATCAGGAAATGATGATCTTCGATCCAATATACTGGGCGATCTTAAACTAGCCAATGGCGAATCCACCTTAGCACTTGGTGAATACGTTAATTTTAAAGGTTTCAACTTTTGTTCGATACTACTTCCATTGTCCTCATTACGAGTTCCATTGTTGGCGGTGGTATTAGTCGTAGTAGTAGTGTTGACATGGAGATGATTACTGTCACTAAGAGCGACATTATTACCATTGTTGTTACCGCTGTTACTACCGTTGTTCCTACCGTTGTTAGTGCTGCTTGTGGAAGCGCTAATGGCGTTACTAGTAGAATCTTTAGAATTACTCATTGTCAAGTTATCTGCATCCACACTCTCGCGTAGCTCTTGTATCGACTTTTCTGGTGTTTCTGTTTGCTCCCACGACCTCCTTTTGGCCAATTTAATCATCAATTCATTCGCCACTTTCTCCGACATTGCTGTGGAAGGTGTGGAACTAGAACAGCTGTTTTCTTCTCCTTTTTTAAAAAAAGCTAACAGTTCCTGCAAGCAGGAAAGTACTTCTGGTTGAACATGCTATATATATGTATAAATATTAAGAATAACTCTACAACAATTGTATTCGTTTTATAATTACTTGGTACTAATGAAACAACTCGTTCCTTTCAACACTTCGTGAGACTGACGCCACTGATTCATTCAACAGTTGATAAATACATTACGAGTATAATGGACGATGCAATGCACTACAGTTTTCTCCTATTAACAGTAAACGTAGTGTTCCGTCAATTTCTCGACCCGACAAAATAGGAACCGGAACTAAAATATATGGCCAAGGAGGAAGAACTCATAAGATACCTCGGTGTCCTGACATGTCGATATCATCTGATGAAATAAACTACTTGGTCTACCGCTACCTGCAGGAGAATGGTTAGTCTACCTCTCTTTCAGTTAATTTTAATACTAGTTTTCATTACTTATTCTTCATAATATAATAGGATTTGCGCATACTGCTTTCACATTTGCTTATGAGTCATTAGTGGCTCGTTCAAGTGTAGCTCAAACAGATATCCCACCAGGTGCACTAGTAACTTTCTTGCAAAAGGGGTTAGAATATATTAGTATTGAAGAAAATATTAATGAAGATGGCACAATAAAAGATTTTGATGGAAGTAATTTATCATTATTATCACCATTTATTTGTGATTCAATTGCTGTAAAAGAGGAGAGAAGGGGTAAAAGAGGCCAGGACTCTTCAGCAGCAGAAGATGGCATGGAAATCGATGGTCCAAATGAAAATCAAGGTGAAGCTCAAGTTATACCGTCAACTGTGGTCATTAAGAACGGTCAAACAGGAAGTAAATTATTGCATCTACTTGGGCATCAAGGCGAGGTATTTATGTGCGTGTGGAATCCTATGCAAAGGCAATTAGCATCTGGTTCTGCTGACGGTATGTGCAGATTGTGGGGATTATGGGAAATGGATGCAAATAAATGGGACAGTAAAGATGGAAGTGAAATAAAATTACGCACCTCCATCATGTCACATTCGCAATTTGTTGGAGAAAGATTCAAAGATGTCACGTCCGTCACATGGTCGCCATGTGGACAATATTTAGCCACTGGTTGTTACGATGGTATAGCGCGGATATGGGATAATCAAGGCGCGTTGAAAATTGTATTGAAAGAGCATACTGGTACTCCTTTATTCACTTATTAGTCCTCTTCTATTACTTATTCGTTGACTCGTCTGTTTAGGCCCAGTTTTTTCGTTGAAATGGAACAAGCAAGAAAATTATATTCTAAGTGGAAGTTACGATAGAAGAGCAATAGTTTGGTCTGCTGACACTGGCACCATATTGAAGTCTTTCATGTTGCACTCTGCGCCGGTGCTGGACGTGGACTGGAAAGATGGGGACACTTTCGCCACATGTTCATCTGATATGGCTATTCATATATGTAAGGTATCCGGAAGTGAATCAAAGCCAGTGAAGTCATTTCTTGGGCATCAAGATGAGGTTAATGCAGTATGCTGGAGTCCTGGCGGCGCATTACTAGCTAGTTGTTCAGATGATAGCACTGCAAAGATTTGGTCGATAGAAGATGGACTATTACACAATTTAACGGGACATTCGAAGGAAATATACACCGTGCGCTGGACTCCAACTGGCACCGGATCCGTTAATCCTGAGAAACAACTATTTTTATGCACTGCTTCATTTGATGGAACAGTGAAAATATGGAATTCTATCTCAGGTGTACAAGTGCATTCATTGTCCAGTCAAGCGCAACCAGTGTATAGTATTGCTGCTTCCCCCAGTGGTAATTTCATTGCCACTGGGTCATTAGGTGGTCATGTGTCAGTATGGTCGTTGAATGATAGCACGCTGCTGAAGGAGATGAAAGGTGAGGGAGATACATTCGATGTGTCTTGGTCTCATGACGGTACTTTGTTGTGTGCTTGTTTCTCTTCTGGCCAATTACATATTTTACCTATGGACTTACCAGTGGTGTGAACTTCCAACCCATCCAGTTTTTTACAGCGGTAGAGGCTACAAATATTATCTATTGTATATAATAACGTGTTTCGTGTCGTGTTTACTCTTGACATCCACACCTCAAATATTCTAAAGCGGCCCTGATGGCCTCTGTCAAGAAGAAAAACTCACAATCCTACCCAGGAATGAGTCTGTGGCTAGTGGTATTTTCGCTGCTGCTACTGCTGTGCGGGGGCTCTGTAGACAATGACTATGAGCTGGTGACGGTTGTGGTGATAACACGCCATGGCGATAGAACTCAGATAACTCGATCGTTAGGTCCTTCCTACGGCGAGAATGAAGAAATTTCCAACTATTGGAAGACTGTTTTGCCATCAAATAGTACGTTGATAAAAATGGCATCAATGGTGCTGTCTGAGACGAAACTAAACGACATTACAAACAATCAGATGTTGGGACACTTGTTATACCAAGGATGGGATCATATTCATTGGCCTTATGGTCAATTAACACAACTAGGTTCGCTGCAGCTGCAGCGAGTAGGCAAAGAGTTAAGTAAAAAGTATAAAACATGGTTATTACAATCAGATACTATATATTGTCGCACTAGTAACTTTTGTCGCACAATACAGTCTTTACTGTCTCTACTTATGGGATTTTATGATGGAGATAATAATAATCCAATTAAGACGATATATGCCCGTCGTCGCGTTGACGAAACAATATTTCCTTATGCAGATGGGCCATGTTATAGAATGGGAGAAAGGAGAGCGTATTTGATCGCGTCTGGGTACAATAATGCATCGAGTACTTATGAATTTGCGAAGGATTTAGAGTCCAAGTTCAAAAGGGTGTTAGGCTTCCGCGACAAGATTACGTGGTGGAACTGGTTAAATATCATGGAAGTTCTGATATGCTATGAAGTGCACAAGATACAACTGCCAGAGGGCATCACTAAAGATGACGTGCTATCAGTTAAGCGATATGTCGAGTGGATGTGGTCTAATTTATATAGAGATAGGGATCTAGTTAGGCTAGCACTTGGCAGATTTATTTATGAGCTAGTGGATGATATGTCACTTTCTATTAATTTCCCAATCCACCAACATCGCAATCAAACCGTTCATGAAAGTAAGCAAGGAGTGAACACCACACGACTAACCTCGTACTCACGCAACATCAACATTAATCGAAGCACAAAAATGTTGATCTATAGCGCTCATGATGCCACGCTCGTGCCGATTCTGAAAGTTCTCGGTTATCCCAGTGACGAGTGGCCTGAGTACGGAGCGTACATAACTATTGAAATTAGTAAGTCCAAGAGAAATGAGAAACATTATGCGAAAGTGTTGTATAATCAAGAGGAATTCGTAGTGCCAGGCTGCGCCAGTGTGTGGTGCCCGGTGGAGACCGTGTTTCAGCTGTTGGAGTACTACTCCATAAGCCCTGGCGAATATAAAATTGAATGTAGAAATAATGAAAATAATGTTACAAGTGCTGCTAGTTAAGGTGTAGAAGAATATATTATGCTGTATATACAAATAAAACACTATAGATGCGATGTACTGTTGATGGAGCGAATAGTAGGGAAGGAGATGGAGCCGCTAGGGGCGATGTGCATCTGTAAGTGCGTGATGGAACAGTTTGAAAGTTTTTCTATTTTATTAGGCAATTCGACAAATTTATTCACCAAGTTTCTCAGAAATGCACCATGTGATAGAACAAGAATTGTGCTTACAGCAAGAGTATCTGTGTCATTTGCTATTAAATTTAAGAATTGTAATGCTCTCTTATTTGATGATTCGTTGCTCTCCGCAGTGTCAATAATAGTTTCTACTGCTACCTTATCTCTTTTTGATATAATTTGTTTCGCTTCTTCAATACTGGTGCCTCTTGGTAAGGCTTCTCGCACGCCGAAACTTATTTCACGTAACAAATCAGTCGTAATTATGGAGTCAACATCTCGGTTCATCTGCTGCAATATTAATTCACAAGTTTTCTTTGCCCTCGGCAAATCAGAGCTATATACCTATAAAAGTAACGATTAAGTTAGTGAATAAAGCAACCATGATATACGGTCAGCTGCATACCCTATCAAAAATCACTTGTTGCGCTAACAAGTGTCTCCCGGTTCGTATCGAAGCATCAACTCCTTCATCCGTCAACTCATAATCACAATGACCTTGCAAAATATTGTCTCGGTTTGCTGTAGTCTCTGCATGGCGACAGAGGTAAAGCTCAATAATCCTACTCATCGACCTATCTTTTGGTACATCAAATTTTCAAAAATCTCAAAATTCCACACTACCGGTACCATACCGTGATAAGAAACAGAGGCCCACGGCTTGTTTCGACTTTTATAGTATAATAAATACTTAAAACTAGTTAAAAAACTTTTTTTTTATAAATTATACCATAAAAGTCGAAACAAGCCGTGGGGCCTCTGTTTCTTATCAACCGTCGATGCATTGTTCCTGCTGCTGCTGCCTTCTTGTGAGTCTTTTTAGCGTCGTGATCGCCTCTTTCTTTTCCATCTTGTTCTGTCTTCACCCTTTGAAAAGTTTCAAGAACAGGGTGAAACAGGAAGAAAGAGGAGTGTTCGCTCATCGCAAGAAAAGTCGTGCAAAGTGTTCTGATGACTCGTTTACAGAATGTTATTACATATACTACACACTTACAGACACGCGCTTTCTGCTTTAAACCACCGCTGAGAGCAGGGCTGCTGATAGTCCTACAACTGCTGCTGCTGCTGCTGATAGCCCTACAACTGCCGATGATGAAGAAGAAGAGTTTTCATCTGATGATGTCGTTGGTGCCTGAATATCGGTTCCTGATTGAGATGCTTTGGGTTGACTCGTAAGTACAACTGATGATGATGACGATGAACTGCCTTCTGATGATGCTGGTGCCTGATGAAGAGGAATCGCCACCTGCGATCGGGACACACCTTTGTGCTTAGCCATGGTATGATCTCGCAAACCGTTTGCACAGAAGAGACGGTCGTCGGCACAGATATCGCAACGTAAATTTTTTATATTATCTCTTCGCGCAGCTTGAGGAGGTGCTTGGACAGGTCGTTGAACAGCTTGAACAGGTAGTTGTACAGCTTGAGTGGGTGCTTGAAAAATTCTTTGTATACCTGGGTGTGCTTGAAAAATTCTTTGTACAACTGGGATACGTACTGGTGTTGCTTGAGGAGGTGCTTGAGTAGGTCTTGGTGTCGCTGAAAGTCGGGCTGTGATCTTGTTGACTCGATTTTGCTTTTTCTTGTCTTGGTAATATTTCAATGCATCGTACGACCCATATTTCTTCAAACATAATTTGATCACCACTAGTTTGGGGTATAACTTCATGGGAGCTGCGCCTCTATAGTGTGGATTTCTCCTCAACTTTGGGACTAAATGAGTCAACTCCTTTTCATAAATACGATAAACATCCTTACAGGTAGATAAACAGCAATTGCCCAACTCTTCTTTCTCAGCTAAGATTTTCTTCCTTAATGCAAGCTTGTCACGATTCAACAAAGTAGCACAGATGACATTTGTGGACAAGATAGTGCTCATTCTTACTGAGATGTATCTTAACTGACACAGCGTGTACACGTTTTCGAAGCATGTTCCAAATGGTCCTACTGCAGCAGGGTTAGCGATGAACTTAAAAATGTAAAGAATTATGTCATCTGATAGGTTATCGAAGTGGTCGTATTTTTTCATCCTTTTCTTTGTTCCTTTCACATTTGTCACTGCGACTATTGCTGCTGTTGCATTTCCTACTATTGGAGCTGTTTCGGTCTTCTTTTTTCTACCTCTTTTCACATTTGTCGTTGTAACTGTTGCTGCTATCGCGAGAGATGATTCGGTATTCTCGTCATTAGTTTCTTTCGTATTTATCATTACAGCAGCTACTGGAGGTATATTGCTTTCTTTTATTACTTTTTTTTGCCTTTTTTTTGTGCTGCGACTCTTTTCATCAATGTCTTCATTATCACTTTCCAATGGTGTGTCAAACTCATATATATCATTATCCAACGCCTTGCGACTTCTTCGTGGTCGCAAAGTCATTTTCTCTGTCGTCTCTTCAGTTATTTTTGATTTTCTTTTGCGTGTTTTTAAAACAGTATCATCTACAGTTATCAATGTTGGCTTAAAATCATGGGTATCGTCATCTAATGCCGCCTTGCAACTACCACGCGGTCGTAAACTACGCGTCGCCATTTATTCCTCACCTTTTGAAAAGGACAATGTTCTCTGAGGTGTGAAGTATTTGTGTCGGCGACTCGGCGATAATTCGGAAGTCCCGGCCCATCAGAGGGTCAACAAATGTGCAAATAGAAGAGGTAATAGGACAATGTCTTCTATAGTAGAGTTTACTGTATTGGTGCAACTGTGTAGTGTAATTTTCTGATGTTGGTAATTCTTGTCTCGCAACACCGCGGAAGGAGGGCCGAAGAGGAGTGAGGAACTTCTTGCAGGTTTCGCCAAAGTTTCAAGGTAAAGTTCAACATTAGAAGGAATGAGTGACCTTTCTCGAATACACCATCATTCGCTGGTTCTGGATGAAGAGCAAAGTGAAAAACTAGTATCACTTTCGAGTGAATCTGTGCAGAAAGTGCGAGATTTACATCTATCGAAGATTGTTAACGAAGCAAATCACTCGAGCACATGGAACACATTTTATGATCAAGATGGAGTTCAGGTCGGAGAGCTAGTGGATAGTGCTATATCTGGTGGTATTTTGACTGCTTCTTGCAGTGTTAGTGCTGCACCAGATGTTATTAAGAAGTTGTTAATTGAGAAACCGAATATAGTTGATGGTTTGTTAATTGGTAAATCTGTATTAACTAATTTGAGTCCCAGCATGTATGTGCAATGGCTTGGTTATGGTGCTATCTGGCCTATAGGAGCGAGAGATTTCTTATTGCTAACGACTGAAGTCGGCTATTACGATGACAATGAAAGCGATGGATTTATTATCGTCTCTAGTTCCATTGATGATATTTGTGAAGAAGAAGAAGAAGCTGACAATGAGGAATACCAATTCACCAGATCAAACATTCGTTTAGCTGGGTATATAGGCACTAAAAGTAGTACGGGTGGAACAGATATTCATCTATTTGTGGACATTGACTTGTACTCGTTTGTTCCATCATGGCTAGTTCATCAGCTCGCTCAGTATGGTTTGGGAGAAAAAATGTCGCGAATAAAGAAATACTGTGATCCTGCTCAACACGCGCATGTTTCAACTGTGTATGAATTTACCAAGTACATTAATTTGCCAACTTCTGTATTATCCGTATTTGGTAAAGTTGAAGATTCACCCGAACAAGCTAAAGTGTTACCGGATAACAGCGCACCAGTAGCCAATACTTTAAGTAAAGGTAGAGGAAGAAGAGCGTCTATTGTGACTAGAAGAGCGAGTACCGTTCAACAAAACAAGATGTATAGCTCAAGAGCATCAATAACTGAAGCGGCGATGATTACCCGCCGTAACTCGGTATTGAATGCGCAATCATTAGCGGAACTAACGATCGCTGAAAACCCTACAGTTGTGAAAGGAATCAAGATTGCTGCAGATAGTCGCGCCATCTTACAGACTTATATCGGTATTTTGAATGAACCAAATGATTATAATTTGAATTGGGTTGAGAAGACCAATGGTAAAGGGGTTACCGTTTCTACTTCTATGGTGAACGGGTCTACCTGGCAGGCTATCAGAGCAGAAACGGTGATTACAACTGCAAAAGAGAATATCAAAGATTTACTGCTGGATGACACCAAGTTCGGCGCTTACGATGATATGTTCGACTTTTGTCAGTTCATTATCCGTGTTGATGAGAGGACCGTCATCAGACGTGTTGCATTCAAAGCCATTTGGCCTACATCTCCTCGTGACTTTATTGTGTTGACAACGTGGACCGAGTTACCTGATGGTAGTATACTTATCAGTTCAAAATCTGCAGGAAATGATATTGGTGCAGAAGAAAAAGGATTTGTGAGAGGCAATATCTTATGTTCAGGCTACCACATACGCCCATATCGAGATGGTGCGACTGACATCAAACCAGGTCAATGCAAAGTCACCTTGAGCGCACACTCGGACCTCGGCGGCTCGCTTCCTTCGTCTATAATTAATATGCTTGCAACCTCTGCTCCAATCAAAATCATGAGCACAATAAATGACCTTGTGACCAAGAAATAGACGGTTTATCTCCTATTTTTAGTGCAACTAACGCGGGACATACCAGGCTTGGAATTTATCTTCTGTAAGTTAGTAAGTATCACACTCTTAATGTAGCAACAAAAATGATTCTGCGCTAGTCTCTGGGCTGCATGCGGCTCTAGCAATCTCCATTTTCGTCTAGTTCATAGGACTTTCTGCTTGATAAACCGCGGTCCACTTCCGAGGAATGGTCTCGACCCATGTCCAAAAACAGTCTATCCAAAGGTGATAAAAGGGACCATAAAAGAAGTGAATGAAGAGTAAAGCGGGACGCAAGATACAGGCGTCTGTAGATAGTCGCTTTCAGACTGACGAGAGATTTAAAGTGTTCTCGGATACTAAATTCGTTGGTTCAGATGATGATAATGATAACGATGATGGAGTTGATGACGAGGATGAAGAAGAGGAGGATGATGATGATGATGATGACGGCGATGATAATGGTTCTGTAGACGAGCAATCAGTCGACGAAGACGAAGAGCATATTGGTGATGTAGGAAGTGATGGCGATGGTGATGATGACACAGCAAGGATAAGTAAAGATAAAACAAAGTCAAGTAGAAAAAATGAAAGGTTGAAGAAGGAAAGTAAAAAATACAAAGAGAATTTAGAAAAGAGAGGTGTAATATATCTGAGTAGAATCCCTCCGTTTATGAAGCCGAATAAAGTTCGTGCACTTTTAGAAGTATATGGTGAAATCACTCGATTATACCTAAGTGAAGAAGATAAAACAGCAAGAAAGCGACGAAAGCAAAGTGGTGGAAATGGATCTAAGCAGTTTGTGGAAGGTTGGGTGGAATTTGCTGATAAGAAAATAGCCAAAAGTGTTGCATTATCACTGAATAACTCCAACATTGCCCCTAATAAAGGTGACTTTTATCACGACGATATTTGGAATATCAAATACTTAAAGAAGTTTAAATGGGAATATCTAACGGAAAAGTTTGCATATGAGCGCCGTGTTAGGGAGCAAAAGCTAAACGCCGCCATGCTAAAAGCCAAAAAAATCAATCAAGAATTCGTTGAAAAAGTTGAAAAAGATAAAACGGAAAAACACATTAAAAATCGCATGAAAGCCAAAGGAGTGGAGCCGACGAGCAGCGAGTCGAACGGAAGGAAACGGAGCTTTTTCCAGTCGAATTCTCTCGGGTCAAACCACGGAGAGAACCAGGCCAAGATCAAGAAGTCGTTACTTACAGAGATTTTCGCTAAATAATTTGTTTTATTGTATAGTTAATTGTGTATTATAATTTACTCTTACCCACTCACTCACTCACTCACCCACTCACTCACTCACTCACTCATTTTTCTAACCACTCGTTTATCGTATCGTGAAACATCTGCGTGTTGTCTAGGTACAAATGGTGTCCAGCATTCTTAATAGTTGACAAGGAAATGTTGACGCCACTATCTTGCAATGCTTTAATATCGTCACTCACTTTGTCGTAACTCAGCCAGTCGTCATCGCCATATGCTACGTATATAGGAATAGACTTGATGCGTGCAAAGTCGTCATAAAGTGGCTCTCGCGCGTGGATACTCAATCGATAATTGCGACCCATTGTAGCCCGTTGTCTCTCGTTTGTTATCGTCGCGAGAACGGCTGGATCTGTTGGTTGCTTCTTGGAGGCGATAGGAATCATGATGCTGTTCAAGGCGTATTCGGCATTGGCAGCAGGGGCGGATGATATGTAGTACAGATAATTACTGATAGCTTGTAGTTGAGCTGGTTCAAACCGTCCACCAAACCTTCGATGCATAGATGTTTCAACCATTTTCTTCCCTCGTTGCTCAGGCAACAGACGCAGAATGCTCTGAGGCGTAAAGTTGACACTCCATAGGAGCCTTACTAAATTGACACCCCAAGGCAGTTGCAAAATGTTGAGTGAGTCTGGAATTTTCTCAATACCAACGGGTGAAATCATTATTAAACGTTCAATTTTTTCTGGATGTTTTAATGTGTATCTTGCAGTTAAGTAACCGCCAAGTGAGTGCCCAGCAATATAAAACTTATTCTCAGCTGTGCCTAACTCTTCATCGTCTTCAATGAATTGGTGAAGTCCATTGACAAAAAAATCTATGCTTTCTTTGGGATTATGCTTGGGTAAAATGTTGTTTGGGGGTAATAAGTTATCGATAATATCGGAGAAGATGTTTCGCTTAGGACAAACGTGATTACCCTTCGAGTGCCTACTTGATGCACCGAATCCTAACCAATCAATAGCGATGACTCTATCGAATTTTTTGCTGAATTGTTCTAGATTATTATAAAAAAATCCTACACCAGATGCATATCCGTGCATAAGAACTAGAGTGCGAGGATTGTCACTCTTGACTTCATTCTTAATTTCTATGTAATTAAATCTTCCTGCAGGAAGAATTTTTTGTTTATATTCAATTTTATCCAGAAATGCAGAATTAGTACACATAACATGTAACAAATTCTTGAGATGTAACACTGATTGCTCTAGCATGTCATCGACTGGCTGATTCAACCAGTATTTGTGATACAAGTAGGTCAAGGAGTTGTAATTACGAGCCTCTTCTCGTCCTAGCGTCGATAGTGACGGTAGAATGGACGATGATGACGATGATGAAGACGAAAACATTACGTTGATCAGCAAGATAACCAGCAAGGCGGCAAAGATGGACACGGAAACAGTACTCAGCTTTGAATTTGTGACGTCTGTGATTCTTTTGGCTTTCTTTCCAGAAGAAAAATTTTCTGGGACCTGGACCGCTTTTCCTTCCAAAAGCAAATAATTGAGAGTTTTTAGATAGAATTGATCGAGAAACTGCCTTACTCCGTCTCTGCCACTAGCTCCCGATCCCTCAGTCCCTCAGCCGCAAGTCAGTCTGCGCTCATGTGATCCCTGTTGACCCCTAAAACGGACATTTCCTGGAATTTTTGGAACCGAAAAATATGAAAATTTGGAAACTGAAAGCGATAAGGAGATAATGCGACGTAAATCGCTGGACTCGCTAGGGACTGTGGGCACGCGACACAGGCATGTCTCATCTCATTTTCCTGCTCAACCAACGGAAAGTGGGAAAATAGGACTAAGCACTAATGATTTGAAGCAGTTCATCGCCAACGAAACAAGATCAAGTGAATTCTCGCTTGTATCGGGTCAACCACAAGGATCATCACATTTGAGTACAAATAAATCGCCTGTAGAGTCGTTGCAGTGTGAAGAAGTTGAGGAAGATCCAGTTTTTAAGATAAAATGTGATGAGGAACGAGCTAGAATCCAATATAGAAACTACATCACCGAAGATGAACAAAAAGCATTAATTAAGGCTGCAATGTTACTAGATACGCCAAGCGTAGCACGAGAAATTGTTCGGAGTCATTTGCAACATAAAGACGAAGAACATTGTGCTTTTCTAACATATCAATATGCTACCTTGCGTAACTCTATCATCAGTCAGAATAATAATATGTGTGATGAAAGGCAACATATGCACGATGATAGACTATTTGTAAAGGCGATAGAAGAGGTTGAAAGATGTCGTAAGAGACTGTTACTCAAAGCGAAAAAGGAGCTATTACCAACAGCTAGTGGGAAAATGCATACAAATAATCAGGTTAATGAATTCTTTGCTGATGTCCTAAGTGACACGGCTAATAATAGTAATAAAAATCTGCGGAGACTGCCGGTATCGCCATTAGTTGTAGATGAATTAGAAAAAGTCAAAGTGAAGTTGCCAAGAATTGGCAATAGCCCACTGATGAAACATAGAAACAATTATAGGAAAAACGACAGTAGAAATGCAGCGAGACTCCGGTTTCCTCGCTCCGATGACGACCCGGTGATGGCGAAGGAGCTGCTGTCGTCCAAACTAGACGAATTCAAGGCACTGTTCCACGACAGGAGTGGCGATGAAGCACCACCAAGTCACGGTCCCTTGGTGTCGAACTCATCCAAATCAAGTTTATTTGAGTCGTTAGAGAATGAGAAATTTAAAAAAATGTTAGATTTAGATAGTAATGAGTTGGTGCAGGAAGGAAGTCAGGGATCCACACCTAGAAGTGTGAATTACTTGAGGTTGAAAGCTGCACTACACGCCGGCGATCAAGCCTCGTCCCTTATATTTGACAGAATTTTTACCCCGAAAGATAAAGTCCAATGCTTGTGAGTATGTTATTATAATACAATTGTTCCTATTTACATCTATTCTTCTTGTGTAGCTACTTATATTTTTCTCACTCCCGGACCGCGTCCAGCGCCGCCTCTTCCTCCAGCAAGCAGATTGGTACCTCTGGTTGCCACAAATGCCGAGCCAAGACGAGAATAATGTGCCGTTTTACTAGCATCATGTCCCGCTTTCTCTGCTTCTTCCGCCTTCATTCTAGCTAACTGATCCGGGTCCATTTTCTCTTCCTCGGCAGCTTTTTGTCTTTTTTTCTCTTCTTCTTCTTCTCGTTTTGCTCTAAAATATTCTGCATTTTTCTGCTTCATAGCCTCACTTTCAGCTGAAACTGGTGTTGTCACGGGCGTTTGCTTCGCAGTAGCTTGTAAATATGCATTGGCTACTGATCCACGAACATTTGGAGTGCTTGTTGGAGTGGTTGCACTAGTGGTGGAGTAATTAGGTGTTGATACTTTAGGCGCGCTACTACTACTATTCACAATGTCATTATAATTATTACTGCTGGTGGTAGTAGCGGCAGGAGTAGCTGGTTTTGGTGGAACGGGAGGTGGTGGTGGGGAATACTTCGGTGCCTCCACGACATTTATTGTTGGGGTATAACTATTATTATATTTTTGACTAGTATCCGCTTCATAGTTCTCTTCAGCTATAGTATCCGGTACAAATGTTTTTTGAGACGGTGGGCGTTTGATAGTTGGTGCAGAGCTTGAAACTACAACTTCCGCTTTATCTTCAACGAATACATCGTCTTTATACTCGGTATCGTCTTGCGCCGAGGAAAAAATACCAAATAATGTGGCGACGGAACTTTTCTTTGTCTTTGTATCCGTTGAGGGACTTTTCTCTGCTCTACTTGATCTCATTTGAGCCAATGACGCCATTCTGGAGGAAATAATACTTCTTGATCTCGATGGTGCTGCATCTGCGGTTGCGTTATTACTCTCATTCTGAGAAGAACCACCAAAAATAGATGAAACTTTTGATGCTGGTGGTGGTGGCGGTGGTGATTTTGTTTGTGCAACGTCATTAGACACAGCTGGTGCTTCATTAGTAGCACTTCTTATATAATTGTCACTGATTGATTTCCTATAGGCATTTGCTAATGATGATCGTTTTTGTGCATCACTTACTATTGATGATGAATATGCATTACTACCACGATATTTTTCAAGGTAAAAAGTTTTTACAACTTTTGTACCATTCATATAAGCATTTGTACCCATCATTGTGTATTGATTCTCTCGTAGATCGTTAAGTATGTCCATAAAAGTTCCTATTGATATATTACTTTCAGTGCAAAATTGCTTTGTTGTGCTATTGCCAACCGTTTTGTTCTTAAAATAAGTGTGGTAGCTTGCAGCTAGCACACCTGATAGGCTCTCAACAGATGCAAATAACTTGATGAGGCTAAGACCTGCGGTGGCATCTTCGTGCTGCTCTAATATAAGCAACGAAGCCATATGATATTACTTTCTGTATAACCCTTCTACTACACTCTACTCGGGTCTCCTAAAGCTGTGTGTCCTGGTCAACAAGGCGACGAGTGACACAAACTGATAGTTTCAAACTAACTTGATACAGTTTTGCTTTTTTTTTGCAAAAACCCTAGATAGAACTTCCTGAATTACAACATATAATAACCTCTTGATACATTAATTCCCTACTACTCCCTGTACACTTTTTAGAACTGTTTCTATCTTTCTGATTTCACTAGTTAAATCTAATTCACAAATCTACACATAGGTCAAGTAATGATACAGTAATAATGCTATAAACCAGCACAGGCTTTCAATGTTGCTGTCGTTTAACTTTAGTAGTAATGCGCGATGTTTAGTTGTTTCACGGGTATTCCAAATCTTGAATGGTAGACGGCCCTTTAATGTGGGAGGTTCCAACTTGCAAAAAAACCATTTACGCTTTGGACAGAAGTCTGCAGTTATCGCCGAACCCCGTGTGAAAAAGGAAGTTCTAATCCAATGCAGAAGGTAAGACCCGACGCGTCCGTGGAGAGGGCTCAGACGGAAAGTGAAGCTATTGATAAAGCTAATGGCGCTGAGAGATCCGCTGAAATGGTAAGAAGAAATGAAAATAGATCAACTGTCATATATGAAGATAAGATAAGTGATTGGTTGAAATTACTAAATGCTGTAGACATAGATGAGAAGAAATTGCAAGGTAAAGTAGATGAAATGATACTGAATATTGCTGCAATCATTAAAGAAGATGCTGATTTCCAAATTAAGAATGCTATTAAAAATATATCAAATAATATTGTTGATACAATTAACACCACTAATAAGAAGCAACAGCGATTTCTTATTTCGGAGGCTATTTTAGATGGGTTACCTCAATTTAGAGAAGGTTTCATCACCAAAATCATGACCGAAGAGTTGATAGAATTATGTAAGTTATTAATAGTTGCAGAGAAGGATCAAGTGATGGCTGATGTCCAAGATATTAAAAATACATTAAAAGAGTACTTACATGTGAAGGAAGTAACAAATAAATATAACAAATTTCATGACATAAAAAACAAATATTCGATTGTAAATTATGCTTATCGCAGATGGCAACGAAGTAATTTGAGAAAATTTTATCACGGTATTGGATTGTATCCACACGAGGCTGATATGGGTACTCACTCATTTACTTTCTTATTTGCTTACTTATTTGCTTACTTATTCACTTCCTTGTAGCTATAAATACTTTCGCCTTGGTTGATGCCCTTATACTGACGATCCCTTATAGTATTATTACAAATATTCCCTTCGATTTTTGGGATACCTTAGAGAGTGAATATTCCCTTTGTGCTGACAAAAGTCACCAGTTCTATAAGACATTTACTGACATGAACAACTCCCTCAGTACTTGTGTATACTCCACTATTTTAGCCATGGCACTATCTTGTTTCTATTATCTCTTACGCCCTAGTAATGATAATGTATTTAAAAAATGGTGGACCAGAGGGAAATATGTTGTTGTAGCTTGTTTTGCCTTAACTGTTGCCGGTGTAACGGCTGTATTGCGCGTATTTATGAATTTTATTTATTATTTTAGTGTCCCTACAGAAGGTTTATGTGATCAAAACTACAATGACTTCGCTAATTACTCCGCCTACGTCGGTGCAGCTGTTTTAATAAGCAGTATAATAACTTCGATCATATTAATGGCCTAGCGCATATTAGAAGGCCGTACATTGTAATTATTAAATATATGTAATACAGAATAAACTTCACATTTTATGCAGCGGAAGCAAAGGACGTGGGTTCAGCAAAGGCTGATAAATCCCTGACAATGGGACCGGTACACCGGCCCCCGGAAATTGGCCGGAATTCTCGTGCGTACCTACATCAGCAAAAAGAGATTCTCTTGTCCCGAGCATATATAGTTGTAGGTTGTGGGAGTTGGGGACGGTAATATGGGCGGCGGTTTACTCGTTTCCTTGCTTTTCTTTATACTTTTATCATTTATTTATTCATATCAGCACCATAAAACATCATTGAATCCGCGAGGGCAATCAACATCGTCAGGTGGTGCATTCAGTTTAAGAAAATCGCGTGGACATAGGAATAGTTCATTGAAAGCATGGAAAAGGGGTGCAAGTCCACATTACTTGAAGTATAGTGGTATTCTTGCTTCATATAAACGTAAATTTTTGACTCAACTTGCAATGGTTGCGTCCTCACATCCTAGACGCTTAGATACGTATGATAGTAATAATAATGCAAAGAAAAATGTAGATAAATTATCATTATTTGAAGATTTAATTGACAATTCAGAACTTAGTAATATAAAAATTGTAAAAACAACACCAATATTCTCGCAAAATACAGCAACCATTAATAATTTACCTGGATGCTATACTAATGACTACAAACCAGTCATAATTGGTATTGCAGGTGGTTCTGCTTCTGGTAAATCAACTTTAACAAAACAAATAGTTAGTGCTTTAGGGGAAGAGCATATATCTTACATTTCACATGACTCATATTACAAAGACCTAAGTCGTTTATCATTGCAAGAAAGAGCGACGACAAATTTTGATCATCCAGATAGTCTAGATACATATTTATTAAAACAGCACATTATTGCATTGAAAAATGGCTTAGAGGTAGATACACCTGTGTACGACTTCACAACACACTCACGTGTTTCAGATAAAACAGTGAAAGTTGAACCACGAAGAATCGTGATAGTTGATGGTATTCTCTTGTTTAGTGATCCGGAGCTATGTGATGTACTAGATATGAAGATATACGTCGATACTGATGATGACATTAGATTAATACGAAGAATCAAACGAGACACTGTTGAAAGAGGTAGAAGCGTGGAGAGTATTATTGAGCAATACCAGAAGTATGTGCGCCCTATGCATGAAATGTTTGTAGAACCTAGCAAGCGCAAAGCCGATATTATTGTACCTGCATCGCAAGTAGTTAGCACCGTTGCATTAGAAATGTGCGTATCTAGGTTAAGAGAAATTATAAATTTCTGCCAGTAATTAAAGCGTAGCTTCTAAGTCAATTGTATAGTTGTAAACAAGTCGCTTTAACGCATCCTTCTTATGAGCTTATACTTGCAAACTGCTTCAGTACCTTCTGTTTTGACGCGGAACCGTACCGGTTTTTCTTGCGAAGAAAAAAATCCCCCGAAAGGTACGCACTTCGTTAGAACAAGTTAAGTGCACGATATAATATGTTGCGCCAACAGTTAGTTGTGAAGGCTTTGTGCTCTCTCGTACTTTTTTTGCACTGTTGCTGCATTATTGTCTGTTACAGCAACCTCGGCAAACCTTTGTCGTCCGCTCATTCCCGCTACTCATTGTACAGTAGTAATGGCGATATATCTACGTCGTCTCGTCGTACATCTGCAGGGAGAACAACGCCCAAGATATCTTTATCTCCACCACCAGTAGCACCGTCAACGATTGATTCTTCGGCAGCATTTTTCTATAGTAAAAAAGACTTTAAAGATATCGGATTAACTGAGACAATGACTGGAGTATTATCCTCGTTAGGTCTATCAGCGCCTTCAAAGATTCAAGCTATTTCTTACAATACTGTATTAACTGGAGAGCATTGTATGATTGCTGATCAGACTGGAAGCGGTAAAACGCTTGCGTATCTTATGCCAACAATACAGCGAATGGTGGAACTAATAAGAAACAATACTATAGCTAGTGCTCAATCAAGATCTCCTTATATTGTGATTATAACACCAACTACAGAATTGGCAACGCAAGTTAGTCGAGTAGTAAAATCGCTATCCAATATATTAAAATTTCGAACTGCTTGTGTTACATCAATAAGTGATATGGATAGCGAGCAAAAGAAGTTGCGACTTGGGTCTGAGGTGCTAGTAGCAACACCTGGGCGGTTATTGGCATTAATCAATAAAAAAGAAATTATTTTGAAGGATTTACAGACTATAATATTCGATGAAGCAGATGTACTCTTCATGGATCAGTCATTCCCATTGCAGCCAATAGGAGCTGCGTGTCCTAAAAATTCACAGTTTATCTTTACAACCGCTACATTACCCGATATTGTGAAAGAACAAATAACTGCTGAGTTTCCCTCTGTGGCATACTTAAGTGGACCTGGATTACATCGCATTGCTCCTACTATTGAAGAAATATTAATTGATTGCAGCGGTCCGCGTGAGCAAGAAAGGAACATGGAAACATCCTTTGAGAACAAGAGATTGGCGCTAGTAAAAGCTATCGAAGACAGCCCAAATGTTGAAAGAACGATTATATTTTGCAACACTATCGCTCAATGTCGTCGTGTAGAGAACGCGTTACAGCGAGTTGATCGACAAAGCAGAGTGCGCTCTATATATGCCTATCACGGTGCTATTGACGCAACCACTAGACAAAGTAACATTGTAGAATTCTCACGGCCACTGCTGAAGATACCGGCGATATTGATATGCACGGACCGAGCGTCCAGAGGGATTGATTTTGATAGAGCTAACGTAGATCATGTTATACTATTTGATTTTCCATCTGAACCATCCGAGTATGTGCGCCGAGTTGGTCGAACTGGTAGAGCGGGAAGACTTGGGAAAGCAACTGTATTAGTCCATGGAAAACAAGTTGCTATTGCAAAGCAGGTACTATCTGCGTCGATCGACGGCAAGCGAATCGATCCTGTTCCTGAGCTAAATAACTTTGAATCTTGGCAAAACCAATGATTTGGCGGCGAGACAGGTAGCATATTTGTATTTTGTA
>JACCDO011704598.1_pt1 | contig 23346 bp, 18 predicted proteins | sample 7446101 | NCBI WGS metagenome assembly JACCDO01 (sample SAMN15323440, study PRJNA562643) | freshwater metagenome | isolation source: river surface water | place: USA:Blue River Watershed | collected 2017-08-16
AATCTACATTAAATCAATATTTATTCAACCAAATCAATCTTAAAAATTACCTTAATTCCGGCAATACAATCGTCCCCATCATCACATCACGCCCAACCCCCTTCATCCCGATTCTTCGCATCTCTCTTCTTTGCGCCAAAGTCCAAGTTCGATTATTCCCAATCAATGCATCGATTTGATCCATAAAGTTTGAATATACATCATCCCCTTCAATATCCACAAATACCCCTAAACAAAGAGCATCCTCAAAAAATGCCCCTCTATCCCCAGAATTAGATCCCCCATAAGTTGACCCATCTGGCGTAAAATACAAATCTCTTCCCCCAGCTTCCAACAACATCCCTATCCCATTATCATTCCCCCCACCTAAGCCAAGTCCGGGCGCATGATATTCATCATCCCCTTGATATTCAGCCAAAATCCCCACACTCATATCATGTCCTTGTCCAGTAGCAGTAGCCATCATAGTAGGCACCAACATATTAGGATCATTGATACTTGGATAACCCGGGTTATACACATCATTACCAGCCCCTTCATAGAATAAACTCAAGGCAAAATGTGCACTAGAGCCTTGAACATACCATCTACCATGATAAGTATCATGACCACTAATATCAGAGAATACACCTGTACCAAACCAGTAGCCAGTGCCTTGACCAAAAATATCTACCACATATACATCATCACCTTGTTCATCCCTAAGCAATCCAACACCACCAGAGGCATAGGTACCATCAGCATCAGCTCTTCTCCCAAATGCCGCCCCTTGTGCAAAAGAACTATTAGAACCAGATGGGTTTTGTGCGCTCAAATACAACGTATTCCCACCCCAAATCTCATCACCCAAAACAGCCATATATCGATCATTACCACTGAGATCAACCAAAGCGCCAGCCCCTCTTACTCCACCAAAACCTTGACCATTTTGAGCCAATACATATTGATCCATACCGCTTCGATCTACAAGTAAACCGATACCAAATGCAGCTGCGCCTTGACAGCCTTGTTCGCAGAGATAACGATCATCGCCATTGCCATCAAAGAGTAAACCCACACCAGCAACCCCAGCCCCTTGAGATAATCTCAACGATTGGTATTGATCATTACCACTCAAATCAAAGAGCAAACCAGCCCCTAATACACCAGCCCCTTGGCGATAAACAAAGGATTTACTGACTTTGGATACAACATTTCTCCCTTCCGCATCTGCAGGGGGTAGATATAAGACTTCAGGCATTTGATCCATTTGAGCATAACCCCAACGATCATCTCCAGCGATATCAATGGCGACACTCACTGCATTTGTATGATTTTGGGTCACAGCGATTTGGGATTCATATCGATCATTTCCACCCAAATCCAAGAAGAATAAATAGACAGAACTCCCAGTAAATCTTTGATCATTTGCATCTTGAATCACAATACGCCCATAGGGTGTATCAAAATCTACATTCACACCCATTAAACCTTGATAATTCTCCCATTGAATAGACTCAATGGTATACACAAGATTTCTCACAGCAGAATACAATATGGAAAAATCGATTTCTTTGGAGAATTTAAGCACTTCTGCGCGATCATTATAATTTAAACCAGCTCTACCACCAATCAAAGAACCCACCAAACGATCAAATAATTCTGTCGCTTGCGCATCTGTGATCTCAGCTGATGCTAACATTTGTGTTTTGGCTTCAAGCACTAGGGTTTGTGCGCGAATCACCTTACCCAAGTCGTTTTGTAGATCGCTATTCACTGAAGCAAAAAGATTAGTAACAGCACCTTCATTAAAGCGATTGCCTCTACCAGCCAATTCAAATAAAGACCTCAAAGAAGGGATGAAGCCATTGCTTTGAACCAGCATTTTTTCATCTTTAATCCTAGCATTGATTAAATCAGCTTGAATCTCAATCATCTCATGTAATTTTTGATCATTTGCTGATTTACCCATATTTTTAGATAATTGTGCCCCCCAATTTAAGGCACGAAATGGTTCTAGATGAATCAAATCATAGAAATAAAGCCGAAATGCATCTGCTTTGAGATTATCGGGAAAAGCATCTAATTTCCTTTGAGAAAGCACTGCATCACAACGACTCAATTGTTCCAAAGCCAAAGTATCATCAACACTGTCATAAGGAATCACCAAACAACTACATTCTTGGGGAATACAAATCTTCTCAGCTGAAGCAGCATCGGATTTACCATAAATCGATAAAATCGATGTACAACTCTCACCCTGCTGACAATCAGCATCCGCTTGACAGAGATTGGTACAGAATGCAGATATAGATTGGGGCAATGCAATCAATTCATCAATACAAGTAGCAGAAGGACGATTTTCACATCTTTGAGCATCCCCTTTGACCCCTTGACATTGATTGCCTAATCCACAACCACTCACACCTAAAGCCCAGTAAGGCCTACAAATTTGATTTTCACAAAGAGGTGCATTGGCTGGGCAAGTGCTACTATCTTCACAACTCGCTGTACAAAGTCCTTTCCTACAAAGATTTGCGCCATTTTGGCAATCTTCATCAGCGACACAAGGGATTGCAAAATCACTGGGGGGATAACCCACACAAGAACCTTGAACAGGTGCACATTGAGAAGAACCATTGCCTAGATCCACACAACTTGTCCCCCTAGGACAAGCTTCTCCTTGGCGACAATCCATCCCACAAAATCTTTCATTTGTGGCTGTATTTGTCAAACACAAAGCCCCAGCGACAGGACAAGGATTAGCATCATCACAAGCTAAACAAATCCCTTGCTCTGGGGTGATTGTGATCTCTTGATCTACGCTCAGATCGCTGGTCACTGATAAATCAACCCATTGATCTGGGAGCACAATCACCATATCTTTGAGCATTTGATCGGCGGAAGATTGATCGTATAAACCGATATTGCCCATATCGAGTTCGGGTAATTTGTCTTCTACGATGGGTTTTTGATCTTGATCATCACAACTGATCATCAAAATCATAAAAACAAGAAATAATAAAGATTGCTTTGAAAACATCGATTTACCTTTATGATTTGAAAATTTTAAATCTAATCAATTGAATGCAATAAAAGCTTTAAAAAATCAATGGTTATTGATCTGAATCACCATAATCAATCACACAAAGTGATCGATAAGTAGGATGTGTGGCAATACCTACGCCAGCATGGGTAAATGTTGAACGCATAATATTCTCTCTATGCCCCCGACTACTCACCCCATCATCTACCATTAAACCCACCACAATATCCAAAGGATTTGATAGGCCATAGCTGATATTTTCACCGATATTATTTGCCCGAGAATAAGACCGTAATCGATTTTCAAAGCTTGTGCCATCACTGCTATCATGACCTACAATCCCTGTTCTGCTTGAATCTTGAGCATGGGCTGTTGCAGATTGATGTAGCACTTGACTCGGTTGTAGCGGTGGTACGGCTTGAGCGTTTTGAAGAAAACGAATACATTCTTGAACAGCAGCAGGGCCTTCATTGGTTTGAAAACGAGTGCCATCTGGCATGACATAGATATTCCCTTGAAACCGAGCTAACATAGGTTCTACAAATTGAGTTTTAAAGAGATTAGGATTGGTTCTTGCTTGATTCATCCTAAAAATCACTTCTTTCTCTGCTTCTGTGAAATTAGGTGCATTTTTGGCAGTATTAAGCATTTCTACATCCCATCCATCTACAAGTAAGGTCATATCTGGTACTGCTATCGCCATATCCACTGGCATCATCATCATTTGTAGATCTATGGGCATCATCACTTCTTGATCATTGAGCAGAAGCATTTGATCCATCTTTTCTTCTTCAATACGCATATCAGCATAAGGCACTAAACTGCTCAATAAACTATCTTCTTCCGTGTTTTGAACTTCTATATAAACACAAGCATTTAAGATCATCGATAACATCATGAATATAAAAGGGATTTTAGTCATTTCATCAACCTATTAAGAAATTATATTTTGAGCATATCATAAAGAGCATTGTTATCACTATCTAATATTATGCTTCTTTAACAAATACTCTGCGCTTTTACGATGTACACCTGCAATCCTAGCGGCTGCGCTCATATTATCATTGGTTTTCTTTAATAGTGCCAACCAATAGTTTTTTTCAAATTCATCAATCAGTCTTTCCTTCGCATCCTTAAATGGCAAAGTAATATCGATATTGCTGATGATTTTTTTGATTTCTTCTTCATGCTCTTCATCTCTAACTTCAATCTCATCCCTTTGAATCACTTGGGTACTGCCTTGATTTTGCAACATATTCATTGGATCCAAAAAACGGGTTTCTAGACGATTATGCTGGGTGAGAAGCACAGCTCTTTCTACAAAATTCTTGAGTTCTCTTACATTCCCAGTCCAAGGGTGTTTTTGGAGTTTGAGCATGGTATCATAGCCAATTTCTATCCTTTGACCTTGATCCATTTGAGAGATAAAATGTTTGACCAGCAAAGGAATATCGCTTTTTCTCTGTCTTAATGCGGGTAATCTAAATTTCAAAACAGCCAAACGATAATATAAATCCTGTCTAAATTTCCCCATCTCTACTTCATGTTCTAGATTTCGATTTGTCGCAGCAATCACACGAACATCAAGCTTTCGATATTCATCTTGTCCTACCCGTTTCACTTCTTTCTTTTCCAAAGCTCTCAGCAATCTCGACTGTAATTCAATAGGCAATTCCCCCATTTCATCCAAAAATAATGTTCCACCTTCAGCCCGTTGAAAAGCCCCTAAACGATCTTGAGTTGCCCCTGTAAATGATCCTTTGAGATGCCCAAATAATTCACTTTCTATCAAAGATGTGGGAACAGCTGAACAATCAAACACTACAAAGGGTTGTTTGGCCCGAGGTGAATTTAAATGCAATGCTTCTGCCACAAGTTCTTTACCTGTACCACTTTCCCCTTCAACAAGCACTGTCAAATCAGTAGGTGCGATCTTGGCAAGCAAAACAAAGAGTTCTCTCATCATGGCGCTTTCACCGATCAATTTCCCAAATTGCTTTTCTTTGGAGAGTTGAATTTCTACATTCTCTTGATCATTGATCTCATATTTTAAACGAGTGGTGCCAATTTGTAATTCACATTGATGCGATAGGTATAATTCTTTGATCACTCTTAAACCATTGACAAAAACACCATTTTTACTGTCATCATCCACAACCTTATGCCCATATACATCGAGTTCAATCTTAGCATGAAATCGACTTGCCACCACATCTTGAATCACCACATCATTATCTGGATGTGTGCCAATGGTAAGTAAGCGATTTTTAACACTGATTTTCTGGGTATTTTGGCTAGAAATCACTGTTAAAGTATAACCTTTACCCTTGAGTGTTTGAATTGAAGGTAATATAACGGTTTGCGTTTCCATTTAAAATCTCTAAAGGGTTACTGGGTATTGAGTACAGCACTCATCTTCAAGCCAGTGGCTCGAATAATAGACATAACCTGCCCGATTTTACCATAAGGCACGTTTTGATCACCCCTAAGCAGAACAATGCGATTCGGATTTTCTTGTGCCATGGTAGAGAGTTGAATCGATAGTTCTTCTAAACTCAGTTGGTTTTCCCCCAAATAAACATTACCAGCAGAATCCAAAGAAACAATGACTTCTTCTGGGGCTTTTTGGGAGGCTTGTAAACTAGACTCTGGTAATTCTACTGGGATAGATGCAGTTTGATGATCTGCGGTTGCTTGTTGTTGGGCATAAGTAGAAGTCAATAAGAAGAAAAGCAAAAGTTGAAATACAACATCGATCATCGGTGTAATATCCATGACTACAGTTGATTTTGCTTTTAAACCTTTTCTAAAATTCATGATCTAAGACTCTACATTAGGGTGAATGGTTGTATCATGAGGGCTCTCTTTTTCCCCACAAAGCAACTCTAAAATCGCCAAACTCATTTCTTCTAATTCCACAGCCAATTGTTCCACCCTTGAAAGCAGATATTTATAGCAAACAAAAGCTGGAATTGCCGCAGATAAACCCGCAACTGTCGTGATTAAAGCGATCCAAATCCCATTTGCCAAAGATGCTGGGTTCACGGCTGCACTTTGTACACTTGCTTCACTCACCACAGCCTTAAAGACATCAATCATCCCAAGCACTGTCCCCAAAAGTCCAAGCAAAGGAGTAATGGTCGCAATGGTACCTAGAAGTTCTATCATTTTGCCCAAATATGCAATTTCGATTTGTCCGATTTCTTCAAAGGCTTCTTTGATATTTGCCCTAAAACTCTCTATTTTTTCTTGCTGATTCTTATTTTGTTTTTTATACACCACTTTTAAGCCCGAAGCGATAACGACGGAAGCTGGGGATTGATTGCTTTCACAAAGCACTAAGGCATCTTTGACATTTCCTTGTTCTAACTTAGAAAAAATCAAAGAAACAAAATGAGTAGGGATGATCTTATTTCTTTGTAATGACCATAATCTCTCAAAAAAAACCATAAATGAAAGAAGTGAGCATAAGATAATCGGAATCATCAAAATGCCACCTTGTTTAATTAAAACCCAAATTTCACTCATCTGAAAATCCTATCATGATTAGTATGGAAAAAATCTTATCTTATTTTATTGATTTCTTCAATCAAATAAGGTGTTGTCATCATGCCTTCATAATAACCTTGGAGATGTCCCTTCTTATCGATGAGATAACTGACTGGTAAAGCAGTAATCTTACCAAAAGGACCATTCCCAGCTCTTTGAACGCTATCACCTACCCATAACCCATAGTTGATTTGATTGATCTCTTGAAAATCGATCAACCTACGACATCCCTTCTTCTCTAAGCAGATCCCAATAATCACCACATCACTTTGACTTGTCTTAATGATCTGCTCAATCTCCAAACTCAATGCTTCTTTAATGGGAATATCGAGCTTATTTTTTTTGGGATTAAATGATTCTAGTTTTTGGGTGATATGTTTGATCTCAGTCCAATCCAATGCTTGCTTCTTCTCTTGATAGTACAGTTGAACTTGATTTAAGATCGTGACTTGATCTACACAAGGATGACACCAAGTCGTAAAATAATGGATCAATAGGGTTTTGCCTTCAAACCATTGGGTATTGATGGATAGGTTTTTAAGAGAATGCATCAAGAAATGTGGTAATAACGGCTTTTTTTGATCTGGGATTTCTTGATTGATCAAAGCCCTTTGTTGATCGATTGTGGTTTTTGCCCCACAAGATAAATTCAAGCATATCAAAATCGCAATGATTAGGCTTGGTTGCTTCACATAGGATTTGTATATATGCATAGGAGATAAGCCTTTTAAAATTTGAATTTGCCCATGATAAATCTTATAATGCTTTGCAAAATAAACTAAAGGAAATCGATCAATCATGTCAAATACAAGCTTTCCACTCGATAAAATAAAAGTGGTTTTACTTGAAAATATCCACAAAAAAGCAACAGAAACTTTTGAATCTGCAGGTTTTCATGTTGTCAATTATAGCAAAGCATTGTCTGGTCAAGAATTAATCGATGTTGCTGGAGATGCGCATCTCATTGGGATTCGATCTAAGACCAATTTAACAGCTGAATTTTTTGAACATGCAAAGAATCTATGGGGGGTAGGCTGTTTTTGTATCGGTACCAATCAAGTAGATCTAGATGCAGCTGCCCAAAAAGGTATTCCTGTATTTAATGAAGCTTTTTCTAATACCCGTTCTGTGGCAGAACTGGTCATTGCAGAAATGATCGCTTTACATCGACAATTGATCGAAAGATCAAATAGCGCCCATGTCGGCAAATGGCTCAAAAACGATAAAGGATCCCACGAAGTCAGAGGCAGAAATCTAGGGATTATTGGCTATGGCAGAATAGGTTCTCAAGTTTCTATTTTGGCTGAAGCTTTGGGGATGAAAGTCAAATACTACGATGTAGTCAGTGTTTTGCCCTTAGGTAATGCTCAAAAAGTAGATCAACTCGAAGAACTACTCTCTTGGGCTGATGTGGTGACCCTACATGTACCAGCCAATCCCACCACCAAAAATCTCATCGGTGAAAAAGAACTCTCATTGATGAAACCCGATGCTTTTCTGATCAATAATGCCAGAGGGGATGTGCTAGATGTTACTGCCCTTGCTTCAGCCATTAAAAATCAAAAAATCGCTGGTGCCGCAGTAGATGTGTTCCCCAAAGAACCAGAATCAAATGAAGATCGCTTTGAATCTGTACTACAAGGCTTACCCAATGTGATTCTTACCCCACATATCGGGGGATCAACGATGGAAGCCCAAAGAGCGATCGCAGAAAGCGTATCAGCCAGACTTGTGAAACTCATGAATAATGGCTCCACTGATACAGCTGTCAATGTCCCCCAAGTGCAATTGCCAAGATTACACTCCAATCACATTAGAATCTTGCACTTTCATAAGAATGTCCCCGGTGTACTCCGACAAATCAATACAGCCACTGCTGATCTCGGTGTGAATGTCGCTGCCCAATTCCTTCAAACTTCAGGTGATTATGCTTATGCCATTATCGATGTGGCCAATGATCGAGATGAACTCGTATTAAAGAGATTAAAGCAAATCAATGAAACCATTAGGGTAAGAGAACTTTGGTAAGAGCCTTCTGTTTATTCTTCTTGATCTTTTGTTATTCTTGTGATCAAAGCAATCGACATGCAGTGATTTTTGCGAATAAAGTCATTGATTTTATCCCCGGGGAAAATGCTGGGTTTGGACAAGCACATTTCCCTGAGATTGTTCTTGGTGCACCCCAAGGGGCTGGCAAGAGAATGGGTTCTTTCGATGTATTAAGCCTAGGCATTGAGGGTGAAATTATCTTGGGGTTTGAAGGGTTGATCATCGATGGTGAAGGGGATGATTTTTGGGTATTTGAAAATGTGTTTTATCAAGATGGTGATGAACAATCTGTCTTTAGGGAATTAGCAGAAGTTTGGGTCAGTGATAATGGCATAGATTACAAAGCTTTTCCCTGTGATGCACATCAAGTGCGTCAATTCAATGATGTACAAAGTTGTGCTGGAGTAGAGGCGAGTTTAAGCTGTGATTTTGAATTGGATCTCAGCAGTGGGGCTTGTGGGGGAGATGCTTTTGATCTTGAGATGATCGGGGTGAAACAAGCTCGGTTTATTAAGATCAAGGATTTGGGCTTAGGGATGGGGATTACTGCGATTAAACCTACGGCGGGTTTTGATTTGGATGCAATTGTGGTGAAGAATTATCTCTCTACAATGGTTGATTGATTTTATTATTTTTGATTTACAGTTATACTGCCTATATGCTCAATCCTTAATACAGAAGTTTAAGTATGTTGAACCCAAAATTCATTTATCTCTTGATTTATCTACTCACTTTATTTTCTTGTTCAAACCATTATCAAAATCTAAAACAAGGGTTTCAAGAAAGAAAAATATATATAGATCAATGGGTAGTAAATCAAAATAAAGCGTTCTCAAATCAATTGGGATTCGCGCGTTTTGAAAGCGAATTATCATACACAGAAGTAAAAATCATCTCTTCTTGGTACTCTTATTTTGCAGGAGAATATCCCAAAACAGATCAGATGTTATTGGAAGTGGGTAAGCATATTCATGCCCTCAAACAACAAAAACATAATGAATTCAAAAAAATCGATTTTAAGAAAGGCAATGCCCTCTTATTAGATCAGCGTTTAAAAGCAATAGAAGCTCAACTGCTCTTAGGTCAAATCAGAAGATTAATCGATCAAAATCGTATTTTATCAGCCATAGAACAAAGCAAATCCTTGCGTCTAAGATGGGCAAAAGACATCGCCTATGCCATGCTCTTTAGCGTGATTCCCTATTATGAAGAAGCATGGGAGAAAACCCTAGCACATTGGGGACAACATCAAGATGAGAATTTTCTTAAAAACCTAGCTTGTCAACCTTTAGCATTGACCCAAGAACCCATAAAACAATGGAGTAAACAAGTCTACTGGTGGCATTGCCCAAAAAATCTCCTTCAAGAAGAAGATGATCTTAGTGACATACAACTCATCGGTGGACAAGATATAGAAATTTGGAATCAGTCTCCTTTGGCTTCGGGGTTTAGCGATAAAAACAGGCTCTTTGATTTCAGGGGCATGATGCAAAATCTCAAGAGATTTAAAATCGATATCGATCCATTAGATCAAGGCTTTTATCTTTCAGCTACCCAAAATCTAGAGATACAACAAAGAGTAGAACGCCTTTCTATGCCCACAATAGACCCACTCATTGAGCTCTATTTTCATCGTTACCTCTCTAGTATTATCTATGAACAAAAGACCCATGAACAAATCATAGAAGAACAACAAACCCTCAAAGAGCTACTCGCCCAATCTCAAGCTTTTCTACAACTACAAGCTCAACTGCTTGAACAATATCAATGGGATGAAAAAGCACTCTTGGTCTATCAAAAAATCAAGGATAGCCAAAAAACACCTTTTAATGATTTAAGACAAATGATGCTTGTTTTGTATTTGGAGAAGATTGAAGATTTCGATCAACTCTTTGCAAAGATCAAAGATTTTATGGAGTTAGAAGGCCTTTTGCCTTTTTTTAATATTGTCAGAGATCATAAATTGGGTTTATTTAAAAAAGAATTTGATCTACTCAAACTCCTAGAACAAAAAATGAGTTCTGATCAAGGTACTGTGATTGAAGAATTAGAGAAGAAGAGATTTTGTAGGGTGATTAAACATTTTATTCATTTTAATGCAGAATCTACCCAATCTCTTTCTGCTGTACAACTCTGGAATTGTGGGCATTTTGATTTGTCTTTTGAACGCGCTGTACTCAATCATGAACTGGATTTTATTACTTCCGTATTTGAAGGTTCATTTGAATATTTTCATCAACATCATAATTATGCATTTTTTTGGAAATCATATTTAAATGCGATTTATATCAAATATCCAAAAGAATTTTATTTAATTCTCAAACAATTATCTATTTTTAAAAATATTGAATTTAAAGCCATTCAAGAATTATCCACTGAAAATCAAACTAAATTCTTGGAATATTACCAAATCCATTTGGATAAAATCAAAAAACTAGATCTATTGACAAATCTATACGATCCAACAACGCCTAAGAATACAGAGTTAATTTGGTATTTGATCGATTTTGCAGAGAAGTCTAGTCATCAAAATCAAGTACATTCATTGATTCAAAAATTAATAGAATCTGAAAATGATGATGAAAATATCAAAAATTATCTACTGACCTATACATCAGCCATTCCTTACGATCAATATGATGTAGATGAGATGAAAGTGATTCGGGATTTTAAGGTATTTTTGGAGAAAAACCCAAAAAACTTTCCCTACTACAAAGTTCTAGAACATCATCGATTGATTTTCAAAGCCCAAGGGCATTATATCGATTATGCTAAACAATTGATCTATGTCAATAGCAAAGATAGCATAGAAAGCCTAGGTGAAATCACAGTATCAGCCAATGAAAAATTGATCAATCTCTATACCATTAAGCCAGATCTAAGTCGCAAATACCCCATTCAAATCCCTGAAAAATCAAGCTATTCACTCAATGATCTACAAGTGGGAGATATCATCTACTATGAAAGCATTACTGATCTGCCTTCCGAACAAAGAATCCCTAGATTAATCCTAGGTCGCTTAGAACCCCAACATCAACAAGTACCCATTTTTGTCTTGGATGATCAACTCTTTATCCCCAAAGAAATCAATCTTTTTAGTGATGTAGATGATTTAAGATTCATTCAAAAACATTCAGCCCAAGCCCAAAATCATTGTCAAATCCAAACCCAACAAAATCATCCCAAAGATTTAAAAATTCACTTAAATCAAAGATCTAGCTTTGAATCTCTTCATATCTCTTTGTCTTGTCATCAAACACCCATGCATCATCATTTCAGGCTTACTGCATCACAACTTATGCCAGATTACCCTGAACCCCTAGAACCGATGATCATCGCTCAAAAACCCTATTTGAGCATATACCAACCCGCCCAACTCGCTCAATTATGGGATTTGATACATTGGGAAATCGGCAGAAGACATCAAGCGATTGCGCTATTACAAGCAGAAGTATTAGATGCTTTGCCTTATTCGTTGCATAGGATCAAATCGCTCAAAGATCAAAATGAAGAAGAATATATCAAGGCAATGAAAGAGAATTTTAAATTTTTATTGAACAAAGCAAAAACGGATATCAAAATCAATCAAAGCCTTTTAGAAATGACCTTACCCCATTTGTCTCAAAAACAAGAAAAAGGCAATGTGGCATTATACCTATGCGTACTCCTAGAAATCGCTGAAATTCCTTATGATTTATGGCTAGGGATGCTTGAAGAAAAACAGAGATTAAATCCAAGTGGATTACTGGGTTTAGATGATTATGAGTACCCTTTGATCGAAGTTTTTGGAGAACTTTGGGATGTGCATTTTCTCGTATCTCATCCCCAGTTATTACCCCTAGGGATTCAAGGCACAAAGATGATCAAAATATGGCAATTTAGACCTGATCTTGATCCCCAAAACCCAAATTTCTTGGATGGGATTGAAGAGAAAAAAGTCGATCAATTGATTGAGAATTTCTATGATGTCAAACTTGAACTGCAGATCAAAGATGAGAAAACAGCCACCTTAAAAGTCTTACAAAACCTCAAAGGTGAACTTGGGATTGATCTGTATGAAAGATTGAAAATGGTTCAAGAACAAGAATTAAGACAATGGATTTCCGGGCAATGGAATCGTTGGATTGGACAACATGGCTTAGAACAAGTGAAATTTGAATTTAAAGAAGGGGAATTATGCCTAAGCTACCAATTGAGCTTTACTTGGACCCCCAACTTTCAACTGAGATTATTACCCCAATTGTGGCACCAAAGATTTAGTGTATTGCCCCAAAGAAAACATGATCTTGTGATTGCTGCTCAAAATCAAGATCTTATCCTAGAAATCAAGACAGATCATCCTTTGATCAAAGAGAGAATCAAACAATCTCTACAAAAATCCCTAAAATCAAAAATAGAGATTCATCGTTCTTTTGGGATGTTTAGCAAGGGTCTTGAAATCGATGATGCTGCGTTGAAGATCAAGGCAAAATGGCGATTGAATCGACAAGTGATTCAACCCGAACAATATGAAGAATTTAAGAGATTTACAAAGGAAGTAGAAGAGCAAGAAGTATTGATCTTGGATTAATGCCAAAATCCCCTTAAATATCGCACAACTAAACAAATCAATAAAATCAGACTCACCACAATACTCTGTGCTGCCCCCACAGAAATATCATAGATAAATGCCATGATATAGCCCATTCCCCCACTCAGTGCACCAAACACAGATGAATAAATCAATGTATGCTTGATTTGCTGACTATTCTGTTTGGCTGCCAATACAGGAAGTATACTCAACGCAAAGCTAGGCAAAGAACCGATCATTTGTGTGCTAATCCCTGTTGCCCAAGCGATTTGTAAGAGTAAGAATATATTCAAGAAAGTCCCTGGTAAACCCTGAATATGCGCAGAAGTAGGATCAAAGCTTAACTTCACAAAGCCACGCCAAAATAAAATCTGACTCAATAGAATCACAATCAATGAAATTTGCATTCGCTGATAATCTTGATCAACAACCAAAACAGCCGATCCCATAAGCAATCTTTCGATCTCATGTGGGTCTTGTTTAATCAATGAATGCATCGCAATAGATAAAGCATGAAATAAAATAAATGCGATGGCAATTCTGCTTTCTCGATTGAGGCGCTGATTGTTTTGATCGATCAAGAATAGTGTAAAAAACGTAAATAATGCCGAGAAAAAAGAAGGGTTAAACAGATAATCCTTGAAAAATAACGATACACCCGTGACTTCATGCGCATTCCCCACAATCCAAGTTTGCATTAAAAAAGAAAATACAATCCCAAATGTGGCTGCTTGAGTCATAGCAATATTTAAAAATACCATTTTCCGAAGCACCAAATAAGTCCCAAGCAAACCCAATAAAGCCCCAGTAAAAATACTACTCAATGTAGGCATACTAAACAATGCCCAAGCTTCAAAAAATGAGAATAACTTAGTGATGAACATGATGTGCCTCTACTAATTTCTCTCCACCATGTAATGGACAATAAGAAGTGCCATATACCCGTTCAAAAGCTTCACCTGTACAAATCTCATTCACTGGTCCTGCTGCACTATAAGATGTAGGTCGATCTACATAAATCGCAAAACCAGCCAATGCTGGTACGATTTGTGGATGGTGACTGGCCACCAAAATCGCTTTTTTTTGTTCATAACAAATCTTCTCCAAGAGTTCAAAAATCGCTTTCTCATTGATCGGATCCATCGCACTTGTAGGCTCATCCAAGATCAAGAGTTGGGGATCACACACCAATGCTCTAGCGATTAATACCCTTTGTTTTTGACCTTCACTTAATTCACTAAAACTTTGAGATGCCAATGACAATGCATCAACGATTTTTAATGCTTCATGGGCTTTTTGAGTGCGGGTTTTATCCCAAGGACGAAGGAAAGACCATCCTTGATCCCAACCTTCTTCTACCAACTCTAAACTTGTTCTCGGTAATTCCATACTAAACAAATTACGCTGTGGCACATAAGCGATTTTTAACCCGTCTTTCTTGTGTAATACACCACCTATAGGCTGAATCAAATCCACCATGGTTTTTATCAAAGTAGATTTCCCAGATCCATTTCGCCCTACCAATGCCCAACCCTGTCCAGCATAAATTTCAAAATCTAAAGCTTTGAATAAAGATTTATGATAACCCACCTCTAATTTCTCCGCTTTCAATAATAAATCTTCCATCACGCTCTCCTTTCTCTCTCGTTTAAACTCTTCTTTAAGCATATTTGCAAATAACTTGCAATACCTAAAAAATAAATCTTTTCATTGAAGCATAGAAGGTGATGAGATATGTTGATTTTATCTTCATTTTTCAGTTTATAGGGGGATATATGTTTGAAAATCAAAGATTTCCTAGAATCGCACATTTAGATGATTTATTGCCATGGATTCAAGATTTACCAGAGATTAAATTGATGACTCAAAGCAATCAAAGCATTGTGGCTTGTTATTTGGTAGGAAAACAAGACACATTTAATCATACATACGCTCGGGAATGTAGAGGGATTACTTTTGATGGTTTGAGTAAAAAAGTGATTTGTCGTCCTTTGCATAAATTTTTTAATATTAATGAGAGAGAAGAAACCCAATTATCGGCATTATCAAGTGAAATCGATGTGGTTCGGATGATGGATAAAATGGATGGGTCTATGCTTTCACCTGCATTGATTGATGGGCAAATCGATTTCAAAACCAAAAAATCATTTGAGAGCGATGTGGCAAAATCAGCAAAAACTTGGTTATTTGCACCCCAACAAAAAGGATATATCGAATTTTGTTTAAAACTTCTCTCTGAGGGTTTAACCCCTATATTTGAGTATGTATCTCCCCAAAATCGTATTGTTTTAAATTATGAAAAAGAGAATTTAACCCTATTACATGTCAGGGATCAAATCACAGGAGATTATCTCAATCTCAGTGAACTTCGTCCTTGGCTCAATCGTTATGAGATTCCAGTGATTGAAGAGTTCCCCAAAAAAGCATTTACTGAGATTATGGATGATTTAAAAGTACGACAAGGCATTGAAGGCTATGTGATTCAATTTAAAAATGGAGAGATGGTCAAGGCCAAGACAGAGTGGTATTTGAAGCTGCACAAATGTGTGACTTTCCTAAGGAAGAGAGATGTGGCATTATTGGTATTAGAAGAGAAAATCGATGATGTGAAAAGCGCAATTTTGGAAACCCAAGGGACTTTAGATGCCGTTTTGGAAATAGAAGCAGATGTGGTGCAACGCCTCAATGATCTACAATTCGCAGTCGAAGAGATCTATGAAAAAATCAAAGAAGTTCAAGATCGAAAATCAATTGCACTTCAATATAAAGATCATCCATATTTCAGCCTAATCATGAGTAGGTATAGTGGCAAAGAAGTGGATTATCAGGGGTATTTTATTAGGAATTTAATAAATGAGTATTATGATTTATCTGTGATTAATACGGGTAAAGAAATGATTGATTTAGAAGGATAATCAATACAGCGATTAAGCCATACCGAGTTCTTTCTTGAGGTTGCCATACCAGTTGCTAAACCAACCGGTCTTTACCTTGTTCAAGCCATGTTCTTCCATGAGTTCAACAAGCATTCTCTTGATGGCAACATCATTTTTCTTGCCTTGAATTTTTTGTTTAGCAGTAGCAAATACAAGATTAAACTCAGATTCTTCTACCATGCCATCATTACCAGCTGAAGCTTCTAATTGAGATTTAGCATCACGTAGAATTTGCCCTTCGAGAATATAACCATTTGCTTCACAAACTTGAGCGAGAGCCATACGTGCTGTATCGATATCTACATTCATAGAAACAGAAAGCTTGAGAACTTCTTTTTCTTCATTGCGATCAACATAACGATCATCATAGGCGCGAAGTTTGATTTCATTGAGAAAACGAGCTTTGATATCTTCTGTGCTCATCATTTACTCCTTTAGAGTTTTTTGTAAGTAAAAATCATGCATTTTTTCATGCACAAGTAGTTTGAGTATTTTTGAATACAAAGTCAAAACTAATTTTTAAGTTTTTAATTAGTATTTGAATTTTGTGATTTAAAATAGCGTTGTTCTAAAAATAACTTGGTGTTTTTTATTTCAAAAAATCAAAATAAAATTTAAGAAAGACTTGGCTTATCGTTTTGAGTTTGATTGATATTCACCAAATAAACCCCGTCTTTATCGCTGACAAGTTCAGCAATCACACACCAAGCACCAGGTGTTTTTTCTTTGAGGGGCACAATTATTTCTTGTTCACCTAGATGTAGGGTAACTTTGGCATCATAGTTTGCAAAACAAGAATTGGGTTTATTGAATGTATTCACTGCAATCCATGCTCTATCGATGATATCTAATTTTGCAAAATGGATATTTTCTTCGTTATCTCCGCCTTTATCACCAATTCCTGCATCTTTGTCTAATTTAATATAGGGTGATTCATCCAGAGAGCCTTTATTTCTAAAATAGATTTGTCCTTCTTGAGCATCTGTGTTGCCAAACATCTTCTTGAAAAAACCAGCATTTTCGATTTTTCTGGTTTTATAAAAACAATGTAAATCAAAATCAATAGATGTTTTCCAATTTAAAGTCGCTTTAACAACTGCATTTTGGGTAGCAACTAGCGCACGTTGCCCTTTTTCTCTCAGAATGATCTTTGATTTAAGATTCAAGGATTGAGTACCAGGAATGGTCTTTTGGAACTCGCTAAAACTCAATACTTGGTTCATATTACTGAGCATAGCGCCCATCAGTGCATTTGTATTTTCAATCTTAGCAAAAACAGCAACATTACCTTGATCTGTGGCATCTAGACGAATACGAAGTTTCTTTTGTTTTTGATCTTTATCAGCACTGCATAGTTCGATCATTGCATCATATTCGCTAAACTTCTGTTCTTTTTTTTGGGAAGCTTGAGTAAAATTAACAGCAACCAAATAAAGTGTTTTGATGTCAGCGAATTTGGCGATTTTGAGTTCTTCTAACTTGCTTGATCTTTGACCGGATTTAAAACCAGCATCTTCTGAAAGTTGCATAAAAGGGAAATCATTGAGTTGTCCCATATTTCCATTGCTATAATTTGTGGAATAAACAGCACCAGCTTTACCATTTTTGGTTTCATAAAATGCCATTAAATCCAAATCAACATCAGCAGTCCAAGTCAAATGAACAAGCATATTCTCAAGAGTAAGTTCCCTAAAATCTTGTTGTTTGACAAATTCAAAATCCAAATTTTCCATTTAATGCCCCTTAGATCAAAAAGAGTGATATGAAAAACCAAATTCTCGATAAATCTTGATTTTTACTTTGTTTTGTTTGATTTTTCATCTATTTATTTATAAAAGATTTCTGATCTTGTCTAGCTACATTTAATGATTTGTGTAAAAATGAAATATATTTATCCCCTTGATATTCTCCCCATTCTCTTCATTTCTACCCTAAGTTTTTCTTGTTCCCAAAACCCCCAACTGACTCAGACTTTAAATGAACTCCAAAGAGAACGAAAAGTACTAGAAGAAGCATATCAAGCCCAACAACAAAAATTACAACAATTACAAGCGCAAATCGATGAACTCAAAGAGAAAATAGAGTTACAATCTGTGTCTAAGCTGAGGATGATCCATTCATTACCTACTGAAAAGGTGAAAAAAGCACAAACACCTGAAAACAATGAAATTGGGTTAAGCAGCCAAATTCAACAGCCAGTAGCTACACAGAAAATCAAAGAAAAAAAATCCCCAACCCCCAAAGCCAAAAATATCAATCTAGATCATACGATATACATGGGTGAAGAAGAGCAAATCGAAGAATCGGAACCCCAAAGCACCGATCAAAAACAACAACTCTTAGATCAAGCTTTTGAGGCTGGCACTTTGGAGAAAGCAAGACTAAAAGCCCAAAAGAGAAATTTTGATCAAGCATTGCTCTTATTTGACCAAGCGATCAAAGAAAACCCAGATCAATTGGTATCCATTACCCTTGAAAAAACAGAAGTATACGCCATCAATCAACCCGATAAAGCGATTGCTTTGCTTCAAGACTTGCTTTATCAACATGCCCAAGAAGTAGAACCTTCACAGATTTTGCTTAAAATCGGACAACTTCAAATCAAGAATAAACAAAGTGCTCAAGCCAAAGCGACATTTCAGCGATTAATCAATATCTATCCCCAAAGCATTTATGCCAAAGAAGCAAAAAAAAATTTAGAGCGCATTGATCCCTAATCGATCATTTAAATATTGACTTTTTATCGTTTTCATTTCATATATTTGATATTCATTTACGATCGTGGGGGAACTTATGAAAAAGCAATTATTGCTTTTATGGATCATTGTTGTCATCAATATGCCCATCATTGGCACAGCCCAAGAAATCGCTGTATTAGAGGATTATCACCAAAGAATTCCAGAAGAATATGAAATCGAAGAAGGGGATACACTTTGGTCTTTAAGTGAAGAGTTTTTTAAAGATCCATGGCTTTGGCCTAATCTTTGGGCAATTAATCCCCATATCACCAATCCACACTGGATTTATCCGGGTGATTTGATCAGATTAAAATGGGTAAAAGATCAAAATCAAATCATTGAAGCTTTATCTTTGGAGCCAGTGGTATATGATGTGCAACTCAAGAAAAATGCAAATATTTCCTTAAATCAAGGGATGATTGTCAGTGAAAAATTTGAACCCCTTGGTGTACTGGCTGCATCCCCAGAACCCAGCGATCAATTAGGCACCAATGATCGTATATACCTTAAAATCAAAAATCCTAAAGCATTGAGTTTAGGACAAACATTAAGTATTTATAGACCCATTGAAAGCCTAATTCATCCCAAAACTAAAGATGAATTAGGGGTGAAGATTATTTTGATGGGACTGGCTGAAGTGGAAGGTTTAGAAAAAGAATTTGTCTATGCTCGTATTAAACAAAGCTATCAAGAAATACAAAGGGGTGATTTAATCATGGAAGAACAACCCCTTCGATTGGAGATCAGTCCTAGCCAAAATCTAGTAGATGCAGAAGGATTCTTGATCGATAGTGTGGAAGCTGCAGATGGTTTAGGACAAATGCATACTGTATTTGTTGATTTGGGGAGCAAACAAGGGGCACAAGTAGGCAATCGTGCTTTTGTACTTAGGCAAGGTGATGGTTTAGAAGATGGTAATGATGAATACGATTTTGAGAAGATGCCATTTGAGCAAGTGGGGGAATTGATGCTTGTTAAAGTCAATGAGAATTATGCCACAGCCATCATCACAAGATCAGCTTTAGAATTAAAACGCGGTGATAAGGTCGTTTTACAAAGAAACTATTAGAAAGCATATCATCATGAGTCCAGTTTTTTTGGTAGGTGATATCGGTGGTACCAACAGCAGATTAGCTTTATACTCAGCTGGTTCTTGCTTAAAACAACAGCATTATCCCACCTTACCCTCATTATCCCTCTTTGATCATATCTCTGATTTCTTAGCTCAATGTTCAATCCATATCGATATGATTTGTTTGGCTGTGGCTGGTCCTGTGGAAAACGGAACTGTGGTTTTTACCAATGTAGGTTGGCACTTGAATGCTCAAGAAATCGCCCAAGCATTTGCTTGTCATTGTGAATTGATCAATGATTTTTATGCGCAAGCGATGGCAGTCAGTATCACCAAAACATCACAACTCAAGCATATTACTGGTCCCCAAAGTCTAAACCCCCATCACCCTTGGGGTGTGTTAGGAGTAGGTACTGGTTTGGGTGAAGCACTCTTGATCCCATCATCCATGAGCCTTGAATCCATAGACCCTTATCATTTGATTGTGGTACCTACTGAAGGGGGTCATTGTAGATTTGCCCCCAAGAACATCAAGGAGTTTGAACTGCTTTGTTTTCTTCAAGAGAAATATGGTGAGCATATCAGCGTTGAAAGGGTATTAAGTGGACAGGGACTTGTAGATCTCTATGCATTTTTGAGTGGTGGTTTGATTCAAACACCAACTTATATCACACAATCAGCCATTCAAAATACAGATCAAATCGCCAAACATACACTCGATCTCTTTATCTCTTGTTATGGAGATGAAGCTGCGAATCTATGCTTAAAATCCAAAAGCAAAGCCATTTTTTTAAGTGGTGGGATTAGTCCCAAAATCTCAAGCTTATTAGAACCCAATTTTTCTCATGCTTTTTTAAATAAAGGCAGGTATCAATCTCTACTCACTCAAACCAGTTTATACTTAGTCACAGAACCAGAACCAGGATTATTAGGCGCCTATGCCTATGCGCAGTGTGTATATGCAAAAAAACTAGGCAAATGCTAAAAAAAACTTTCATAAATTGAAAATAAAACATAAATAGATAGAACAAGCACTATTACTTAAATTTCGCATCAAGCGATGATTAAGAGGAAAAACAGCGTGGATCGTTTAGACTTTTTAGCAATATTTGCACGAACTTCACCAAGAAATGTAGTATTTACCTCTGCCTATTTAACACCCCTCCCATTAGATCGCCATTCGAGCATATTAGAAGTGGGCTGTGGTTTAGGACACAGATGTGCTTGGATTGCTAGATCTAGATGCTGTCCAGTGTATGGCGTAGATCAAGATACTAGGTTATTGGAACTTGCGAGATATAAATCAGAAGAAGGTGGCGCAGATCAATTGGTGAAATTGATGCATGTGGATCAATATGATCAACTTCCCTTCGCCCCCAAAAGCTTTGATTTAATCATGAGTGAAGAATTTAATACAGGATTAGGATTGGTAGATTGTGTAGAGAAGTGGAAACCCTTGTTAAAATCAGGTGGTAATTTTGCTTTGGCATTTCCATTCTTAACCCAAAAAAACCCAAGCACAGAATTGACTGATTATTTTGAAAAGAAAATCCCCGGACAAGGGCTTAAGACATTAAGCGGTTACCATGAATTGATCGCTGGTTTATCTCAAATCAAATTATCACATCAAGTACAGTTATCTCAAAGTGTATGGGATGACTACTACCAAGAAATGGCAAGATGTCTTAAATACTTGATCAAAAAGGGTGATTTAAAAGAAGATGATGCTTTGGTTGAGGAAATCAGACAAGAGATCAACTTCTATAAAAAGCAACTTAAAGGCAAAATTGGATTACAAGCTTTTTTATTGACTTTAGCTTAATCATTTTTGTTCTCATATTATATTCACAAATTCCCTCAAAAATGGAGCATCTATGAAAAAAGCAATTTATCTTTTGCTGTTTGTCATGGTGATTTACAGTTGTTCAGAGGAAAAAACTGAACCCCAAGTATCTGATCCTACTCAAACCCAAAATATCATCGTACCCAGTCAAACTGAACCTACCATACAAAAAGATTTTGCATTTACTGCAGAACTCCCCAAAGATGATATGGGGATGAATCCAGATCCCAATACAGATCCCAATACAGATCCTAACACAGATCCCAATACAGATCCTATCGAAAATCAAGATATGGGTGTAGTGGTAGATATGACAACAGGACAAGATCAAAATACCAATCCTGTCCCAAATCAAAGAACATGTACGATTGATTATCAGTTCCCAGAAAATCGCAATAAAAACTCAGTATTACCAGTAAATCAAGCTTCATTAAGAGAAGAAATCACAGATTATCTATCTCCAGCGCGTGCTGTCAGTTATCCTGAACCTGATTATGGTACTTGGACACTATTCCTAAACCAAAGCGGTCAAAAAAGCTTTACCTTAGAAATGCCAGGGGGCGATGATAATATGCCTTCTTTTGCGCGTTCATTGTCATGGAACAATGAAATGCGTTGTTATGCATTACCCAATCAAGAACCAACTTTATTGACTGAATCAGAAGCCTATGATGTCTATCAAAAAATCATCAAAGAAACTTTATGGTATGATATCAACCAAACCCCTCAATATCGAACAGTTGTGGGTTTAAGAGGTGCTTATCCTGGTACATTCCAATGGCATGGCAATACAGCGAATTATTTTAATGACACCATTGTTTTGCTTTGGAAAGATGATGCTGGCACTAAGCATGTAAGAGAATATCCTGTGAATACAGATACTGGTTCAGTGGATTTTGGTGTAGATTCTTCTTCTTCTTTGAGACCCAATCGCAAATATCCTTATATCAATGGTTGGCATAGAGGATATAATGCCCTTCAAATGAACCTATCATCTTATCCTGTGAGAGATGATACCAACAATAATGGGCATTGGGATAGTGATCGAAATGGTTGGTTATCTGGTGGAGAACAAGATTATGATCGCAATGGTTCTGCTCATAATATCCATGCTGGTGTGGTTGATAGTCCATTAGAACAAGCCCCAGTCAATAATCGATCAGCTGGATGTCAAGTGATTCCAGGGTCTGCGAATTGGTTGAGCTTTATTACCAATGCATGGACTGGTTTAAATGATCCTGTGGATTATTATCTTATCGATGTTAGGGATATTGCACCTAGTACATTTAGTCAATGCGCTCAAGAGAACGGCTCTCATCAATGTCCTATTTCCATAGAACAATTCCCCTTCCATCACGCTGGAGATACATCAGTAAGCACAGAGAAGTGGTATGATCAGTATAATTGTTCAGCTGCTAATGAATCTGGTGCAGAAGTGGTATATGTGGTGAATACAAGATCTTTTGGGACACTAGAGATCGATGTTACCGTGAATGATGATACCATTGATCCAGATGTTTATTTGCTTGATGGAGATGATGATCAAGCTTGTCGTGCCAGAGAC
>JACCDO012117955.1_pt1 | contig 23342 bp, 20 predicted proteins | sample 7446101 | NCBI WGS metagenome assembly JACCDO01 (sample SAMN15323440, study PRJNA562643) | freshwater metagenome | isolation source: river surface water | place: USA:Blue River Watershed | collected 2017-08-16
AGCTGCTGGTATATATACAAAGAGCTAGGCTTTAGCGCTATATATCCATCCTCTACTTGTCCCAGGTAGACGCATGTAACACTGCCCCCACTACATACTACCGTAGTTACTGTACCTACATCTATCTGAAGCTGGGTCTGTAATTTAACTGTGAAGTATCTAACGTTTAGTGACTCCTCTATTTTTTTAATCTCTGAAACCGCCATTTGCTTTGAATCAGAGATACCAAAAGTTATTTTTTTAGATAGGGAGTCAGTTATCAGGTTTGTGTGTACGACATAATCCGTTAAGGCAAACGAACTACCGTATAGCATAACTGCCCATACAGGTCTTAGTGCATTTAGTACGCTTGACACTTGGGCTACGCCTATTGCCTCCGCATAATCCTTATAGGTTATGTGCAGATAAGTAGAATTTCTAAAATAGAAATCTCTGTATAAGTAGGACGCTGATGCCTTTACATATGCTTCAGGTGAATCGCTGACAAATATTCCATAGTCACCTACTAAATGAAGAGGCATCGCACCTACCTCAAGTTTGTAGTCTTTACTTGAGACTAGCCTACGGGTAGAAAAAGTCTTGTACAGTTTACTGGGTATATACACACTTCCTATCTCTGCTGCTTCCACTGCGCTTAGCCCATTAATAATTGTAAAATAAGAAGTTAGTGGGTCCTTCTGAGATAGTATAGAACCAGATGCAAGTAAATTCCTACATATAGCATCTGAGGTAACTGTAAATTCACCCCTAGACGTATTAACATATAGCTCTTCTACTATAGTTTCAGCTATATTAAGTTCAGCTCTTTTCTCTAGCAGTATATAATCCCTTCCTATGTATACTAAGTCTAAATCTACTCTAGCACCGCCTAGAATAATGCCTACTTCAAGTACATCTGAAGAAGATTTTATTCTTTCAAGGACGCTTATACTTGTTGCTCTAATAGAGTTATCCTTAACTACTACAAAATTTTCGGCTAGCTTCGTGTTTATCTTTCGGCAACTATCTATTACAGCCAGCGATACGCTCAATCTAGGCGGGACTTGGTATACAGCTAAAGTGCTTACAACCCTATTTAGCTTAGTTGAGAAGTTTAACACTGCTTCAGAGTTTTCCTTGCCATATATAAATAACGGAGACCCGCTTAGAGCGTTTAGCAGCCTTAGTACGTTTTTAGTAGTAAATCCCTCTATAGCAACTCTGCTTGTTGACAAAGCTAGGTTACTACTGTAGTCAGTAGTTGTTAATGTAGACCCAAGAGTATGGAAACCGAATTTAGAGTACATATCTAGCGCATCCTCTTGCGAGTTTATTGCGTATATAACCCTATCGACTACATTAGTTTGTATAGTAGTTACCTCGCCTTGGTATATTACTCCTTCTATAGTAATCTCTACATGCGCAGAGTTTAATATTCTATTTTTTGGCGGTAGTACTATAGACGGAGTTGTGGCTGATAGATTTATATAGTCACGTCTAATCTCTATGCTTCTTGTTATAGATTTTCCAAATTCTTTTATAGTAATTATTGTAGTCTGTAAACTTCCAGCTTCCAGTGATAGCAATGTTTCATCGTACTTTGCTTGCTTTGGAAGATTTATAACTCTGGCCTGTTGTTCTACTGAGCTGCTTAAAACTGTAAGTTGAGCTGCCTCAAAACTTGAATTTCTGAAAACAAGAAATTTGCTGTACCCAGTTAGATAGCCATTTGAATTGTGTCTAGACTGTATTGCGGATACTTCAGTAGGTGAAGTAACTAGTCTAACATTACTAGCCGGTAGCACACTGGTTGAAGCGTCTAGAGTAGAAGAGTTTCCTATATAGGAGAAGCTAATACATTGCGTATCCACTGGAACTATTGCTTGCTCTATATTACCGTCAGAGTCTACCAAGTTTACAGAGTCTTCTATACGTAGTATTATTGGTGTGCAATATGTTTTTTTTAGTTGCTTGTCTGAGTAAATAGATTTGTTTATAACTCCTCTTAAAATCTCAGAGTAACTATCAGCTATCATGCTTATAGATGACTCCAATAGAGAGTCCACAACCTTCTTATCCTCAAACATATCTTGCCAGACGGACGGCATATTCGCATAAGACGAGTCTATGTAAGGCATTTTAACCTACCTGTATTGTTATATTTGAGGGCCTGCAGACAATCCGGCTAGACCTGTTACTTAGACCTAGTATGCTTTCCTTAGCACTACTGAATATAGTTGATTTGTTTATGTTGCTAACAGATTTTATAAGTGATAAATCCTCGACGTTTACCTCATTAGAAGTTTCAAACGGTATCAGTTTAGAGTTATTTTGGTCTACAACTACATACTCTGCTGAGAATGTTGTGAGGTCAACCGCCCCTATAAACTGATATAACGAGTCTTGCACATATTTTGCAATAGCATATGCCGATAGCTTGTTGGCTTGGTCATAACTCTCTATAAACCTACTTATGCTAGCCCTTATAGCTTCGTAGGGGAATATGGCTAGTGGTGAGTTTAAATTAGGTATTACTCTTAGAGATTTTATAATAAGAACTATTGTTGTCGGGCACCTAAGCTCCACAGAGCCTACAGCGCACTTAAGACCGTCTGATTGAACTAAGGAATTTGCCGTGTCAACACTAGGAAATGTGTCTAAGTATATAGAATGCTGTACTGAAGCTGATAGTCCAGTCAGAGTTACTGAATTACCTATAAAGTAAGACCCTGAGTACTCAAACATCACCTCATCTGCTGCCTCTTGATAACCTACAGCTTCCTTGGATACCTGTATATCGTAAGAATCAGAGCTTACTAGATACTTCAAAGAGCACCTTAGTGTGCACGCGTCGCCGTATATATTTTTTGCCGCAAGAACTGATGTGGGATACTTATACGTGCCTTGAGAGTATACAGCTTTTAAGTTGGCTAGAGGAATAGATTTGCTTATCTGTATTTCTCCCTGTGCTGTAGATGTTTCCTTGTACAACTCGTCCTGAGCTTGAGGAAAAATAACAACGTCAGCCACTCCAAGGCCATGGAATATATTGTTAGAGATGGACTCTATGGTGCTTAGACTAACTGGAGTTGACGTTGGATTTACAATGTCTCTTAGTATCTCTTTATCGCCTGAAGTACACACTATTGATCTTGTTACTCCAGGTATATTGAGATCTAAAAGTGTTGCTGATATTGCCTTAGAAGTTACAAAGCCGCGATAGGATATAGACCTCTTAGCTCTATCTAGCATTTCTAGATTTGTCTCTTGCTCTGTTACTTCTGAGAAAGGTAGTATATTGCTAATTTTTATTAAGCTTGGTATTGGCTGATCTGACTCGAAGTTGCCTGGTATAAGTAGACTTCCTTCCCCAGATATATTTGAACTCACAGGTATGTCTATATAGTATGCTTGCACTATAGAGTTTCCTGATTGTATGTCTTCCTGAAAAAAATCGGTAGACGCATATGTTCTTGATTCTGTAGAAAAACTTGGGGAGAAGGATACTATACCTCTAGAGAACTCTATCGACTTGTTTATTGTTAGTTCATAAGGCCTGGATACATACACCCTAACATAGCCTGTAGCTACTCCGCCCTGTCTTCTGTCGATAAACCAATTCGCCATTAAGTCTTCAAACGCTAGCCTAGCTGTAGTATCCGTTAAGTTAGCTAGTTTAGTTACGCTGCTATACTGCCTTACGTTATCGGCTTCTTTCCTTACTATAGTTACTGCGTAAGATAGGCTGCGGATTAATATATCGTACATTGAAGTTCCTGGCTTTACATTAAGGCCTGGTACCTTTGCGTTTAAGTAATTAGCTAGCCTGGTTTCTGTCTCTAGTACATCCTGAGAAGATATAGTGAACTCGTTTATCATTTTATCCTACCTACTATGCTTACTTCGCTTATGCTTTTGTCTGAGAATATTAGGCTTATTGACACCTTACCTGTATCGTAGTCTGCGTATAGTAAGTTACTTGAGCTGTACTTTACGCTACCTGCAAGGTTGCTTAGAATATTCCTAGTCTTTAAACTAGAGTTATATTTTTTTACCTGTGAGTCGGCATCTAGTATACATGCGCTAACGTCTGAGGTAAATGTTGCCTGCGATGTCTTTCCTCTAATTATTGGCATTAGCAGAGTTCCCTCTGCCCTGTTAGTAATAACGGATCCTTTTTCTGTGAATAGTATCTTTAAAAACTGAGACACTTCGCGCGCCTTTATAGACTCATAAGAGTCATCGCTAAATATAACATCTCCATCTTCGTTGAGGCCAAATGATAAAGATGTTCCTATTAGTACTCTATTGCCGTTAATGTCTTTAGTGTCCTGCTGAATTGATGGGTATAGTAGTATGTCCATGCTACTCCTTTTCTAGATTGTTTAGTGCTATGCTGGAGTAGCTGCTAAGTAAATCTTGGGATAACTTAGCTGACATTCTCTGCGAATCTACGTCGAAATTAACCTGAGCAAGGTATTTTTCCAAAGATCTAAGAGCTGCTACAAGCCTATAATACACTTGCATAAGGTTAGCGGTATCTATCAGGTAGTCTGTAGTACTTATTCTACTTAGTAGCTCGTCTCTATACTCTATAAGCACAGGCTTTAGCTCTGCTAACTGCTCGTCAGTTAGTGCTACTGAGTCGGCGTAGTTTAATATGTGTAGCGAGTGCTGCATATCGCATATATTACATATATTGCTTATTAAATCAGCTGTAGTAACTTCTGCAAGTTTGCCCATTATTTAAGCCCCTTCATCTCTAACACCATTTTAGTTATTCTTCGCTTTGAGTGTGATATTTGGCCTTGAGTCATTCCTGTTTTAGCCATTAAAGTCTTAGCGCTGAGTATTTTGTTTCCACCGTATCCAGTTGTGTGCTCGAATACTAACTTATCCTGATCGTGTAGATCGTTGTAAACAAAATCTATGAATGCCTCGTCAGGATTATAAGTTTCAAACCCTGGTGGTGTTGGTTTAGAGGTACTTAGGCCTGATCTAAGCTCGTTTCTAAATCTATCAACTTCTTTCATGCTCCATTTTAGCGATGAGCTAAGCTCTTGCGCTGTAGGTTCTCTACCCAAGTCTTCCTCCAGCTCATTTTTTGCGTTAAGGTAGCTACCTATCTTAAGGGTTTGATGCTCAGGCATCCTGGCGGCATTTGAATGTGTATAAACTATTCTAGATAGGCCCTTTAGCTGATTTGTAACATGTGTGCTTAGTTTTGCTGATTTAGGATCGTAGGTTTCAAATGCTTTTAGGGCTATTTTCTTAGCTTCTATGTTAAGAACAGGTCTTGACACTGACCCTGTAGCCCATCTACTAACTTCTTTTTGTATAACCGGATTAATAGCCGACATAAGTGGAGTTAGAGTTTGCTTATTAGAATCTGATTTCCAGTTTTTCCATAGTTCAATGTCTTTATCTGATATATCTGACATAGCTACCTCATTTCTTTATTAATTCTGAGTATGATAAAAGCAAAGATTGCCAATCTTTAGCTAAATCAGGTAGTTGGGTAAAAGAAGCTTCTCCCTGAACTACTGAGAAAGCTACTTGAGAGGCTGTGTTGTTAGGCCCCTCCCCTATATAATAAAGGGTTAGGCTTGCATTATTAGTTTGCTCAGCATTAGAATATGCTTCCTTAATTTTACCATCAAGTTCACCAGCTGACACGTAGTATTCCGACTGTATTGTTGTTAAATAAGCGTTAGCTGTGCTTTTAGCTCCTGGCTCTATTCCGGGTCCACCTACAAATTGTCTAATTATCTTCCAATAGTTAGCTGTTTTGTATGGTTCAGTCTCTGCTAATGACATTTTGCCAATTCTGCAACCAGTACCCCTGCCTCCAGTTAGATTACCTGTAATAAGATCTTGGTGCGCCGCATAAAAGTCTATGTACTGATCCAAAGTGCATACAGGCCTAGAGCAATAGTCCATTGCAAGCGTGTAATCAGTAGCTAAATCGGAAATTTCTGGTGAAATAATTAGTTCGCTAGTCTCTAAAAAGGTTATAGTCTCCGCTAATTTCTTTTTATCATCTGGTGCTGACAAATCTGAGGACCAGGAGTACAGACTTCTAATCGCGGACTTATCATAGTAGTTTCTCATAGATAAAAGTGACATGTAATCGCCAACAGCCCTATAAGTGTCTGGCCTTGAGTAGTTAGTATCGCTGCGTTGTATTGTTAGCAGCTCAAGTCTCAGATCTAGTAGTTTGCTGTGCAGATTCCATAGCTTATCTGAATTTTCTTCTGTATCAGGTGTAGCCGATATATCCTGTTCTAGCTTATTAATCTCTGATATTAGTCTAGGCTGATTATCGGATTCTATCGGCTGCATGGAGTCTATGCTTTGCTTGTATAATAAGTTGCCATAGTAATAGTTAGCGGCGCTTCTATTCTGTAGCACCGCGCGAATCTCAGTTATTGGCTCAAGCGGAGCTACGTGGTACTTACCACCGTCCAGTAAGCATTGCAATATAGTTCCGTGTAGGCTTCTTGCAGCTGTTAGTGTTACTGTAGTAGATGCTGACCCCTGCGATAGGGAATGTGATATGCTGCCTACGGTGCCTATTATATGGTTATTGCAATCATCTGAGTCAATAACGACAGCTGAGAACCCTGCTACTATATACGGGTTAAATGGCATTGTAACTGTGCACGTTGACTGTGCTGAGCGCATGTCTTCGTAGTCTACCTGAGCTTGCTTTAGGAATACCTCGTAGTTTTTCTGATCTTTTGAGTCTGATTTTACAAAGGCATCCCTTAAAAACGCTGCTTGATTAGCTGGAATTGACTTGTAGTCTACAAAGTCAGAGGATTTTACCTGCCCAGGTATATCGTGTAGTCTGCCGGACTTTTCTATCCTATCTAGCTCAGCCAGCATGGGGTTAATTTCCTTGTATACTGTTTTAGGCCCTGCAAAATACTCCTCTGGGAATACCAAAACTTCCATACCTGACTTTAAAGTGTCTGTAGAATCGTAAGCATGCCTAGCTATTGCGGCAGGAAAGCCTACTTGAGAATCTAGAGAAGCGTATCCTGTGCCTAATTTTTGTTCTGTGTTTAATTTCCTTAGCTGCGATATTTTATTGTAGTATACCCTGGTTGGTTTAGAGTCATACTGAGCAGAATACTGTATAGTAGTTCTTAAACACGGAAGTATTATGTTACACGCGGGTGGCATTGAGTAATTTGTGTCTGGTTTTGTTATATACGAAGCTATAGCGGATGTTTCTGTCTTTGAAAAAGTGCCAGAAGGTAATCCCCTAGAGTCTATATCGTAGGCTGGAGGCGCTATAACATGCTGCAGCGAATAATCAAACACAGTGAACATGTTTAGTAATAAACTAAGCGCCGATCCGTTGTCCCCGTACTTATACCCTGTTTGCTTTGCTAGACCTTTAGAGTAATTAGAACCATTTTTAGTTCTTAGTATAGGGAATATCCCAGTTGGCATGCTTCCTAGTTTAAATTTGCCTTCTTTGAAGTCTGTTACAAAGCCCTCAAGTATTGGGGAAGCTACAACTTGTTTATGTAGCTTGCACAAATTGCAATATCTCGCAAAAAACCCAGTTGCTACTGGGGTTCTATCTGTTAATGATCTTGTGCTTGCTACGGATTTTATAGATTCCTCTATAAGCCTGTCTTGGGCGTCTGATATGCTACTAGGAACATCTGATATGCCTAGTGAAACTAGCTTTGCTGATATCTTTCCAAGCTCGGCTGCTATGTATTCATTTTTTTGACTCTCAGAGCTAAAAGAAGCAAGCTTTGTTTCGTAGTTTAACCTTACTACTGTTTTTATTCTGTCTATTTCTTCTGATATCTGCTTCTTTGTTCCATCAGGGGCTAAGTCTTTGTCTTTATATTTACCTGTAGTAGCTAAAACTATATTCTGGAAGAACTCATAAGGCGTTCTTATCTGTGTTTTATCGTCTAAACCCACTGTAAACAATCGGCCAGGGTATTTTCCCTTTAGAGTTATCTGATTAGGTATTACCTTTCCAGCCTTTCCTAGGCTCTTACCACTAGAAGTATCCCCTCCGCTTAGAAACTCAAGAAACAAGTTGCCTAGTACGGCCATATTTGGCCTTATAGAGATAGCTATTTCTTTTCTCATTGGCGTGCTGGAGTACTGAATACCAGCTACATACCCTTCATACAACAAACACCAAGTCGGTGACTCTCTATGGTGCCATGAATCCAAGTAAAATATGGCTGCTTGTACTTTGTCGCCCTCTCCGAAGTTAGACATTATTGGATGTGGAGGTATTGTAGCTACTGCTGAGCTGTCTAGACTAGTCCCTCCGTTTATTTGTACGCTTACACACGGAACTTCTACGCCAGCTAAGTAAAGCAGGTACGCTATTCTTGTTGATTGACTCATTTAAACCTCGAATGTTGTTTATTACTTTATAAACATACATGAGGCAAAAAGCAAAACTATGGCTCTTACTATATTTTTATACTTGTTAGCTGAACTAATTGAATTATTAGTAGCTTGTAATAGATCTTTATTAAATCCTGATTTTATTAAGAAGGTCTCTGCTGAATCTAGTAGCTCATCCCAGGAGTCTGCAACTTCGTAAACATACTCTAGGTTAGATTCCCCTATTATTTCTAGAGTTGGTATGAGGTAATCGCCAGATGTGAAACCTGCAGTCATAGCTCTTCTATAAGAAGTCAGGCCAAATACATCTGCCAGCTTACAAGCAACTAGATAGCCTCTTGTTAAGCGGCAAATAGCTGATTTTTGAGTACTTGTGCTGTACCTCTCATCAGGAAGTGCTAGCAGTTGCAGTAGTCTACCTCTGAGTTCTGCTAGTTTATCTGGCAAAATACCGTATATAACGTCGTAGTCGAATGCACTCAAGATTCCGTACTCTAAGAACTCATTTAGTAACTCTGTTTTTGTAAGAGTTTGCTTTGTAGATAGGTTACTGTCTATGTCCCACGTATTTATATCCACTACCTTGTACATATCAGTAGAGTTATCCGTGTACTCTATAAGTATTTCTCCTACTGGCCACTCTGTAGCGGCATAAACAGTGCCTGAATTTGGCGTAACTTGAACACTAGGCGTTATACTATGTATTGTCTTTTGTCCGGTTAGTATTGGCTCTAATCTCATTAGATTTTTAACTGTACTGCTCATTGCTATTCCTCTGGTTGTGATGGTGTTACTGCAAATGGCACGGCTTTTATTTGTTTTTTCCTCTCTTTTTCTACTCTTTCTTTCTCTTTATTGGCAGTCTTTGTCCGAAGAGCAGCTTCATCTTTAGTAGCTTTATCATTTTCTTGTTTTATTTGCGCTTCGCTTTTTATATTTGCCTTTTTATCCTCAACTTTTAGTATTGCTTCTACTAGTTGAGTATTAGCATCGTTATCTATTGTTATGTTGCCTTGATCATCTGCAGTAGCACTACCTACAGTTATGTTGTTAATCTCTACTGAGCTTGTTGTACCAGCCTTTACCACTGTGGATGCTTCCTCGCTAAATATCTTTCTTAAATACTTACCTTCCTCTGAAGTTTTGCTTTTTAAGTTAACTAGCCTACTCTCAGCTATATTAACAGCGTCATTTAATTGCTCTAACTTAGTATCGCCGGCTGGTAACTTACCTTCTTTTTGTTTTGCAGCTATATAATCAGCCCTTGCCTTAATGGCATTTTGCCTATCAGCTTGGGCAGTTCTTACTATGTCATAGGATGTGCAAAGTGAGTCCTTAACTGATCCATTAAAAGCTCCTGTTACGTTTCCGCTGTCATTAGTCTGTAAAATGCAGTTTTTAGCATTAGCAACTGCTCCTAGTGCTTTCCTAGGAGCTGGTGGTCTTTTGGCAGGGACTATTGTACCTGTCCTAGTGAAGTTTCTAACTGCATTTAATCTGTTAGAGTCTAGGTATTTAAACTTAGACTGTGCCGATACATCAACTAGCTCAGATTGGAACGAATACTTTCTAAGTAGCTCATCTTTATTCTGTACAGACGTGTAAGCTACATCTCTAACTACCATCTTGCAATTAAAGCTAGCAACTGCCGGTGAAGCTGCGTCTAGACTAGTGTCGAACGCTACTATATACCCAGTTATTACCCTATCTCCGTACTTTATTTGTGCTATAGCGGACGACTTAGCAGCCGAAGTTCCTCTAGCGTATTCCCTATATAGAATGTCAAACGCGTCTCTCCAATTGTCTTCTATTGTGTTGAATACAATGCCATTTATAGTAACTTCACGTGGACTAGCTCCGTAGAAGAATGTTGCAAAGTCGTCACCTACTAAAGGAATTACTTCGTATTTTTCTGCGCTCTGCTCAGATATTTGTACTGCGAAAAACCCTATGTATGAGTTTATCTTTGAGTAGTCATCTGCAGACCATGAAGAGTTTGCTATGTCACTAGGCGATCCACTAATAGGCAAAAGACGTATCTCGGCATAGCTATCACCTAGCGCTGATTTAAAATAATCGCCTGTATCCTTGTCTAGCACACGACCTGAGTTGTTAAGTTTGTTGGCGTAATACTTAGGTGTTGATCTGTTATGCGGGGATAGAACTCCAAAGTAATCTGTATTGCCTATGTATGCAGTGTTTTCCGAGATTATATGTTCAGCCATTTAGTGCGTCCCTTTCAAGACCTTTTACTGAGGCATAGGATACAGACATAGACTGCTGAGATTGGCAAGCTAAGGCCGTATAGTACGGATCGTTGAGTTCTTTTCTATATTGTTTCCCTGTAGAATGATCTTCTACTGCTTCTAATATAGTATTACACAGTATATCAATAGGGTTTGATACTACTGGTCTTTCTAGTATTTTAGATAATCTCATGCGTATTCCTTTTCTATTTACTTATAGTAATCTTAACCTCAGACTTGTCTACACCGCTAGCTATAGTCTGCATATGAGTGTTGAATTTCTCTATACCAGAGTACAGCAACTCCATTACCTGAGGCAGATTTTTAGCTTCTTTATTCTGAGATTTAGGGGCCCTAGCAAACTCTGAAGCAACTCTGTCTAGTATTTCCTTTAGCTTGTCTTGTTTGTCTTGCCCCTCAGATAGCTTTGAGTATCTACCAAGCTCTGCCTCTATAGTTCTTTTTGATTCGCCAGACAAAGCGCTAACTTTATCCGATCCGACTATATCTGCTAATGTAAGGTTTTCGGTCTTAGAGAATCTCTCGGTAATAGCAGTCCTTGACTCCTGGCTAGTGTATAATCCGGCTAGTTCTTTTACTTTACCGCCATAAGTCTCTAAATTCTTTCGCCCTATAATACCAGAAGCGACCTGGTCGTTAAGGTCTACCAGTCCCCCGAATGACTTATCCTTTGAATTAACATTCCCCCCTAAAAAGTCCATATTTTTAAGGCCCGCTAATAATGCCGCTCTCTCAGAACCTTTAGCGTTTTTTAGCTTATCATATATTTTCTCTATATTAGCCATACCTCGCGATGTCATGGTCCCCTGTATGCCAGAAGCTTGGGTTATATCTGCTATGAACTTAAGCTTTAAATTTTCGTCGTCGGCGGCACTACCATCCCCGTCTAGATACGCGCCCTCAAATCCTTCGTTAGATATAAGGTTAAGCAATGCACGTGCGCCGCCAGCATTACCTATTACCGCCTTGTCGCCTTTTCCAGCTGTAGTAGCCTCTAGATCTATATCTTTGAATATCTCTCTAAATGGTTCTATGTTACCTGTCTCATCAAACTTAGCGCTAGGAGTAAATAGATCCAGGCTGTTGGCTGAGTCCCTCATATCTGTCAGTAATTGCCCGGCAGCCACTGCTTTGTTGCTGTCTTTAGGGGATGAGCTATCCTTGTACTGGCGTAATTTTTTTGAAATTATAATATCTGTTTCTTCCCTTGATATTCCCAGTTGCTTGGCCTTTGCACGTATATCGTGACTAAACTCATTAAACCCATTGCTAGATGACAAAAAGCTATTATTGTGATCTTCCAGCTGTACATCTATCACTGATTCTAGAGCAGTAAACTTGCTTAGTTGGCGCGCTGCTACACCATTATCCCCAGTCGCGGCTAGCTCAAAACGTCTCCTAGAGTATTTAGCCTGTGCATCTTCGTCTTGGTAGGTCATATACAAAGCAGCAGCCTGTCGTATTCCTATTAGCCCCGCTTTATCTTCATTTTCTCTGAAAAAATTTCCGCCTGTCATAATATTAAGCATGGAATTTGTGAAGGAATCAGAGTAGAACTCGCCGTTTATGCGATCTATGAGATCCTTATCCCTGTCCCCTGAAAAGAGATCTGTGTCTTCGCTCTCCCCTATGTTAAACCCAATAATAGAACGTATATCCTTTGACCCATACTGCCTAAGATCTGAATAGTCGCTCTGTATTTTTGAATAAATATCGAGACCATTGCCTCCTGTTCCGCCTAATATATCAAAGCCCATGCCGCTCCTAGTAAAGTCTCTAAACTTGTCTGCGCTATATGTCGCTGTTATGTTTCCATATGAATTTTCTGATCTAGCCAATAAAGAGTTCTTTTTCTTCCCGCCGAAATAACCAGCCGCTCCGGCCATTTCCTCTTCCTCTTTAGTTAGTGCTTTTTCGGCCAAATGTTTAAGGCCGTAATCTACATCATAGCCGTACTCATATATGTATTCCCCTACAGAATCTAGCGCTTTGACACTTGATTCTACAAATCTTTCAATCTTGCCTTTGACTTCGCCCATAGATGCCCTTTTAACAGACTCTATCTCGTCTTGTACATCTTGTTCTATTAGTTTATTATTAACTTTTCTGAAATTTTTTATATACGCTTTGAATGCTTCTTTTGCTTGTGTGTCTTCGCCGAAGTATTCATCCATAGCTGCCTTAACGCCGCCTGACCCTCTGGACTTCTGAAGTATTGCATCGCCAGCTAAAGCCATTTGTTGCTCCGCAGACATACCTTCTGATATTGACTTTACCATGTCAGGCATGCCAGCTTCAACAGCAGCTAACATCATTCGCTGTGTGTGCTTATTCATAGTTGGATCTTGAAGTTTGGCCATGTTTTTCCTAGCCATTAACGATAGATCGTCAAACGATAGCCTTCCTTTTCTGAACTCTTCCATGACTCTTGAGTCAGATATTACGCCGCCGTCCCTAAACTTCAAGCTACCAAGCGCAAGTAACTGTGCGTTATTTTGCATAGCTATTGTTCCTGCTCTGAATATAGCATTTTCTACTCCGCTCTTACCGCCTAGCCTAGACATCTCAGAATCTGTTAGCATACCGTTTGCTATCATAGTTCCTGCACCTCTAGTGGAAAAAGCGCTAAGCTGCATTCCTTGTTTAGCGGAGAACCCCATTGTCAAGTACTGCGCTCCAGCTTCTTCTGCCCTTGCGCTAACTTCACTAAGAGTAGTTCCTGATATTTTAGCTGCGTTTATTAAGTTCTTAACCACCTTTCCAGATGTTAGAGCATTTCTATCCATGCCTAACTTACTAGCCATACTCTGCAAATCCATTGCGTCTTTGGCTGATATGCCAGCACCCATCTGCATTAAATCTTTGGCTACCTTTGCAAGAGAGAGTATTCTACTACTAAACTGCCCTGCGTTACCAGTGTGTCCTTCTGTTAGGCCATTCTCTACTGCGTATTGCATTACTGTGTCTAGCTCGCCAGCTTTAAATTTCTTTGATACTTTTGTGTTTGCTTTAAATACGTCCACTATATCCCTAGCAGCCCTACCAGATATCTCTGGTGATGCTGCGAAAGCCATATCTGTGCCGTAGAAATTAGCTCCTGCTAGAGAGTTTTGCATTTGCATTACTTCTTTTCTTCGATGCTGCACGGCCTCTATGCCAGCATTAACCGCCCCAGAAGCTACTTGTGTTGCTAATATGGCAGCCCACCCTACAGGGTTAAACCTAGCAACTCCTGATGCTATCTTTAGCGCAGTAGATGCTGCCTTACCCATGTAAGGTATATTAAGCGAAGAGGCGGCATAGCTACTAGCTGATGACAGCATACCTGGTATGCCAGTGCCTAAAAAATTACCTGCTTTATTTAGGTGTGCTCCAATTGCAGGTATGCTACCTGCCATCTGTGAGCTAAGGCCAGACGATAAAGCCCTAACGCCAATAGTAGCACCAGCTAGTTTAAGGCTCATGCTAGCGCCTGTATTTAAAGCGTTTCTTACATCATCGAAGGGTAAATTATCATACTTGGCGCGTATGGCACTTTGGTGCACTGCTACTTTGCTAACCCCAGGTGGAGAGTATCCGCCTTGCATATTAGCTAAATGATGGTATCTCATGTAAGTGGCGAAGTCAGATGTTGTAGGAATCTGGGTAGATAGTCTACCTCCACTATGAGGATACATAGATCTTACATTCTCAAAACTTTGAGAAAGTCCGGGGTAACCCCCAAAGCTAGGCTCAGACATTAGGTATTTTATCCAGTATATTAAATAGTTCTTCGTCAGTTCTAGAAATGGGCTTTTTTTCAGAGCCCTTGCTACTCAAATCATAGGCTTTAGGAGCATGCACTTCCATTCTGTAAGTAACGTCTAGCTGTGCAGCTAATTTTGTGAGTAGTTCTTTTGACTGTGTCATCTGAGCTGTAACTGATAGTATCTCTAGGCTATGGTAGTGCCACTTTCTAATGCGCTCCCTGTGCACTAGCTCTTCTAGAACAATGCTGTGAGCGCTTCCCCTTGGTGGTAGCTGTATACCTCTTAGAAGTAACTCTGCTCTGGCACTTGCCCAAGGGGTGCTTAAAAATTTTCTAGTGATCTTGGATCTGAAGCCAGTGTAACCCGCTTATCGAACTTTTCTAATACCTGAGATAAAGCAAAGAAGGTAGCTTGCGGTAGCTTTGATATAAACGTATACCTCTCATTAAACTCAGCATCTAAAACACTTCTATTACTATCTGTTGGATAACTAAAAGGAAACACGTTATCGCCGTACGCCTGTAAGCTGCTAGCTAAATTAATTCTTGCTACTAAGTGAGCTAGCACACCAGGTGTTCTTGGATCAAACTCCTGGATCATTTCCACTAACCTGTCGGAGTCAGCAGCTGTTCTTGTGCGTAACTTAAAAACTGTTTTACCATACCTGTAAGTTTCTTCATAGAATCCCAAAGTTATTATACTATCCAGTATAGAGCTAGCTTCTTCCCCTGACATGCCAAACTCTTTTAGGTCTATTAGCCATTCATCTTGCTTTGACTTAACAATAACCTTATGCACGTCCTTAAGGCCTTCTTCTAGATCCTTCTCTTCTACAGTTTTATTTTCTTGAGCAACTTCCTGTTGTTCCTGTACAATTTTTTTAGTACTAGAGCCTAGTTCACTTATTTTCTTCATTTAGGAGTCCTTATGAGTTACGAAACAGAATTAACACCAGAGATGTGCCTACACGATGATCTTGACGAATATCCAGATGGTTCTGTATGCAATGAATGCCTGGCCATTATATATAACCGCGAATTTCCAATAACGCAAGAAATGCCTGCGGATAAGTACTTACCTCAAGATGGCGACCTTGAGGAAGTAGAGACTAAATATTAATATGGTCTCCTACCACCATACCTTTGCATTAACTCTTCGTATGTAGCATTCTCGTCTGGAGCTTTAGGATCCCTCATACCAAATGGATTTTTCATAAAATTAACCATGCTAGGTATTGTTTGCTGAGGATACAGTAGTCCTCGCCTATAGAGATTTACACCACGTTTTATTTTAGGTAAGTGATTCCACAGAGCATACCCAGCTAACCCGCCTAGTAATACTGGGTTTGTAGCGAGTCCCATTAAATTTTGTGTTCTTGTCGAGCCGTCGGCACCTCCAAACAGAGATCCTGTTATATTGCCTAGAGTCTTAGGTATAAAATTAGAGAAACTGTTTTTCATAGAGTCAGACATTGCAGAAGTTACTGAAGCTGGTATGGCTCCAGTGTGCCCTGGGTTCTTCTGCATAAAGGCATTGAACGGCTTGTAGCGTTCAAGGATTGGATTAGCTACGCTATAGCCTAGAGCCGCACCGGCTACAGTTGGAATAACGGTGCTAAGAAACCCTGGCCCAGATTTCTCTTCTGGATAGTCATCGTAGTCATCGTAGTCATCGTAGTCATCGTAGTATCCAGCTCTAGCGTGTTTACTACGTCCAGATATACTACTGGCTAGTTTATACTTAGACATTATTGAGTCCTTTGTCGTAGTAAGTAAACGTATGTATCGTGAGAGTTAGCCATAGCCATTAAAAAGTCGTCCATGCCCAGAGTTAGTATACCCATATCATCTAGGCATTCATAGGCTGACTTAAATAGTTTTTGAAGTTCTAGTTCTACGTGCAGACTTCTTTCTATGTTACTATGGCAGTCTGGAGTTAGGACCTTTGTAGCTTCGGCTAGCATGCATGCTTGTTCTGTTGGGTCAACACAATCTGAGCCGTATTTACCTACTAGCTTCTCCGCTAAAGTGTCTATTTCCTCTGATATACCAGAGTAAATTCTTTCTAGTAACAAGTGGTCGCCGTATTGTGATGGGCCCCCTGCTTGCCAATGCCCTGTCCAATGTATTAGCTGCGCTGCTCTAAGAGTGGCTAGCATTACTTTTAGTATTTGGGGGCATTGTAGTTCAGTTGCTTTTATTATTATTGCTGGCATGTTCACATCCTTAACCGCAGTAAATAAAGCCGTATACATCTACGGCTAAGTTGTTGTTATCAAATACTACATCTACAGCAGATTTCCCAACCGTGGAGCTTCTCATTATATCGTCTGACTGCTTCATAAGATACCCTGCGGTACTTGAAGTTGTCAACAAATCTCCTGCTGATATTGTCCCATTTTCGTTGCAGACTTTGAATCCCTTTAATTGACCGCATTCGTTGTCCCCTACAGATGCTACAGATATTCTGTTGTTTTCTAGAATCTCGCATACTATACCTGCTACACGCTTGTCGTTGGGTATTGTTGTTAACATAGCTGTGTGGTTAACTACTATTACTGCATCGCCTATAGATATGTTTGAGTTTGGCTGAACATCAAACATATGCACGCCTGTGAAAGGAGAGTATGCTCCATTAACTGAGTGAAATCCTGTTACCGAGAAGAACCTATTGACGTACATATTATTTTCGAAGCCAGCCAATGTATCAGCAGCAGTACCAGCAAGAGTAATCTCAGCAGGGCTCTGTGTTAGTATCGACCCAAAGTTACACTCTAGATCCCCGGATGTAGTGTTTGCTCGGATAAAGTTAGTATCCAATCCACCTGTATAATTACCTATAGTAACTCCAGAACTAGATACAGCGACCCTAGCATCTGTGTCTCCAGCAGAATTTACGTATTTAAGCTCGGATTGAGTTGTGCCCATTTCTAGATAGAAACTTGACTGATTGGCTAGTGGGTTTGATAGTTGCAAGTCTTTAGATCTGAGTACTATATCACTAGAAGACCTGGCGTATATATTTCTACCAGTACTAGTATCTGATGCTACTGTTAAACTTGAGGTTAGTGCCTCTGTACCTAGAGCAGATCTAGAGGAGCTACTTATAGTAGTTCTGCCATGGTATGACGGGGATGGCATACCAGCCAATGTAGTCTTTGTTACTTCTATTCTAGAAACATCAGTTGCATCTGCTTCGTTTCTTATAGTGGCTGAAGTGGAGGTTATATCTATATTATTAGCGTTTACTTCCACTAATGGAGTTACTACTGAAAGCTTTGTGCTATTGTTTAGCTCTAGAGTTGGAGTTGTTATTCCAACCTGGCTAGTCGAGGTAATAGTAAGCGACTCTGAGTCTATAGTAACTGAAGGGCTATCTATGCTAGCATAAGTGTCCGCGACTATATCAGCTGAGTAACTAGCCCTGGTTGTAACTACATTGCCTTGAACTGTTGTAGCGCTATGAGTTGACCCTGACCTGGAACCTACGGTTAGATTCCTTGAGTTTATATACAGAGAATTATCTACTGCGTTATTACCTATTGTAATATTTGATTTAGTGCTAGTGCCTATTAGTATAGCGTCTGAGTTTGCTGTTACAGCAGCTCCTAAATAAATATTGTGGTTGCCAGACCCTGTACCTACGTTTATATCAGTGGATCTAATAGTTGTAGAGTTGCCTGACAGCAAAGCACCTATTAAAACATCTGCGCCACCGCCAGCACCTATAGAAACCTGTGCATCAACGTCTGAGCCTATTGTTGCATTACCAGTCAGGTCTGCAGCAGCTCCTGTGTCTTCGCTAGTAGCCAAAAGCAAATCCTCATTAGTAGTATCTACTACATATACCTCTATAGGATCTGATGTTGAGTACTCTGCTGAGGCAGTTAGTACCTTTACTTTCTTTTTTATAACGCCTACTGTCATGCTACTCTCTCTTTATGGCAAGAATGTTCTGCCTATTTGTTGTGGGTTATTGAATCTACCTGACCTGGACTTCTTACCAATAAAGTCGTCTTGCAGGTTTCCGCCTACTGAAGGATATGTAACGCTGGTGTGGTCGTTACCATATTGGTTAGTCATTGGCTTTCTATAAGGAACCTTAGTATCTGCCATTTGAAACTTTCCACCTGGCTTTTCATTGTACCTACGTCTATCCCTTGTATTACTGTTATCTGGGTCTCCTACAGTTACAGCACTGGCGAAAGCTGCGCCAGAGGCAGTCTTCAGTAAATATACTGGGCATCTTATTATTTGTGCTAATTCTGACATCAACAGTCCCACTTACTCAAGGCCTTGCATATAGCCTTGTCGGGGTTATTTCTACAATCTATATTATGGTCTGCCTTCATACCGCCCATTCTTGCGCAAAAGGATTTACGGCGTTTAGCAGCTTTAGGGCTATTGTCGGCTTGCTCAGCAGAAACTGGGCGCTTTAGATTAGCTCCTTCGGTACGCTTAAAATAAGCTCTGCCAGCGTTGTTCAAGCCTCCCTCTGGGTTCTGATACTCTTTCTTCACACCGGATGTTTTATCAGCCACAGCTAATTTAAAAAACCTATCAAGTGTCAAACTCATTATCTCGTTGTACTGCATAATACTATCTTGCTCCCCTTGATTTAAGTGTTGCTTTTAATGCTAGAAGACCGGTTAGTTTCTCCCTGTCGAATACTCTGTATTTATTTTTGGTGTCAGAAGAAGCTACTCTTAGGTCTTTAATAAGTATATCTATAGGCACCATACTAGCCCCTTTTAGAGAATCATTGTCATGTCCTAGTAGGCTAGTATCTCTACCTGCCATTCTACCGGCTCTGAAGTGAGTTTGCTGGCCATCAAAACTTCTTCCTTTAGTCTTTTTAGCCCACTCTTTAAAATGCCCAGGCCATTCAGTATAAACTGGAGGCTGATCTATCTCATGAACGCCGCGTATTTTAACACCGGCTTCCTCTAGGGCTTCTCTTCTAGCAGTCTCGTTTATAGACGCATTGTCTTCTACTCCTCCGCCTGGAAATTTCCAAGTTTTATCCGATCCGCCCTTTTGATCGTGTGAATCTTGTGACTTAGAGGCTAGTACTCTGCCTTCTCTATCGTATAAGAATACCTCTACCCTTGGACGTATTCTTAGTTGCTCTGCTATTTTATCTAGGTATTTCATAATAATCCTTTGTTCTTATTAAAGTTTACTATTTAGCAAAGTAATGCTATATTTCAAAACACTCAGAAAGGATAGCTATGAGTAAAGTAGAGTTAATCTCAGATGCAGCTGATTATGTAGGCTGTGTAGAACTGTTAGACCACATGGGGTCTGATCTAGATATAGTAAACGCTGCTAGGGTTAGCTTCAATAAAGAAGCTACGGCACTTCAAGACAAGGATGTTAAGCTAATAAAGTATCTTTGGGAAAACAAGCATACATCTCCATTCGAGCATTGTGTAATTAAATTTCGTATAGAAGTGCCTTTGTTTGTTGCCAAGCAGCACATGAGGCATCGTACATGGAGTTACAACGAGGTATCGCGCAGATACACCTCGGACGATATAAAGTTTTACACACCTTCTTTAGTGCGTGAACAAGCCAAGTCTAATAGACAGGTAAGTACAGATTCTCTTATCGATCCAGTTATATTCTCTGTTGCTGGAGAGTATAGCCAAGACGTAATGGACACTACAGCTAGCGAGGGCATAAAGCAATTAACAGACCAAGCTTTTTCTTTGTATAATAAACTACTGCAGTCTGGCGTATGCCGTGAACAAGCTAGAGGTGTTCTACCACAGAACATGCTAACTAAATACATAGCAACTGCGAATCTACTTAACGTATTTAAGTTTCTATCACTTAGAAATAAACCTGAAGCCCAGTATGAAATGAGATTACTTGCTTCAGCAGTAGAAACCCTAACATCACATTTATTTCCTGCAGCTTACTCAGCGTATAAAAGAGACGATGTAGTCTCAGAGATAGCTATAGCAGTGTCAACACCTAAAAAAGAGGAAAAATAGTATGGGTACATTAAGTTTTGAACTAACAGACGTGGAGTTCTTGGATAAATTCAAGGGAAAGCAACCTAAGTGGGGTCCTCTTGGGTATTTTACATACAAACGCACTTACGCTAGGCCTTTAGACGACGCTGGTACTACTGAGGAGTTTTGGCAAACATGTCTTAGGGTTGTTAACGGAGTGTTTAGTATTCAAAAAAACCATTGCAAAGACTTAAACTTGCCTTGGGAAGATAGTAAGGCAACTAAGTCAGCTAAAGAAATGTTCCAACGCATGTGGGACTTTAAGTTCTTGCCACCTGGCCGTGGTTTATGGGTTATGGGAACTGACATTGTTAGCATTAAAGGCGGCGCGGCGTTAAATAACTGCGCATTTATCAGTACAGAAGATATCAGTACAGATTTTTCAGCTCCATTTTGCTTTCTAATGGATATGTCAATGCTTGGTGTAGGTGTTGGCGGGGATATGTTAGGCGCAGAGAAGATTAAAAACGAAGTAACTGGTAAGTTCTCGTCTGGATTTTATTTAACAAAGCCTGTAATAGACGTTGGGGTTACTTTTACAGTCAAAGACTCTCGTGAAGGCTGGGTAGAATTATTAAAACACGTTCTAGATTCATATACAGGCAAGAACAAGTTAGCTGAGAATATAGATTACTCTCAACTAAGGCCTAAAGGAGCTCCTTTAAAAGTATTTGGCGGAGTCAGCTCTGGTTCAGGGCCTTTACAAGAGCTTGTTAGCAGTATTAGTAAGGTTCTGGTATTTGCAGAAGGCGAAAGCACACTAGAACTCACCACGACACACATTGCTGATTTGTTTAACTACGTAGGTAAGTGCGTTGTAAGCGGCGGTATTCGTAGATCGGCTGAGATTTTGTTCGGTGAAGCGTCTAATGCTGAATTTATAGACTTGAAACAAGACGAGGCTGCTCTCTGGGATAGACGTTGGGCTAGTAACAACAGTATTAAGGGTGAACTAGGCCAAGACTATACAGAAGTAGCTAAGAGAATTGCTACTAACGGAGAGCCTGGTATTATATGGCTTTATAATATGCGCGCTTTTTCTAGGTTTGGCGATCCTATAGACTTTAAAGACTACAGAGCTAGAGGTGCTAACCCTTGCTCAGAGCAAACACTAGAATCCTACGAGCTTTGCTGCTTGGTAGAGACATTTCCGGCGAATCATGACACTATTGAAGACTTTCTGGACACCCTCAAGTACGCTTACCTCTACGCTAAAACAGTCACTTTGGTTCCTACTCATAATCCTAGGACTAACGCTGTTACTATGCGTAACCGCCGTATTGGATGTTCTCAATCTGGCATCACGCAAGCGATAACTAAGTTTGGTAGGCATGCTTATCTAACCGATTTGTGCAATAACGGCTATAGTATTATTAGGCATTGGGATAAGATCTACTCAGAATGGCTTTGCGTACCAAGAAGTATTAAGGTAACAAGCGTAAAGCCTAGCGGAACAGTTAGCTTACTGCCAGGAGCCACATCTGGTATTCACTACCCACACAGTGAATATTATATTAGACGTATTAGAGTTGAAGATACAAGTAGTTTGCTTACAGAAGCTATTGGATGCGGGTACGAAGTAGAGCCAGATACCTATGCCCCAAATACCTACTGCGTTAGTTTCCCTATTCATGAACCTTACTTTGAAAAGTCTAAAGACGACGTTACTATCTGGGAGCAGTTTAATAATGCAGTTGATCTACAGCATTACTGGGCAGACAACCAAGTAAGTATTACTGTTACTTTCACTAAATCCGAGGCTAAGCATATTAAGACATGCCTAGAAACATACGAGCGCAGTCTAAAGAGTATTAGCTTGTTGCCTATTTCTGAGCATGGGTATGTTCAAGCACCCTATGAAACTATTACAGCTGAGAGATACTCTGAATTAAAAGCTAAAATAAAGAGGGAAATTGGCTCTGATATTAAGCACGAAGTAGAAGATAAGTTCTGCGACTCTGATAAATGTGTTATTAAGCTTTAGTAGAAGTGTTTCCGCTTCCCATACTCTTGAAATTTGAATTACCTAATTGAAGCGGAGACTTTTGCGTATTTGGGGCTGTTACAGATGGCATTCTACTGCCTACATTTGTAGACATAGGGGTTGGCTGCTGTACTTTCGGAGCTTGTACAGCCTGCATAGTTGTGGCTGAGGAGCTTGAGTTAGGTATTGGAGAGTTCATATCGAAGCCAGAAGAAGGATTATACTTGGATTGGCCTAGAGTAGACTGCAAGCTCTGTGGATTAGGCCTGCTGTACCCACGGCTAGCTAATAACTTTTGTGGAGCCTCTAGCTTTGCTACCTGAGCTCGCATGCTACTAGGTAAAGCATCTTGTGCGACTCTACCTTGTTGATATAACTTGTAAATATTTGCTTGCTGTGGTGTAAAGCCGTCTCTATCTAGTCTTGGTTTTGCTGGTCTAGGCCTAGTTGATCTGGCTGCTATTTCTGTTCTTTCTGGTCTTTCTGCCATTGCTGCAGCTTGTAATGTACCGCTAGTGTCAAACATGTTTGTGGCAGTGCTTGGGTCGTAGCTAGATACATACCCAGAGTCGGTTGCCCCTAATGGCCTTGACATAATTTCCTGCATTTTTTTCCCATAACTTGTTTGAGGCTCATAACTAGACTCATACTCTGGTTGTTGTTGGCGTTCGGCAGGTCTAGTAGCGGTTTGGCTTGGCTGCGTAGATGGGCCAGACATTACTCTAGACCCCAAATTCTGGTTTAGCATATCAGGAGATTCTCCTGTCACGCTGGTGTACATAGAGTTAATATGCTCATCAGTTAGATTAGGGTTATTAACCATCTGCTCCCTAGTAGCGGAGTCTGCTTGTGGCATAGCTTTCTCTATAAGCTCTCTACGCTTGTTAATATCGTATGGAGCAGCTAGTTTGTGCAAGGCCGCCGACTTACCTACTGAATAAAAATAGTTG
>JACCDO012077978.1_pt1 | contig 23332 bp, 41 predicted proteins | sample 7446101 | NCBI WGS metagenome assembly JACCDO01 (sample SAMN15323440, study PRJNA562643) | freshwater metagenome | isolation source: river surface water | place: USA:Blue River Watershed | collected 2017-08-16
AGCGTCAGACGCGCCAAATCTTCGCGCTGCTGCTTCACATCTCTGACATCTTCAGGGTTTACCCCAATCGCTTCAAGCTCATCCCAGCTCATGCCTGCGCCCCTGCTTCAGCTTGGATCATCTGCATCTGGGCAGCTTGCGCCTCAACCTGCTGGCGCTGTTGCTGCTCAAGCTGGAATGCACGCTCAGCTGCGGTGTTTCGCAGGGATGCTGGCACGCCCAGCTTCTCCCCCAGGTAGTCAATGGTGTCGCCAAACTTGACGGCCACCATGCCCTCTGGCCCCATGGTCTGGGTCATCTGAGCAAACTGCAGCACCGCGTTGATCTCGTCCATCGCTTGCGCGTTGGCCAATGGCGACTGCGGTGTGACTTTGACCTCAAGGCCGTTGACGCGCAAAGGCATGTCGATCAAACCGCGCTCATCCATGACTTCCATTATCTTGGCCACCAAGGGGATCATGGTTTCATTGATCAAGCGACCGAAGGCAGAGCCGAGATTTTGCGACAGCTCTTTCATGCGCTCGACAATCTCGGTCGCGCTGCGTGCGCTCATGTTGTCTGGTGGCAATGACTCGTCGAGCAAGATGCGCTTGACATTGGCGCGCAGGTCGTTGATCACCAGCTGGGTCACATTGAAGTCACCAGAGCGTGGCAGCGGCGACAGCGCTGGGCCTTGCGGTCCACCGTTGCGAGCGACTGGGATGATCGCACCAGGCGTCAGCTTCACGGTGTTGGGGTTGAGCACACCGTCGTCGGCTGCGGTGTACACACCAGACACAGCCAGCGATGCGTTCTTGAGCAGCAACTCGATGGTCTTGTTGAGCGTCTTGATGTCTGGCAACGCAGTCATCAATGGACCGCGGCCATAAATCTCGCCGGCCACTTTCATGTAGCGGCTGATCACCCAAGGGCTGTACTTCTTGCGACGGTAAACCAGTTCAGACTTTGATTCTTTGTGAATCACATGGTAGCAATAGTCACCACGCTTGTGGTCGTACACGGTCGCCTCAAGCAGCTCGATGTCTTCGGTAGGCTTGTCTGCGATCTTGCGCGCCAGGTCAGCACCGATGTTGGCATCTGGCCACTGGCGCTGAATGCTCTCACCCTTCATGCGCAGGCGACGGTAGACATTGTCCACCTGGCCATTTGCGCCCTCTTCGTAGCTCACCAAAAACAGCGGCACGGGGATGAAGTTGATCGGGCTGACATCATCACCAGGCTGCACCATCATCGCTGCAGTGCCAACAGCCAGGTCGAGCAAGAACTCGCCCATGGCGATGTCAAAGTTTGACTGGCGCAGCGTTGCAAACATCTTGTCGCCATACAAATCAAGAATGGCCTGCGCCTGTGGGCGTCGCTCGAATGGGATGTCCAAGCCGGCATCAAGGCGACACCACTTGCGTTGTGGTGGAAATACAACAGACTGCAAGCGGTTGGCAAAACGCTGGGTTGAGTTGATGGCGGTCGAGTCAAAGACGCGCTGCATCTTCTTGCTTCCGGTGCTGCCACCCTCCCAAATGCCATACAGCTGGCGCTGTGGCAGGGCAAACTCATAGGCGTCTTGATAGAGCTGTTGAAATTCGTCTTTCTTTTTCTGCGCCAAGTCTTGACGCTTGATGATCTGCTCAACAGTTAAGCGCATGCCACCGGTTGGTTTAGTCGTCGCCATTTTCTTCTTCCTTTGCATCTGTAATCGGACCACCTGGTTCCCATGTGTCGCATGTGCGCGAAGCCGTGCATGGAATATCCCACTCGGTGCAATAGCCACCGCCATCACCGGTGTCAACCCATGACGGGTCCACCTCTGGCGGTGTCACTTGCTCATACTTCTTCATGCAGTCGTCAATGAATTTTGTTTTGACATAGTGGCCACAGTTGCCGCATAGCATTTCGCGTGCTGCATATTCGCTGACATTCCACACCGCAGTCTTCTTCAACCAGAAAAACATCTCTGGTGCGCGTGGATTTGCCGGACCAAGATTAGCTTTGACGATGCAGACGCGGTGATTGCGAATGCTCATCTGCTTGTTGCGCAACACCTCTGGGCATTTGCCCTCTGGCATCATCTCTTCGGCATCATCTTCAAGCTCGACATTTTCGAGCATTCCTTTGGTTGCCATGGTTAGACCTTTGCTTCTTTCATCAGACCGCCTTTGCGAGCGCGTCGCTGTTCAGACAAGCCAATTGCGATGGCTTGCTTGCGGCTTGTCACCTTGTCGCCAGAGCTTGACTTGAGTGTGCCGGCCTTGTACTCGCTCATCACTTTTTCGACTTTGTCTGTCTTCATCATCCCACCCCCAGTGTTTGTGTTGTGCCAAGCGAGCCGCCAGCGTTCATGCCACCGCCATAGCCAAGCGTTTGTGGTCCACCAGATGCGGTTGCACCGGCCAACAGTGGCCTGGCCACAGTGCTGCGTGCAGCCTTCTTGCGTGCGACTTCTCTCTCAGCGCCGGTGCGCTCAAAACCCTCGGTTTCAATGCGCGTCTTCTCGGCCTGGGCAGCGGCTCTCTCTTCAAATGCCTTCTTCTCTGCGGCCAATCGCTCTTGCTCTGCCTTGGCTTGCACCGCCATGGCTGCGGCTTCTTCTTGCATGCGCTTTTGCATGGCCTCGTAGTCGGCCTGCTGCTTCAAAATCACATCACGCTCTTGCTGTGCCAGCGCATCAAGCTCGGCCTGGGCCTTGGCAAAGGCTTGCTCATCAGCTTGGCGTGCTGCTTCGGACTGCGCCGCTTCAGTTTCAAGTTGAATGCGAGCTTGTTCTGCAGCCGCGCTTTGCTCTTGCAAGAATTTTGTGATCTCAGTGTCAGCAATGCCAGCTCCTTGCATGGCGATCACAGCGTTTTTGTAGACCGGATCAACAGTGTTGGGGTCAACTTTTGACGCAGTTGCTGCTGGCGCTGCAGGCACACCACCGGCAACCTGCAAACCAATTGGGATCGGCTGGCCCTTGGCCAGCATCTCGTTGTATTTTTCTTGCGATACGGTTGCGACAGCCATGGCTTACGCTCCAAGCAGGGTTTTTTGCTGCTCTTCTTGAGTGATGCCAAGCTCTGGGTTTAGTCGAGCTTCAGACAACAGCGAGCGACGGCCACTGCGACGGCGTGCTGTCATCTGCGCAGACTCACGCTGTGCCACTTTGCGACGCTCTTCTTCAAGCGCTGCGGCTTGTTCGCTGGCCTGCTTCTCCATTGTGAGCTTTTGCTCTTCATATTGCTTTTGCTGTTGCGCGAGCTGGGCTTGCGCCAGGTCAGCAGCCGATCTCTGCTGCGCTGTCAGGTCTTGCATCAGCTTGGCCTGCTGCTCTGCAGTCAGTTTGGTCTGCTCAAGACGGGCGGCGGCATCAGCTTTCTGTTGCTCAAGTGCAGCAGACTGCTGCTCACGCGACTGTTGCATTTGTTGCGCCTGCAAATCTCTTGCCTTTTGCGCCTCAAGCGCTGTTGCCTCACGGCTTTTCTGAGCTTCAGCAGCTGCAGACTCACGCGCTTTGCGTGCTTCTTCAATGGCTTGAGCTTGCGCCTGCGCTGCCTGCTCGCGTGCGAGCTTTGCGTTGCTTGCCGATGCGCGTGCAACATCAACACCAGCACCAACTTTTGCGCCAGCAGCTGCACCAGACATTGCAGAAACACCTGCTGCTGGGCCAAGCGCGTAACCAACACCAGCGCCGATAATCGTTCCGGTCAGATCAACGCCACCGATTGAAATTGAAGGCAACCTAAAAAACTCAGCTTCACCAGTCTCAGGGTTTCTGCTGTTTTTCTCATGGCCAACAGTAAACTGCTCCATGGTCGTGCCAAGCGCCTCAAAACCTTTTTGAAGCATTTGCTTTACTTGGGGGTGATTTGCCAAATCAACCGGCACAACAATCTCACCCTTGGCCACATGCGCCATCATGCTGTCATTGCCACGGCCATCAGCTGCAGCCTCTTTCAACAGCGCACGCTTTTCACGGTTCTTCACAGTTTGTTTCATTTAGCACCCCAGCAGTTCAATTTCAACCGATTCTATTGGATTCTGTACAGCGCGCAATGGTCTGATATACGAAAGATATACATCAACCAAACACATCGAAGTCAAGGCTGGCCACGGTTTGCTGCATTGGCCGGCCACCGAGCTGGTGGGTGCGGGTCATGCGGTTGTATTCACCACCGCCCAGCATCAAGTACCCGAATGAGTCACCAATGTGTGAGTGTTCGTTCTTGTTTGGCGCGTCCCTGAAGCGTTCTTGGCCAGCGCCGACCGCCACGCGCTTGAAGTGATACCCACCGCCCAGCGCTTTGCGCAGCAGCTTGCACTCGCGGTTGACAATCAGCCCTGGCTGGCCCTTGATCAGTCGCTGCATCGGGGCTGCAGACGCCTCGCGACGCACTTTGAAGTCGTTGCTCGCGGTCGGCTGCGCACGCAGGCCCAGTGTTCGCAGGAATTCAAAGGCTGTCACCTCATAAATGGCGTCACGCGCCTGGCCAGCGGGGTCACCCCACACCAAAACCTGGTGATTTGGGTAGCGCTGGTTCAACTCGGCCAGCAGCTGCATGCCAAAACGCTCAAGGCCCATGTCAAATGTCACGATTTCCTGGTGAATTTGCCACTGGCCATTAGGCATGCGCTGGCCAATGGTGGCCGCAGGCGTCAAACCGAAGTCAAGACCGATCTGAATTGGCACAGTCGGGTCAACAACCGTGTCGCCAGACATGGTCGAGTCGTCATATTCTGGCCAGACGGGTCTGCCTTCCTGCACATAGGTGTATTCGCCACCGGCATAGCACCTGATCCAGTCCAAATTCTTGCCAAGCAGCATTTGCGGGTAGTAGCCAGATGGCAGGTTGTTCAAATTCTCGGCCTTGGGGTTGATCTTCCACCACTTGCCGGCGCTGAAAATGTGGTCGTTGGCCTCTGGCATGTCAGGCAAGTCGTCGGTGTCCACGGCCACCACGCCGCCAGGCTGCTTCCAAAACTTCCAAGCGTACTTTCCGGTCATCTTTTCTTTCTCAGCCATGTTGTGCCACCAGTGGTCGTCGTCCATCGGGTTGGTGTCCATCAGAATGCCGTGCCAGGTAGCACCGCCATCGCGCTTTGTCGGGTATCGGCCAACGCGGTGGGTCAGGCCGTCGATCACAGCTTTTGGCAGCTCACGCGCCTCGTTGACCCACGCGCCTGAAAGCTCAAGCGACAGCAGTTTGCGCACATCTTTTGGTTGATCAAGGGCCAAGAAGATCACCTCAAGGTCTAGGCCAGGTGCACCGTCGCGCTCTGGCAGCCGGATGTGGTGGGTGATTGGCGGCGTCCACAGCATCGGGCCAAATGTTGACTCAGGGAATAAGTCCAGCCAGGTCTTGATGGTGGTGGTCTTCAGCATGGGGTAGCTATTGCGCACCACAGCCCAGCGGCTGTATCTGATGTTGTCAATGGGCGACGGCTTTTGCTGCACGGCCTTGATGAAAATCTTTCCGCAGCACCCGTATGACTTACCGGACCCCACCGGACCCATCAAGCCTTGCACGAAGGCATTGGATTGAATGAAGTCATAGATCACCGGCGACTGGCTGAAGTCGAGCTTTAGACCGGTTGGCGCAATGGCCTTGTCACTTTGTTCTTTTGTTCTTGCCATTTTTGTCTTTCTTTGCAGTTAAGATTTTCATCAGGTCATCAACATGGAAACGCCTGGGGTCGCCAGCCAACAGCGCTGACTTCTCGCTGACCGGCACGCCCAGCGATATTTCACGCCCCTTGCCACGCATGTCGTTGACCACCTTGCTCTGAGACTTGCTGTATGTCGCAGCCTTGTTCAGCTCGGTCCAGTCAATCGGTGACTTGTAGTTCGGATTGAACGGCGACAGCGGGTTGTCACTTCGCTTGGTCATGCAGCTCAATCGCTTTCTTCAGATAAACGGCTTGATCAAGACACTCTTCGTAGGCGTGCTGCAGCCAGGCGCTGAATATGGCAGGGTTGTCAGCCACGCTCATACCGTACTTAGCCAAGCCCAGCTGCTGGCGCTTGGCGATGTCTTCGCAGACCTGGGCTTCGATGCCACTGGCAACAGGCTCATGCGGATATGGCAGCTTCTCGCCTTGCGGGTTGTATTGAATTGTCTGGCTGATCAGCACGCCGTTTTTGTAATGACGCTCAATCAGTGGAGTCCAGGCCTCTGGCTCACGCTTTGGTTGTGGGTGGGTGTAGAGAGGTGTCTTAGGGTCAAGACCACTCTTTGCCAAGAACCACTCGTCAAACATTGCCGCAGTGCATAGTGGCTTTTGCTTCTCTGCCTCTGCGATGGCTTGGTCAATCAATGGCAAGACTTCATCCAAAGCCCAGCGCACCCATTCCTCACGCTGCCAAAAAACAGTTTCGCCGCCAATGGTTAAGGCGTTTGCTTTGCCAGAGTTAATCGACCCTATAACGCTTTTGGCTTCTTTCAATGCTTCAATACTCATTCACCACCCCTTGCTTGGTCCGGCGAGATGACATTCACATCAATCACGCTCGGTTTGTCATTGCCATCATCTGGGTTGTCCAGCAAGCCACTAGCCTTCGCCAGCAGACGCAGCACACCCACTTTGTCATACAGCTCAATGTCAAGCGTGTTGTTGCCGTCTTTGTCGGTCTTCACGCTGATCTTCTTGATGGACTGCAGCGCATGCTCTGGTATCTTGGAGCTGGGTTTCACAGTGATGTTGCCGTGCTCATCCCACTCCATGATGTCAGTCAGCTTGGTGTTAGCCATGCACAGCAGTGCGTAGGCGACAGCCTCACGGTTGGCGACAATCGTGCTGCTGCGCTCAAGTCGGCGCTGAACCGACCTGATGCCACCCCAGTTCTTCATGCTGGGGATTTGCTCTGATACGCGGCTCTTGGTCATGCGCGTGCGCCTTCCAGCACAGTGCGCATCAGGTCATAGGTCTTCGGAGCCCTTCTAGCCTTAGTCCAGCCAAGACCAACCTCATCAAGATGCGATTTCTCAATGGCATCCCAGCTGCTGATCAGCGCGTTCCATGATGGCGACAGCTTGGCCATGTTGGTCAAAACGCCACGCAACTCAGGCGCAGCATCAAGCAGGCGAAGGCATCGGTCAAGGTCTGCAGGGTCATGCGGGTGATTGACATCACCAATCTCACCAAAGGCAAGCCACATGGCCATGCACTCACTGCTTGATCCCACTTCGCCATTGCACAGCCACTTGATGACTTTGCGCTGCTCTGGGGTCAGGTTGTCAGTTGGTGTCATGGCGCACCTCAAAACGGGATGTCGTCATCAGTGTCAGGCATGTACGCATTGGCCTTGGCTTTGTTGTGCGCATCAAGCGGCGGCACACCACCACCAGGCAAATTGCTGCCACCAGTCATCGGCTGTACAAGCTCGCCAATGCTGATGCTCAGCCACGCAGCGCCAGCAGCAGTCTGCTTCTTCCAGCACGACAGCCAACGCACCTCACCGTTTGGCAGCATCACCTTGCCCTTCAGGTCAGGGTGTGTCTCTTTCTCCTTGCGGTCATTCTTGAACAGCGATCCGCTGCCAGCTCTCATCTCATACGCCATGTCTTACTCCTTTTGGTTGATATACAAATTATGCACAAGTACCTGTGCGGGAAAAAGTGGGGGAAAAATTGCGGGAAGTGCCCCCAGCGCTAGGTGTGGGGTAGGGGGGCAAAGGGTCGCTTTGTCCGTGAGCGTGACGCGGCGCGATACCGTGCGTGTTGACGGGCGCGTTGTTGCGTGATTGCGCCCATGGGTGACACGCTGCGATACCCCCTGCTGCGCACACGGCAGACACCTGTACAAAACCCATACGCTCGTCTGCGATTTGGACAGATGCGATTAAACGGCCTACAACGCGCTGATGTGGCTGGTGGCTACCCTTGCCTAGGCTGACGGTTTTACACGCCTTCCTGCGCCTTCCAGACACCTTCCTGATGCCTTCGGTCATCGCACATCCCGATGCAATTGCAGGATGCTGTCAGCCAGCAGGCGCGATGTCGGCGTCAGACCCTCGGCTTTGTACGCGGGCAGCAGCGTGTCCAGCGCGTCCGTGATCTGCGCGTCGGTCAGTCCGTGAGACTTCAGTTCGACAACTTCAGAATGTCCTAGAACTCCATAAGAATTATTTTTATATTTAGATTCTTCTTTACTTAACTCCTTAGTACAGTCCTTAGATACTGTGTTCTCCGTGTTTAAGGACACTGTGGAGTGTCCAATTGATTGCCTATGTAAGCCATCATTGGACACTTCTTGGACTGTCTCATTGGACACTGCAGACTGTCCAATAGGACTGCGTTTTGATGGCCTCTTGAGTCCCTCTTTGATCTTCTTGACTGCCATGGTGTCGCCTTGTTTTGGCATGGTTAGCTCCTTCTTGGTTGGTTGTTTGAGTGCGCCTGCGATCATGCTGGCGATGCGTTTCTGACCCTCACGGTCAATCTGTTCATCCATTTGCTTCTCCTGTTCTTGGATGCGTTCTGGTGGCCTGGTGTCTTCAATGACGCTGGTGACTGCGATGGCCGTGTCTGCGTCCACCGACTTGTCAAAGATGACTCTGATGGTGTTGGCGCGCTCACCACGCCAGCCCTTCTTGATGATCTCGACATACCCGTGCGCTCTGAGTTGTCTGATCTGGTTGGTGATGGCTTGCCGGCTCACCTTCATGTCTTCAGCCAATCGCTTTTGGCTGACCCATGTGATGCCGGCTCGGTTGCAGTAGCTGCACAGCACCATGAGCACGCGCACGCAGCCATCGGTCAGGTTGTCATCTGTCGCGGCCTTGATCGGCACGACAGCGATCTTGCGCTGATCCGGTGGCGCGTCTTTTTGCTTGACCCTTGGCTTCTTGGGCAGCTCAAATGGCACGACATTAACTGGCACTGCGCTCATACTTCTTGACCGCGTGCATGTACTGCCTCACCAGCTTCTCTGCGCCAGGCTTGTACTTCTTGTCCATGTTGGCCAGGTGTCGCTCGATCAGCGCTTTGTCCTTGAGCACTTCCCATGTGGTCAGCAGCTCCCTGGCCTCGGCTGCAAGCAGCGTGTGCAGAGATGGCGACGGCCTGTTGCTTGGTGGCTTGTAAGCCTTCTTGGTGAGCTTCATTCATCAAGCCACACCATGTCGAAGGCCAAGCCGATCAGTGCGAGTGTCAGCATGTTTCACCTCTGGCTCGGATTGCGTTGGCAAACCACTGCCCATGTGTATATGGGTCACACACCTTTGCACACGCCTCACGCTCTGCTTTAACAGCATCGTCAATACGCTTCAGCCATAGTTGAGCGTGTTTGTTGCTGTAATCGTTTCGCACTAGTTTGGCGAAGCGTTCAACGCACTGGTGCTCTTCGTGAGACATCCAAGCCATTGCAAAGCCAGCTTCTTGGGCCATCTTGATGATGTCTTTAGTCATGCCGCTGCCTCCTGCTTGATGATCCTGGCACGCTTGTGCCTGATCTCTTGCTCCACCAGGTTGAGCGCATGCTCAAGCTCGCCAACAGTGCAGGCGTCCAGCTGCGCATCGTGAATGTCCATGGCCAGGTTGACGGCCTGCATCTCTGGCCCGTTGAACAAAAAGCGGTTGTCCTTGGCCAGACCACGCCTTGCCATGGTCAGGATGGCGTCTTGCGCAGCCCTGATCTCTGCGTGCCAGTCCTTGCCCTTGCCGATCAGCGCCAGCGCCTCTGTGACATTCATGGCCGCGATCACGATGTCAATGTCATCCCGTGTGCCACGGCCTTGCGTGATGTTGGTCAGCGCGTCGTGGTTCTTGATCTTCAGCGTGATGCCAGCGTGGTCCACCTTGCTGACTGGCAGCAGGCCAGACTTGACCCATGCCATTGTGTCCAGGCGCACGCCCTTCGGTTTGTAGCTGCTGCGTTTTCTCATGCTTGGCTCTCTTTCTTGGCATCCATGCACTGCTTGCAGATGAACTTCATTGGCCCACCCTTGAATGTCTTAATGTGACCGCCAACAGGCGACTTCTCTTGCTGGCATTTCCAGCACAGCTTCTTTCTGACATTCATAGCCTTCTTGTTGGTCAGCTCTGGGTTTGCAGCCATCAGGTTCTCGGCGACGATGCTCTTCACTTTTTGCCCACGCATCACACTCTCCCCGCCAACAGCTTGCGATCTTGCTCAAGCACCAGCTTGCGGGTGTGGTCAAGCAGCTCACGCGAGTCAGCATGAAGGTTGATTTCAATCTCCAACGCTTCAGTCAATCGCTTGATTTGATCTTGCATGTTGCGCCACTCACCGTTGGCGTTCTCTGAATGCACCACCGTGCCATCAGCGTCGCGGTACAGCGCGACATAGTCTTTTGTTTGTCCAGTCATTCAACTTCTTCCCAGGTAAAGCCGCGGTATCCGCATTCGCTGCACCGCATTTGGTATTTGTGCCAGCTCAAGCCGTCACTCTCTTTGTTGGCCACGACCATTGGCTGCAGGTCTGCTCTGCAGTATGGGCATGGCGTTGGTTCATCTTCAGTCATTGCTCGCACTCCACATGGCCAGCAGCGCAATGAGCACCACGGCGACCACAGCGCATCCGATGGCCATCAAGATCACCAGCATCATGATGTTGCTCATTGCTTGCGCTCCTTTGACAAAATAACCAACACAACAGCCCACACAAATCCAGTGCAAAGCAGTCCAAAGTCACTGAGTTTCAGCAGGTCAATGAAGACCAACAACCAGCAAATAGACACAAAAATGATGATGTTCATTGCTGTGTCTCCAATGCCCAGTGCAAGATGGCCAGCGCGTCGGCCTCGTTGTCATCGGTCACTGGGTGACCCTTGAGTTGCATGGCCTCGATCATCTGCGCCTTGCCTGCGTTGCCCTTGCCGGTTGCGTGCAGCTTGATCGTGCCTACCGGCACGCCTTGGTACGGGATGCGGTGGTGCTCGCACCAGGCAGTCAGCGTGGCCATCAGCCCACCGTACACATGAGCTGCGTCAACACCCTGGTGGCGTCGGATTTCTTCAAAGTAGACGGCGTGGATGTCACCGACCTGGCCTTTGATCTGCGACAGCCACTGCTTGAAGCGCAGGAAACGCATGCCACCGCCCTCAAAGCGGCCAGGCTTGAGCGACACCCAGCCGTGTGTGATCGTGCCGTCCAGCGGCCTGCAAGCCCAGCCCGTGGTGGTTCCCAGGTCCAGCGTCAAGATGTTGGTGGTCATAGCAACCCCCTCTCACGCAGCTTGGTGACATACAACTCAAGAGCTGGCGATGGCGGCTCGACCATGGACAAGTCTTCAGTGATGGCCAGGGCTTCGTCAACCACCTGCTGTGGCATGTCCATGCCTTCCCTGCGCATGTCGAGCAGCTTGTTTGCATCTTGGTGGGTCATTGCTTTACCCCCGCCAAGAAGCGTTGCAGGCGTGGCTGCAGCTGGCCATACTTGTTGGCCAAGTGCTCGCGCACCAGCTCGTCAATGATGCTGGCGCGTGACCGGCGTTGATCTTCAGCCGCTGCGTCAAGCAGGGCGCGTGTCTCAGGCCGCAGCCTGATCAAAAATGGTGTCGTCTTTGTGGTCATGTGTGTATAGCTGTTGGAAATACGCAGGCAAATGTACTTGCAAGCCGGCAAAACCCAAAGCCCATGGCAATACCCGACAAAAGCGCAGGGTTTATGTCTTGCACCCTGTTTTGATTTGTATATACAATGCACCCATGTTCAACGCGCAGATGAAGCGCAAGGAGTTGCAAACATGACCAACAAACAAAAATACCTAGCTTTGACAGCACGCATTGAAGCCGCCTGCGGCTTTGGCTTTACAGATATGTGTGTTGATGCAGAGAATTGCGGAGTCAAGCACGATGACTCAAATGAGTTTTGGGCTGCGATGTACAACTCGCTTCACAATTCAGCTGGCATGCGTTTGAGCGAAGCAGGCATTGATCCTGCGTCAGTTGGTGTTGATTACTAAAAACAGGGGATCAACATGACTACCAACACCACCAAATTCGTCGCCTATTACCGCGTTTCAACTGACCGCCAGGGTCAGTCTGGCCTCGGCCTTGATGCACAGCGCGCAGCTGTGGCCAAGCACATCGGCACAGCAGAGCTGGTGGCCGAGTTCACCGAAGTCGAGTCTGGCCGCAAGAATGACCGCGAGCAGCTGGCTGCAGCACTGGCCACCGCCAAGCGCACCAAATCAATGTTGGTCATCGCCAAGCTCGACCGACTGGCGCGCAATGTCCACTTCATCAGCGGCTTGCTTGAGTCCAATGTGCCTTTTGTCTGCGCTGACATGCCCGAAGCCGACCGCACCTTCTTGCAGATGATGGCTGTGTTCGCTGAGTGGGAGGCACGCAAGATCAGCGAGCGCACCAAGGCAGCGTTGGCCCAGGTCAAAGCACAAGGCCGCACGCTCGGCTGCCCAACACCAGAGATTGGCAGCGCAGCCGGCATCGCACGCATCCAGGCCAAGGCCGACGCCTATGCCCAGCGTGTTGGCCCCGTTGTGCGCGACATCATGAACCGCTGTGGCGCAAACACACTGCGCGACATCGCTGCCGAGCTGACCATGCGCGGCATCGAGACACCACGCGGCAACACCGACTGGCGCGCCAGCCAGGTCAGCAACTTGCTCAAGCGCATCTGATGGACGCGCTTGCAGTATTCGTCATCTTGGCCATCATTGGCCAGTATGCCCTGATCAAGTGGCTCATTCACAAACATGAGCACCACTTGCGACAGACCCAGCGCCAACACCGCGCCAGGTTCTTTGAGCAGGCAGCAAATCAACAGCAAAAAACTTTTCACGAAAACAAAGGGGTCCCAAATGACTGAAGAAACTACAAGAGACAAGATCGAAGCAGCTGCAGCCTTCGTGCTGTGCATCGTGATGATCGTGGCCATTGGCGGGGTGTTGTAATGACAAACAAAATCCCACCCTACAACACCGGCAAGCTGCGCATTGGCAGCATGTATGAGCCGCCACGCTACAACAACATGACTGAAGATGAAAGCCGGCTGCAAAACGCATTGCTCGGCATGCCAGACACCACCGACATTCAGCGCGAGAAGGCTGCGTGGGGCGTGATCTTGTTTGTGGCCATCATTCTTTTGCTGGTGGTTTATGCACCGCGTTGAAGTTGGCCGCAAACTGCGCGACTCACAGCTCGACTTTTTTGAAGTCAGAGATGAAGAGTTCTTGGCACAGTGCCGAGCTGTTGCTGTTGCATGCGCGCAACATAATGGCACGGTGTCCATCAATGATGTGCGCGAGCGCGTCAGCATCCCCATCGGCATGAGTCCATCGGTTTTAGGAGCTGTCTTCAAAGGCAAACGCTTTCAGGCCGTTGGGTTTACCGAGGCAACCCACGCCGCAGCCCACGCCAGGGTCGTGCGTGTTTACAAACTGGCAGACAACAAGGAGCATTAAATGGCTGGCAAATTAACAGACGACAGAGAAATGAGCGCATCGCGCTTGCCTGGGCTTATGGGCTTCAGCAAGTACAGCACACCCAATGATGAGCTGCAGTTCAGCATCAACGCGATTGATGGCAAGGAGCGCCCTGACATTGGCAACGAAGCCATGGCCTGGGGCAACACACTTGAGCCGGTCATCTTGACCCAGGCTGCGCAGCGCCTTGACCTTGAGTCATTTGATGTCAACATCACCACGCCCTACACACACCCAGACATCGCGCTGCAGTGCTCGCTTGATGGCGTCGGGTTTGGCAATGGCCAAGAGATCACATCGGACCCAGACAAAGGCATCTATGTGGTTGGCCAAGACAGCATCAAGCTCGACGGGCCTGGTGTGCTTGAGGCCAAGCTGACCAAGACCATGCCTGAAGATGTCCCGCACCTGGCGCGTGGGCCGATCCAGCTGCAGGGCCAGATGCTGGTGACCGGCCACAAGTGGGGCGCTGTCTGCGTGTTGTACCAAGGCATTGAGCTGCGCGTGTTCTTGTTTGCGCGTCATCCCGAGACACAGAATGCGATTTGCCAGGCAGTCAATGTGTTTGAGTCAAAGCTGATCAAGTACAAAGAAACTGGTGCGATTAACTGGTATCCACCGGCCAGCAGCAAAGAGCTTGATCGCATCTACCCCACAGCTGCCAGCAAAGAAGAAGTGCCACTTGATATGCAAGCCGAGCGCCTGGCAGAGCAGATCATGGCCGCCAAATCTGTCATCAAAGAAGCTGAGTCCAGCATTGACAACGCAGAGAAGCACATCAAGGAGCTCATGGGCCAAGCCGAGAAGGGCCGCGCCGGTCGCTTTGTGATCAGCTGGCCAATGCGCAATTACAAAGCAGCAGCCGAGCGCCTTGTGCCGGCCAAGCCAGCCTACAGCGTGCGCCAGTCCACCCTGTCCATCAAGGAGTGGCAGGAATGAATTTGCCAGAGCGCCCAGCCATCAGAGCTGCGTATGAGCGCGCTGTTGTTGCGCTGCTCAACATCGCACCGGTTGAAGAAGAAGAGGCCGAGCAGTTTGTTGACGCGATGGCCGATCTGATTTTCACCACCATGCAAACCTATATCACCGAAGAAGAATCCCATGACACAACTGACCACCACTAATCGCCAAGGCTTCGCGCCAGCAACAATCACCGAAGCCATGGAGTTCAGCAAGATGCTGTCCGAGTCTGCCATGGTCCCACGCGCCTACCAGGGCAAACCGCAAGACATCATGGTCTGCGTGCAGTGGGGCTATGAGATCGGCCTGGCCCCCATGCAAGCACTGCAAAACATCGCTGTCATCAATGGCAAGCCGTCGGTGTACGGTGACGCAGCCATGGCGCTGGTGCAGGCCAGCCCCGTGTGTGAGGACATCGAGGAATATTTTGAAGGCGAAGGCACACCCAACCCAATCGCTGTGTGCGTGGCCAAGCGCAAGGGCCGCAAGCCTGTGGTGGCCAAGTTCTCAGTCGAAGACGCCAAGCGCGCAGGGCTGTGGGGCAAGCAAGGCCCATGGACCGCATACCCCAAGCGCATGATGCAGATGCGTGCCCGTGGCTTTGCGTTGCGCGATGCCTTCCCCGATGTGCTAAAGGGTTTGATCACAGCTGAAGAAGCGCAGGACTACCCCGATGAAGCCAAGCCAAAACAGCCACGCGACATCACACCGCGCAACCCACTTGACTTGGTCGCGCCACCTGTTGCAATTCCGCAACAGACATCTGACCCTGTCGTGATTGAGCAGGCGTTTGCGCAAGACGCCGAAGCTGAAGAAGTGCTGGCCAAGCAGGAGCCGGTTGAAGAGTTCAAGCAGCAGCTGGCCGACGCTGGCGTTGAAGTGGTGGACATCCCTGAAGTGACAGACACAAGCTCACTTGATGAGCCGGCTGTTGTGGTTGGCTTCCAGTTGTTTGTGCCTGGCAAGGCCGAGCCGCACGCTGTGTTTGCCACGCTTGATGAGTGGCAAGACGGGTACGAAGACCTGGCAGAGAAGACTGCACGCGCTGGCAAGCGGCCAGCACGCGAGCGCATGACCATCTTGCGTGAGCTGAAAGAGGCCAACGCTGACACAATGAAGCGCGTTGACACCGTCAAGCGCTTGCGTCACACCGCGTCGTATCAGCAGCGCATCAAAGCGCTCGGCGCAGCTCAGTGACCGAAGACGGCCAAGGCAAGATTTGTGTGATGCACGCGGTCGTCCAGCCCGATGGTCCCACCGTTGATTGCCTTGGTCAGTCGCACCCAGTCCTTTGTCTCAGCGATCTCGTTGCACTTGTGCGTTGACCAAAACCAGCCGGCTGTCTTCATGCCCCACTCAGCGGTGCGCACCAGGTCTGGGTTTCTTGCGAAGTCCTGGCCAAGCGCTTTGCCGGCATGGTGGAAATTCGCCGCACCGGTGAGTTGCAAATAACCCGATCCCCTGTACAGCCACCCGTCGCCAGACTTCTCATCGCGGTTGCCCATGCGACCACCGTAAATGCGCGACGCGATACGCTCTGGCTTGCCTGCGTATTGCTCGGCCTCTTCTTGAGTGAAACCCCACTGACGCTTTGGCGTCTTGGGAAACAGCTTCATCAGAGTCACAGCGCGGTAGCGCAGGTCCTCTTCCAGCTTGGTGAAGTTGCCACTCTCATGGCCACACTGTGCCAAGAATGCAGCTTGCTGCACCGGTGTTGCAATATTGAATTGCTCAAAGGTTGCGTTGATCGGACCAACCAGGTTTGGATTGATCTTGAGTTTTTGCAGTTGTTCAGCGCTGACCATTTACTTGCTCCCTCACTTGGTTGTAGGCGTCGATGCAGGCGTTGAGCTGGACGATTGCCCTGTCCCCGTCGGCTGCGATTTGAGCAATAAGTCTGAGAGTCTCTGTGTCAGCATCGGCTCGCGCTTCGTCCCGATTTCCACTGGCAGTGGTGGCACTTGCATTGGCTTGTACGCAACTTGCGGAGGGGAGGCGCACCCGACCGTTGCTAATAGCGCGATCAAGGGCAGACTGTTTTTGAGTAATTGAATCATTGGCTTCTTTCAATTCGGTTGATGTTTGATTGATCTGCTCGTTGAGCTTTTTCTCGCGAGCGCGACTCTCTTCATTCTTGCTGGCGATCTCTGCCTGCATCTCGGCATCGCGCTCGGTCCAGCCCTTGTGGTGGCCATAGCTGTACAAAGCAAACACAGCCACCAGCGTGCCGATCACAACCCACAGCGTTGGCACTCTTGGCATCACGCACCTCGCATCTCTGACCTGGCCTGCGCCAAGTCATGGCGATCTTCTTCCGGTTCAAGATGATCAGCAGGCGTGGTTGGTGGGGGTGGTGGCGTCCAGTTCTCATCGAGCTGCGGGTTGGTCCACCCCATCCAGTTCCACTCTGGCATTGCCGATGCAGCTGGCGCTGGCGTAGAGGGCGCTGCAGGCGCTGGCGTTGGCGCGGTAGGGGTTGGGTTCACCAGCGTGGGTGCGACCTTGCTGGCGATCATCTCGCTGGCTTTCTTGGCCACGCGCATGCCGATCAGAGTCGTGATGCTGCCTGTCATTAGCAGCACAATGTCGTTGAGCATCTTGGTGTAGGCCATGTCAATGGGGGCCATTGACTTGAGTGGCTGCTGCACGAAGGTGACTGAGTACAACATGGTGAAGACCAAGCCGCCAAAGACAAGCATGACAATGCAGACCACGAAGGCCCACACCATCACCTCGCAAAAGGCGATCAGTTCATCAGTTGTTTGGAATAGCGCTCGCGGGGGATTGAGTGGGGTCAACTTTTTTCTCCAAGATGGGGGCAACTAAATATTCAGGGCAGTCCTGAGTGAATAAGCAGTCGGGCTTTTGGCATCGCTTCGCACTGAAGTTTTTGGGGTCTTGGCAGTAATACCGATACCGGTCATCACAACCCACCACCAGCATCAGCAGGCTTAGTATTAGCAGTCTTGTCATTGCTCTCCTTTTGCTTTGCAGTCAACTCTTTGATCTCAGCTTTCAACTTCTTCAACTCACCCAGCTCTTTGCGAATCTCGGCCTTTGTCCTGGCTTTGTTTTCCAGGTGGTCAATGGCCACCAGCACAGTCACCGGCAACGCCAAGAACAGCACCAAGGCAAGCGCGACTACAGCGGTGGCAAACCATCTGGCATCTTCGCGTGCCATGCGAGCGACAACATCAGACCCCACAGCCATATCACCACGAACGCCACCACCGCCAGCGCCAGCGCCCTGTCGATACGGTGATTGCGCAGTAGGTCGCGTTGCCATGCTTCATCTCTTTCTCTCTTGCGCTTGACCTGCCTTGCAAACTCCTGCTCTTCAAGAATCTGATCGTACATTTTCAAGAAGCGTGAGTAAATGTCGCGCAGTTCCATCGGCGCGTACACCATCGCTTCTCTGATCTGCACCGTCATGTTCTCAAGCTGCAGCTCAATCTCTACCCTGTCAAGCGCACTGTCTTCAACCGTCGTCGTCGTCTTTGAGACTTCTTCCAGTTCAAGACAGTGATCTTTTAACTGCCTGCGAATTTCAAAAAATGTCTTGAGCTGTTCGCATACCTGGTGAATTGCTTGGGTCTGGTATTCCTCATAACTCAGCTGTTCATTTGGTTTGCGATCTGCCTTTTTCGCCAGAGGCTTGGGCGCTTCGACTGCGACTGCGACTGGCGTTGACTTTGGCTTGTCTTGCTTGCCACCAAGAAGTCCCTTAATCCAGGACCACAGCCCAGTGACTTCAGAGTAGATGGCCTTGGCGTCACCGATGCCTTGCTCAACAGTTTTCTTGAGCTTGCTAATCTCAGCCTTGCCCTCATTGAGCATCTCACAGCCTTTGCGCACAGCAGCAACAGCTGCTTGCGCGGCCATGAGAAGACTGATCGGGTCCACATCACAAGCCGATCAGCTTCTTGAAAAACTCAGCAGCAGCACCAGGCCCAAGCAACACAGCAGCGAGCACGGCATAAATCCAATACTCAATTTTTGTCATGCGCTTGTCGCCCTTGTCCAGCGTTTGCGTGATGTGCTCATAGCGCTGCGCGCAGATGGCCTCATGCGTTTGCAGCTTGGCTTCAGTTGTTGAGATCATGTCCATCATCAACCCTCATCCGCAGGCTCTGGCGTGTTGCCCTCTTCCAACCATTTCAAATAGTCTGGGTTCTGATCTGTGCAAGTCAAACGGCACAAACCGTCATCGTCAATGCGAGCAACGATCTGAACACCCTCAAGTGTTTTATGAAGAAGTTTGTAAATCATAGTTCTGCGCTCCATCCTAAATAAGCGGCTGAGTTGATGGCGTATAAGGTCATACCTTGACCCGCTGTAAGAACAGCACTTGTTGTCGCATTTACCGTGCACGCAAATGTACTTGCGCCAAGAAATGTTGGGACGGTTGAACAAGCAACGCTAGTGCCTAGGTATGCCACCCCGTAATCCCCAGCCGTGCCTGATTGTTCGAGTGCGGTTGGAGCTGTGCGCATTGCAACGGGGAATTGAATGTTGCTATTTGCGGTGGTGGTGGTTTTTGACCAACCCCAACCAAACATATTATTTGACCCAGACACTTTCCAGTAATACCGCTGACACAAGGCCAACTCAGTACCATAAGGTCTGTAATCAAACGATGTGGCTGTGCTTCCTTTTTCAAGCTGAACGCCTGTGATGTAGAAGGTGTTGCTCAGTGTTGCACCCCAATTGACTTGCCCAGATGCACCACGGCGATCTGCCGCGTTCCAAGCGTTTGTGGTTCCGCCAGTGGAGTTTGAGCCTGCGCTCAAGCTAAAAAACAAATACAGCGCAGTAGAAGTCGTGCCCAAGTTCCAAGTGCCAGAGGTGTCGCCGGGGATTGTGATTGTTTTGTATTCCCAAGTGTCCGCTACGCTGATTGTGTAAGTGGATGGGTACGATCTGTTGCCATCGTTGTTTTGAATGCCTACACCGTATGTACCTGTCAGGTTTGAACGCACCCAAAAAGAAAGAGTGACAGCCTGTGCACCTGCGGCCCCCCACCCCAAATCGGCAACATTGACACCTTCGACTTTTTGATGCAGCGCTGTAAGATCGTCGGAGGCCAAACTTGCGTCGGCAGTGGTGACGGTACAAAGCAGCGAGTTGTAAAAACCCGCTGGCGCAACAGTGCTCTGCTGCATACTAGCAACAACAGAACCGGATGTGGTGCGCATGGCAAATCTGTCAACGCCGTATGTGTTTGCAGTGCCAGTTGCAGATATAGTGCCGCCTCTTTGGTTTACCTGCATCGCACCATTGATGATGCGGTTCTTCATCCCGACAAAGCCGCCAGTGCCGTAGCTACCGCCCAGCTCTGCTAATTCTCTTGCGTTGCTCATTGTGCAGCCCTTTCAATTTCTGTTATGTCGTAGCCAGCAAAGAAGTCTTTAGCCAGCATGATACGCAGGTGTTCTTTGTTGCGCTCAACAGTTGCAGACCATTCCTCATCGGTGGTGCGCTCTGGTTTTTCAGAGTTGATGAGGTTCACGCTGTCCATGCAAGCAGCGTAGTGCTTGGCGATTTGTTCTTCGGGTGTTAAGTCGATCATGGGTGTGCTTCCTTGTATGCGTCAAATTCTGCTTTGAGTTCTTGAATGGCTTTGACCAGCACAGAAACCATGCGGTCATAAGAAACTGAATCGGCTTGACCGTCTTTGTTGACACCAACCAACTCAGGAATAATTGGTTGTAACTCTTCAGCAATTAAACCAACATCTGAACGCCCTGTGTCTTTGTATTCAAACTGTGTTGAACGCATCTGCATTACATGGTTAAGTCCATACACGCTGTCACGGATGTTATCTTTGTAACGAGCAGATGATGTGTCGAAAGTGATTGCGCCTGTTGTTGTATTCCATTTAAGCGCGTTTGTTCCTGCACCAGAGGATAAGTTGGTGTAATACCAAGTTGAACCGTTCCAATAAAAACGAGGATTCCCATCCCCATCAGACAGCACGATGTAGTTGTTCAATGCTCGAATGTCGAGGCCGCCTTGATTGCCTGAGAAGCCGCCAATAATGGTGTTGTTGTATCCTGTTGTGACTGCGCTACCAGAAGCCGGGCCAATAAATGTGTTGTAGTAGCCATTAGTTAAGGCAGTTCCTGCGGCATATCCGATTGCCGTATTTAGAGCGTTGCCAGATACTCTAGCGGCGGCATAACCAGCCAGATAACCGACAAAAGTGTTGTAGTTGTTACCTGCTCCATTGGTGTATCCAGCTTGATAGCCGATATGAACGTTCCCTATTCCAACAGTATTGCCATACCCCGCCTGATAACCCACAGCAGTGTTGTTAGAAGCTGTGGTGTTGGAGCCAAGAGCATCTCGACCAACGGCTGTATTGCTTCCGCCTGTGGTATTTGATAACAAAGAATTTAAGCCGCCAGCAAAATTGTTACCACCAGTAGTGTTAGCGGCTAATGAACCATACCCAAAAGAAGAATTGCCAGCACCTGTTGTGTTTGCAACCATTGATTGATAACCAACAGCCACATTAAATCCACCGCTGGATGAACCGCTATTTATTGCTTGATAGCCAACAGCGGTGTTGGTAGCTACTGAGCCAGCGCCTCGGCCTACTGTTAGACCGTTGGCAACCACATCACTGCTGAATGTCTTGACGCCAGCGACAGTCTGCGCGCCTGTCAGCTTGACAGCGAATGCGTCAACCTCACCCTTGGTGTATGTGTCAGCCACGGTGAATGACTTGAATGCCACGATCACAACTTCGTCATTCAACGCAGCGCCAGATGCGAGCACCACGCTTGTGCCGTTGGTCGCTGTGTAATCGGTGCTGTCCAGCGACACACCGTTGACAAACACAATGATGTTGTTGCTGGTGTAGCTCAATGTGCCACCAACAGACGCAGCGCCACTGAATATGGTCTGGCCAGATGTGGCCACATATTTGTAGACCAACATCGCGGTTGTGCCGGCAGCTGTTGCGGTAATCCAGTTTGCACCGTCGTAGACTTTCATGGTCTGCGTGGTGGTGTTGTAGTACAACGCGCCGGTCAACAAAGCGTTGCCGTCATTGTCAACAGTTGGGTCAGATGACTTGCTGCCAAGGTAGCGATCATCAAAGCTGTCAAGCGCAGAGGCAGCAGCAGCTGCAGATGAAGCTGCAGATGTCGCTGAGTTTGCTGCGTTTGTGGCTTGCGTGCTCGCAGTTGAAGCGCTGTTGCTCGCGTTGGTCGCGCTGGTGGCAGCAGCAGTCGCTGAGTTGCTTGCGTTTGTTGCACTTGTTGAAGCGTTGCTTGCGCTGGTGCTGGCGCTTGACGCGCTGCTCGCTGCGTTTGTTGCGGATGTGCTTGCGCTGCTGGCAGATGTGCTGGCCGATGACGCAGAGCTGGCAGCGTTGGTGGCCGATGTACTGGCAGAGCTGGCAGAGCTGCTGGCAGATGATGCCGATGACGCAGCAGCTGTCGCGCTGTTGCCAGCGTTTGTGGCCGCAGTGCTTGCTGTGCTGGCCGAGCTTGCAGCGTTGGTCGCTGAAGTTGACGCAGCGCTGGCTGATGTGCTGGCAGCAGACGCGCTTGACGCAGCAGCAGTGGCCGCTGTCTCGGCATTTGTCTCTGCGGTTTCAGCGTTTGTCTCTGCGGTTTCAGCAGCAGCTTGTGCAGCTTCAGCAGCCTCTTGCGCATCGGATGCAGCCTCTGCGTCAATGATCAAAGTCCACTTTGCAGAGTCAGCGTTTGTGCTGATCGGCTGCGAGCCGCTGGCAGTGTGTGCTGTGTTGCAGTAGTAGATGTTGCTGTTGCTGGTATCTTTGACAATGTCGCGCTTGTTGTACGCTGTGCCTGATGTCCAGTTGCCACGAAAGTCACCGATCACTTCACCGGTTGTTGGGTCGCCGTTTGAGTCAAACGCGAGCACCTTGCCTGCGCGCACAGACGCACGGGGCAGGGTCATGTCAATGGTGGTCGGGTCAGTCTGTGGCGCTTGCAATGCGCGGCCCAAGCCTTCAGCGTTTTGCTGGTTGAAGATGGTCTGTTGGTCCATCTCATCATTGACCGTGTTGGCAAAGAAGTCACCACCGGTCACGAAGTCTGTCGTGCGCTGAATTGTGCGGTTGCCAACAATGGCGATCTGATCTGCACCGGTTGGCGATGCGGTCAGAGTGATGGACCCAGTGCCGTTGCTGTTGATGGTCACCGTGTAGTCGGTGGTCAGAGTCAGCAGCGCGTCGTCTTTGTAAACAGCAATGTCGGTGTTTGCAAGAATCTCAAAGCTGAAGCTGTACGGGCCAGTGCCACTGGCTTCATACACAACCCTGCGAGTCACATTGGAAATTGGCACGCCCATGATTCAGTCCTTCCTATTGGAAATTGTACGGTTTTACTATGGTTTGTAATAGAGGCCATTGGCTTTTCTCAGCTCATCAAGCTCAAGAATTTTTGCCGACAGCGTTGGGTCTTCAGTCTTGAGCTGGCGCTTGGCAGCGTCCATGTATTTGGAATGCACAGACTGAATTGCCTTTTGTTGATCATCAAGCGCAAGCAGGTCGAAGCCTGGCGTTTGAATTGTCTGCAAGATGGCTTGACGAGATGGCAGCTCTTTGCCGTAGATGGTCAGCAGACGGTTGTATTGCGCAGCCTCCATCTCGATGCCGTCGATCTTGCGCTCTGGCATGCCGACCGGTGAACCGAGTCGCACCAACGCGTCGTCAACTTCAGAAAACTGTGCAGGGCTGACCTTGGTTGGCAGCACAATTTCCCATGGCTTGCCCTGGCCCTGCATGATCGGGTCACCCCACAAGTTGAGCGACTCAGGCAGCGCCTGGTTGAAGTAAGGCAGACGGCTGCGGTACTTGTTGAATGCCTCAACAAACCCACGCACACCCATAGGCAGATCAGGGTTTGCCCTAGTGTCGCGTGCGGTTGGGTCCAGCATGCGCTCGATGCCGGCCACCAGCGAGCTGTACGCGCCAGCAGGCGAGCCGCCAATGACGAAGCCACCAAACTGTTTGACCAAGC
>JACCDO010443701.1_pt1 | contig 23320 bp, 17 predicted proteins | sample 7446101 | NCBI WGS metagenome assembly JACCDO01 (sample SAMN15323440, study PRJNA562643) | freshwater metagenome | isolation source: river surface water | place: USA:Blue River Watershed | collected 2017-08-16
AATGATAAACTAGATAATGTTATATAATTTAATTCTTTTAATTTTTTTATAATTTCTTCTAATGATAATTTATCTATATTATAATTATCAATTATTGCATCTCTTGCATTTATTTTAGAAAAACTTTTAAATGATGATGATGATATATTTTCAGTTTTTTCTCCATTAATTTTAATATAAACCAATGTTCTTCTACCTTTATTAAATGAAAAACATAAATCTTTTATATCTGTTATATTATCTAATTTACAATCTTTTGGATTTAAACAAAATTCTTTATCTTCATTTAAATTCCAATCATATCTCATTAATGAACATGGTAAAATATTACCATTTTTATTAAATGATGGTTCTTCTGTTTTACTATTCCAACCATTATAAACATATCTGTTATTATTACATGTTATTCCCGATATTGCATGATTATTTTCTAAATTATTATAATTATCTAATAATACACTATCTAATTTATAAGTTGAACTTTGAAATGTTATTGTATCCTTAAAATCCAGTAATTCTTGAAAATGTTCTTTATTTAAATTATAAGTTTTACTATTATAAACATAATAATGTTTATCAATATATAATAAATACTCATAATTTTTTTCATACTCTATTCTATAAGTATTAAATATCAATACATCAGGTGTATTTATAATTTTATCATTTACTTCTTTAAATTCTGTATTATAATCAATTTCATCTGTTTTTTGCATTAATAAAATATCATTATTTTTTTTATAAAAATTTAATAATATTTTATTATCATTTATATAACTTATATCTAATACATTTATTCCTAAATATTTTAAAAATATAGATATATATGCTGAATACCAACCTGATTTTATATTATATGATAATATATGTTTTAATAATTCTTTATCATATTTATTTAATATTTGTAATAATAATTTTTCTGGTTTTATTTTATGGAATAATTCTAAATTTTTCTTTTCTTTTACATCATAACTATTTTTTAAAATTATTTTAAAAAATTTAAATATATTATTATTTTTTACCCATATTTTTGATTGTTTAATCATTAATTTTCTCATTTCCTGACTATAAAAACAACTCATGAGTATTGCATTAAACCAACATGTTCCTATAAATTGAGGTATAACTGATATATCAGAACAAAAATCCATTTTTATCTATATTTAAAAGATAAATATTATAATAATAATTATGGCTCTCATTGAAAAATATGATACAATTATTAATGATACTAGAACTATTTTTATAAATAAAAATAATGATTATGGAGATGCATATAAAGATTTTGGTATTATTGGTCTTTTAGCACGTATTAATGAAAAAATTAAAAGATGTTTAACAATTTCAAAAACAGAAATTATTTATAATAATGATGAAAAACTTAAAGATACATTACAAGATTTAATTAATTATTCTATTTTAACTATGATAGAATTAGAAGAAAAAAAATGATTTATTTTTATTTAAAGAATTTTATAAAATGAATTTTGAAATATTGCAATTTGAAATTTATAATTATATTGATGATTTATTTAATTCAATGCAACCTGAATATAATGTTAAATATATTGAAACTTATGATAATGCTAGTAATGATTTAGAACAATTAGGAAAACAATTAGTTTATTGTTTAGGATTAAATATTAATAATCTTGATATCATGATTAAACCTGATTATTTTATATTTAATTATAATAATATTTATATAATTATTAATTTTTCAATTGATTTAAATGATGTGTGTAAATATAAAATACTTACTGTTAAAGATAGAAATGAAGCTTTAAGATTTAGATATAGTATCTAATAATTAATTTTCTTAATATCTTGTAAATTTTTAACATTATAATAATCTTTTATTATTTTTTGAGTTTTAGATAATGATGATGTTGAAGAACTTTTAATTGAAGAGGTTTTATTTTTATCAATTTTTACATAAATCAATATTCTTTCTGATTTTGTAAAAGAATAAGTAATATCTTTATTTTCATTTATATCTTCAGTTAATTTACAATTTGATGATTTAAAACCAAATATTTTTTCTTTATTAACATTCCAATTAAATTTTTGTAATTTACATGATTCATTTAATATATAATTATTATAAAATATATTGACATTTTTTGACCAACCATTATAAATATATTTTTTATTATTACATGTTATACCACTTATTGTATGTCCTTTATTAATTTTTAATACATTATAATTACCAATTAACACACTATCTAATTTATAAATATGACCATTAAAATTTATTTTATTTTTAAGTTTATTTAAATCATCTAAATTAATATTATAATTTATATCTCCTAATAAATTATAAATATATTCATTTTTAGTCATATATTTATTAAATTCTTCATCACATAAAGTTACTAATAATACATCGGGAATATTTACAATGGATTTTTTTATTTCATTTAGTTCTTTTTCTATATTAAAAGTATAATTAAAATTATAAATTTTTTTTAAAATTTTTAAATTTTTAATTATATTGAAATATGATAATTCATAATAATAATTTTGTAAAATTGTGGCATTTTTTATATAATGTTTATTAAAATTAAATAAATATTTATTATTTCCTATATGTGTTATATCTAATACATTTACATTTAATTTTTTTAAAAAAAAGCTCATATATAATAGTGTATAACCATTTCCAATTCCTTCATTTTTCTTTTTAAAATGTTCCAATAATTTTTTATCATTTTCGAACATAAATTTTAATAATAATAATTCTGGTTTTACTTTATTAAATAATGTAATTATTTCATTATTTTTATTATAATTTTTCTTTAAAATAGTTTTTAAAAATTTAAAAAAACTTGAATTTTTATTCCAAGTTTTTGAAATTTTATTTATCATTAATTTTCGCATTTCTTGACTATAAAAACAACTCATGAGTATTGCATTAAACCAACATGTTCCTCCAAATTGAGGTATAACTGATATTTCTGAACAAAAGTCAGTCATTATATTTATTTATAATAATTTATAAAAATAATTAAGATGATAATGAAGAATAAGATTTGCTTTTAATTGATGATGTTTTTTCTTTATTTTCTTTTACATATATTAAAACTCTATCTCCTTTATTAAATGAAAAACAGTAAGTTATAATTTTTTTTATTAAATTTACATCTTCCATATTACATTTTTTATTATTAAAACAAAATTCATTTTCTTTATTTAAATTCCAATTATATTTTAATAATTTACAATTATTATTATACCAACCATTATAAACATATTTATTATTATTACAATTAATTCCTGCTATTGAATATTTACCTCCATTATAATTATCCAATAATATACTATCTAATTTATATGAATAACCATTAAAAATTATTTCTTCTTTATATTCCTTTAAATCATTTAAATTATTAATTATATTAGGAAATGCATTATTTGTATATAATTTACTATTGAAAACAGATAATTCTTTATGATTTTTATAAAAATCATTATGATTTTTAACGGTATTATTTAAATCATTATGAAATAATATTAATACATCAGGTATATCTTTTAATAAATAATAAATTTCTTTAAACTCATCTTTAATATTAATCATTATAGTTCTATCTTTAAAATATTCTATTTGTATTTTATTAAAATTAGATTGTAATAAATAATTATTTATTATTTTTCCATAATTAAATAAATATATGTCATTTTTTAAATATGTAATATCAAGCACTTTAACTTTTAAAAATTTTAAAAATAAACTTATATAAATAATATTCCATTCAATTTTTATTTGATTTAATTTTTCCATCATTGCAATATCATATCGAAATAATATATTTAATAATAATTGTGGATTTATTTTACTAAATAATCTTATTATTTCTTTATTATTTGATTTATAATTTTTTTTTAGAATAGTTTTTAAAAAATTATATAAATTTGAATTTTTTTTCCAAGTTTTTGAAACTTTATTTATCATTAATTTTCGCATTCCTTGACTATATAAAGAAACCATTAGAATTGCATTAAACCAAGTATGATTTTTAAATTGTGGTATTATTGATATATCAGTGCAAAAATCTTTATTCATTTCTAATTTTTAAATTATTATTTTTCTTTTTTATTAAAATAACACATTTTAAATAAAAAATGATTTATTTTTATATATAATTTAATTAAAACTATGACTGCTGAAGAAGAAGTTAAAAGTGTTGTGAGAAATCTCATGAGAGAGTTTGATGAGGCTGCCAATGAACCATATAGTGGTTTAATTGAGCCTCAAATAAATCAACTCTGTATCCAATTGGATAATAATATGCGATTACGCACTTTAAATTGAATATATATTTCAAGTCAGGACAAAGTTAAATTTTTGTTTTTTATTAAAAAAATTAGAATTTGGAAAAAAATGATTTATTATTTAATTTTAAATTCTAAATGATTACTTTTGGTAAAAAAAGAAAATCTACTTGCGAGTATTGCAGGTCTGTTAAGATTTGCTTACCTGAAATTCTAGAAATGCCTAGTATTGATATTGGTTCTAATGCAAAATTGGAAACCGCTTCTAGTGTAGAGATTTTAAAAAAAGCTGATCTTGCAAAAGATTTATGTAAATCCTTACAAAAGATGGAAATTCGCAATATTGATTCTTAAAATTAGATTCAAATATAAAAACAAAATTAAATTTTTGTTATTTTTTTAATTTAATACTGGTAATATTGTATATAATATAGATACACCATTATCTTCTTGTATTTCACTTAAATATTTATAAGTAATTGTATAATAAACATCTTCATATTTTATAATACATTTCTTATAATTATTATAAATAATTTCTCCTGTTTCTAATCCATTATCTAATAAAACATTTCCAATTTCTTCAAATGGATTTTCATCTAAATATCTTTTACCTTTAACTTGAAATTCTTTATTAGTATTTGAAAAATCTTTAATTAACATTGCAATTATTACTTCATCATATTCACCTTCAGCATCAAATATTTCCATTGTTTATTTTTTTTATTAAATTAAAAATCATTTTTTTTATTTTATTCTAACTTCTTGATACTCTTTATATTCAAATTTTGGCATCATACTTCCTACTTGAGTATTTTTAAATGCTGTTTCTAAATCAGAACCTTGAAATAAAAGTTTTGATTCAGGAAATACTGGAACTTCTAATGATGGTTGACCTAATGAATTACATAAAGGTGGTTTAAATTCAGCTGGTCCTCGATAACTTTGTTTATAATTTATAGGATCGTATACTCTTACATATACTTCACTATCTTTAGGAAGTCCTTTCATTATATCAGTTTCTTCATTTATTTTTTCAGGTCCTCTAACTTTTATCATATCCTTTAAAATTTTTATATTATCATCTTCTTTATTTGAATAAGTTTCTTTTAATTCTAATGGTTTTATATCAGTTTTTAATAAATTTTTTAATTGATTAACATCAATATTATTAATTAAAGATTTAGGAGTTCCGGGTATATTAACATTTAATGTAACTTTACTTAAATCATTTTTAATTTTATCAATACTTTTTTCTTTTATATTTCCTTTTAAGGCTTTTATTTTATCTTCTGCTTTTAGTTTAAGTTCCAATAAATTAAAATGTTCATTAAATAATTCTAATAATTTTTGTTTACTCATTGAAATAGATGTTAAAATTTCATTTTCAAATTTTGGATATTTTGGACTTTCAATAAAAGCCACAAATAAATAATAATTACTTCGTAAATGAACATAACAATCTCTTAATATTGCATCCATTTTAAAAGGAACATCTTTATTATAAGTCTTTAAATAGATTTCATAAATTTTAGCACTTAAATTTCTTTTAGCAATTGAACTTTCAATATTACTATCAGATGAATTTGTTTGAAGTTTAGAAATTTTATCATATTCTATTGAATTATATAAATCTTCTGTTAATTCTTCTTTTGATAAAAATACTTTACTTTTAAGTTCATCATCTGTAGGAGAACGTATTAATATTTTTTTGTAAATATCTATTACATCATATTCATTTAATTTTATTTTTTCATATGGATTATCTGGTAAATAACTAATAGGTATTAAATCATCAATATTTCCCTGATTATAACTACTTTCTTTTTTACTAGAAAAATCTTCACTAAAATAAATATTACTGTTTAATATAATAATTACAGCAATTATTATAATTAAAATAACTATTATTGAAATTACTATTTTCATTCTACTTATTATAAATAATTGAAATTAAAATTTTTTAATAATTATAATTATTAGATAATGTTAACTAAAATAAAAACCAAATCTAATAAATTAAAAAAATCTAAAACTAATTTAAATTCAGAAAATTTAAAAATTTCTAAATTTATTCAAACTGATAAAATTCTTATTATTGCTTCCAATACTCATTTAACTAAATTATGTTTAGATAAATATAAAAATTCTGTTATTTATCTTATTGTTTATAATAATATTAATATTAATGAATTTGTAAATTTAAAAAATAAATATCCAAATATAACATTATATTTCATTGGAAATAATATTGATTTTACTTTTTATAATACAATTACTATTATTTGTAATAAAATTAAATTTAATACTATTATAATTGATAATGATTTATCTATTAATAAATATCATAATGAATTTTTAATTATTTGTGGTTATTTATTATGTCATAATTTATTAGTTTCTGATGGAACATATATGCATTATATGTTATGTCCTGACGGTAAAAATCAATTATTATTAAAATTTTTAAATATTTTATTTGATAAATTTAAAAATCACAATGAAAATGAAGAATTTAGTTATAATAATTCTAAATTAAGAACTTTATTTATATTTAATGATTTTATTAAAACTGATGATAAATATCATAATTTATTTATTAATTTTCTCAAAAATTATTATAATGAAGAGTTAAATGATGAAAATTTAGATAAACTTGAATATGATTTAACTAAACCATTTTTATTGAATATTTATAATAGATGGGATAATTTAAATAAAATAATAGAAATTAAAAAAGGAGGTGAATTAGCATTTCAAAGAATTAGATATGGTTATGAATCTGATTTAAAGAAAATTCCTGAAATAATTGATGATTTACCTGATTTAGTTATTCCTGAAAATATTGAATATGATGATTATGAGGTTCAACCAAGATGTTATTGGGGTCAAAAGAAATTATTAATGTCTGAAATACAATTTTTAACACGTGTTGCTAAAACTTTAAAAATCACTAATTTTAAAGATTATGCTGTTGTTTATCTTGGTGCTGCTGCAGGATTTCATTTACCAATTTTATATAAAATGTTTCCTGAATTAATATGGTTATTATATGATCCAGCACCATTTTCGAATGTAGTTCATGAACATCCTAAAGGTAAATCATATGTTTCTGCTTATAATATGTTTTTTACAGATGAAACATTAAAACATGTAAAAGAAAATTGTCAAAATAGAAAAATTTTATTTATTTCTGATATACGTGTTGATACAGAACAAACAGCAGTTATTACAGATATGAAAAATCAAGCAAATTGGGGAATAGGTTTAGATGCAGATTTTATGCTTTTAAAATTTAAATTACCTTATGAAGATTTAGAACAAATTCCAAAAAATAATAAAGATTTAAATTTTGATAAAAAAAAATTAACTAATCCATCATATACATGTAAAAATAAAAAAAGTATGGTATATTTAAATGGTGATGTTTATTTACAATTATATCCACCACCTTATAGTAATGAATTACGATTATTTGTAGAGAAGAAAAAAAATAAATTTAAATTAGGTGAATATAATTATAAAAATATACGTTATAAAATAGATAATTATAATAATGGAACCAGAATAGAATTTATGTGTGATGAAAAGATTTGTAAAGATATTCCACTTAAATTATTAAATTTAATACCTGGGTTTGATACAAGTATTGAATGTTTAATGGAATATAAAATATTCAAAGATTATTATGATTATTTTACAAATATAACAAGTAATATTAAAATTATAAATAATATATATGATGCACTTTCTGTATTAGAAAAGATAACTAAAAGAAAATTCTATAATTGTCCATTGGCTTCAATGAAATATTATAGAAATAGAAAAGATAAATATAATATAGATGTATCAAATAAAATCAATAAATTAAATTTATGGGATAATATTATTAAAGTAAAAATAAATTTAAATATTGGAGCTCAATTAGAATATTTGAAATTATATGGTAAAAAAGTATTAGGTCCATATAAATATAATAATTCTATAAAAGATTTAACCAATAATTATAATCCTAAATTATTATATTATAAATTATAATTTTTCAATAATAATAATTATATTCTTTAAATCTTTAAATATCTTTTCAATGATTTCTTTTTACCTCCTTTTATTGAACCAAGTGGTAAATCTTCTGTTGTATAATAATTTCCAATTTTTAATATATTTATATTATCCAATTTTATTTTAAAATAATCAATTAATTCTTTTATATTTTTTAATATATTTGATTTATATATTTTTTCCGTAGTTTCTTCTTTTTTCAATACTGTTTGAATTAATAATTCATAATTATCTAATTCTATATCATAATATTTAAATATTATTTTTTTTCTTTCTGTTTTTAAAAATCCCAAATTATCATAATATATATAATAATAAAATAATAATATTACATTATGAATATTATTATCTAATTTAATTTGTTCATCTAATGGTATATTTTCAGATATATTTTTAGTTATTGAAATTAGATATTCTATAAATTCATCTATTATTATAATTTGATTTATATTTAAATTATTAAAACTACTTATTATTTGAGATTTTAAATCTTTATCAGTTATTGAATTTAAAAAACTTTTAGTTGTTGTTAAATGTGTTAAATAAAAAATAGAAGAAAATAATTTAATTCCAAATATTATAACAAATAATTTTGATAATATTGAATTATTAATTTCTTTGATATTTATAAATTCTTTTATTAATTTTTTTCTTAAATTTTCCTCACATTCTTTATTATTTTTAATAAATTTATTGAAAATTTCTCTTATATTTTGTGTTTCAAAATAATAAAATATTATTTCTTTTATTTGTTCAAATGATATATTTAAATTATTTGGTGTTGTAAATTTATTTATATGTATAAATTGATCATATGTATAACTTAAATTTAATACAAATAAATAATAAAATAAATTTTTCTTTAAATAATAATTATTTTCTATTTTTATTAATTCTTCTTCATTATAATCTTTTATTGCCAATGAAGTAAAATATTCATATTTTTTATCTTTTTTTAATAAACCACTTTCTTTTTTTAATGTATTATATAATATTTTTCTTAATATTTCTTTATTTAAATTACGATTAAAAATTATTTCTTTTTTATATAAAAACATAAATAAATCATCATGATTTGCTTTTTTTAAATCATAAAAATTTTTAAAATCTGTTTTTTTACTTGATAAATCAGAATAAGTTGAACTTCTTATAATTGAACTTAATTCTTCTTTATTATCTTTAACATAAATTAAAAATTTTTTTCCTTTATTAAAAGAAAAACATAAATCACTTTCATGTAAATTTTTACTAAATTGTGGTTTAAAACAAAAACTATCATCTTCTGTTAAATTCCAATTATGTTTTATTAATTGATATGGTTCTAATAATTCCTTTTTTTCTTTTAAATTTAAACTTGGATCTATTGTTCCTTTACACCATCCATTATAAATATATCTATTATTATTACAAGTTATTCCTGATATTGCATGATTACCAGTTGTTTTAATATTATAATTACCTAATATAATACTATCTAATTTATAATTATAACCAAAAAATTGTAATTCATCTTTATAATTTTTAATATTTTCAAGATTTTCTTTATTAATATCATAATTATCACTTTCATGAATTTTTAAATTATTATCTAAATTTAATGCTTCATCATAAATATTTCTATATATATGATCATTCATATTTGTTATATGTATAATTAAAACATCTGGTATACTATTTATTATTTGTTCAATTTCTTCTTGTTCTTTATCTTTATTTATATAAAAATCAAATATATAATTTTTTGAATATAAATCAATATTAATTATATGTTTAAAAAAATTTAATAAATATTTATCATTTTTATCTGAATAAAATATATCTAACACTTTAACATTTAATTTTTTAAGAAATGTTGATATATAAATGCTATTAAAACCATATAAATTATTTATAAGATATTGTCTTTTATCATCATCATATAAATTTATATATTTTGCCAATAACACTTCTGGTCTTGTTTTATAAAACATTTCTATTATTTTTTTATCTTCAGTATTATAACTTTTTTTAATAATAGTTTTAAAAAATTTTAAAAGTTTATTTTTTTTATCCCAAGTTTTTGAAACTTTATTTATCATTAATTTACGCATTCCTTGACTATAAAAACTATTCATAAGTATTGAATTAAACCAACAAGTTCCTAAATATTGAGGAATTGTTGAAATTTGAGAACAAAAATCTTGAGTTTCCATTTACAATTAATAAATTAAAATAAAAATAATTAATATTTTTTCAATGATTTCTTTTTGCCTCCTTTTGTAGATTTATATGATGAAGCAATTGGTATTTCTTCAGTTTCATTTGTTTCTAAATTTAATCCAGTAGTCTCATTTATTTTTTTGTAAATTCTATATTTATCTTTATTTTTTATTATAATTATATTATCTAATCTTATTCTGTTTTTAAACATTATTTTTTTTATATTTTTAAATATATTTGATTTATCTTCTTCTTTATCTTCTAATACCTTTTGTATTAATAATTCATAATTATCTAATTCAGTATTATAATATTTAAATATTATTTGTTTTTTTTCATCTATTGAAATACCTTGATTATCCAAAATAACATAATAATAAAACATTAATAAAATATTATAAATATTGCTATTTAGTTCAATTTGTTCCTCTTGAGGTATATTGTCAACTATATTTTTAGTTTTATCAATTAAAAATTTTATAAATTCATCAATAGATGAAATAGTAAATAAATTTAATTCATTAAAATCATTTATTATTTCATCTTTATTATCTGGATCAATTATATATAATAATATTTTTTTAGTTGTTTTTAAAAATGATAAATTTAAAATATTAATAATAAAATTAATACCATATATAATTATAAATGATTCTAATATAAAACTATTTAATATATATAAATTATCATTTTTAAAATATAATGTTACATTTTTTTTTAAATTTTCTTCATGTATTTTATCATTTATAATAAATTTATTATAAATTTCTAATAAAGTATATCCTTTAAAATAATGAACTATTATTTGTTTAATTTCATTTATTTCTATTTTAACATCATCAGGTGTTTTCATTTTATATATTTTTTTTAAATTATTATTTGATTCAGAATAATTTAATATAAATAAATAATAAAATAATTGATTTTTTAAATAATAATTATTTCCTATTTTTATTAATTCTTTTTCATTATAATCTTTTATTGGTAAAGAAGTAAAATATTCATACTTTTTAGCTTTATTTAATAAACCACTTTCTTTTTTTAATGAATAATAATATATTTTTCTTAATATTTGTTCATCTAAATTACGATCAAAAATTATTTTTTTTTTATTTAAATATTTAATTATTTTTTCATAACTCCAATTTTTTATATCATCATAAAATTCTTTAAATTCTTTTTTTTTATTTGATAAATCCGAATATGTTTTACTTTTTATTAAAGAACTTTTTTCATCTTTATTATTTTTAACATAAATTAAAATTTTATCTCCTTTATCTAAAGAAAAACATAATTCATCTTTATTTATGCTTTCGCTAAATTCTGGTTTAAAACAAAATTTTTTATCTTTTCCTAATTCCCAATCAAATTTTACTAATGGATATGGTTCTAATATTTCTTTTTTTTCTTTTATTTTAAGTGCAGGGTCAATGGTTCCTTTGCACCATCCATTATAAATATATTTATTATTATTACAAGTTATTCCTGATATTGCATGCATTCCAGAATTTGGATTATAATTATAATTATTCAAAATTATACTATCTAATTTATATTTATTACCTAAAAATCTAATTTCTTCTTTATTATTTTTTATATCTTTAAATGCTTCTTTATTTATACTATAATTATCACTTTTATAAATATTTATATTTTTATCAGTTTCATATAATTCCTCATATTTATCAAAAAAATTATGATTATAATCATATTTTGTATCATAAATTATTAAAACATCTGGAATATCAGCTAATATTTTTTTTATTTCTTCTTTTTCTTTATCCTTATCAATTTTAAATAAATATTCATCTTTAGATAAATACATATTATATATATGTTTATAAATATTCAATAAATATTTATGATTTTCATTTAAATAAATTATATCTAATACCTTAACATTTAATTTTTTTAAAAATAATGATATGTATGAATTAATAAAACCGTAATCATATTTTTTTAATTTTTTATCAATTTTTTTATCAAACATATTTGCATAAGTTATTAATAATAGTTCTGGTCTTGTTTTATAAAACATTTCTATTATTTTTTTATCTTCAGTATTATAACTTTTTTTAAGAATGGTTTTAAAAAATTTTAAAACTTTATTTTCTTTATCCCATGTTTTTGAAATTTTATTTATCATTAATTTACGCATTGCTTGACTATAAAAACTATTCATAAGTATTGCATTAAACCAACAAGTTCCTAAATATTGAGGAATTGTTGAAATTTGAGAACAAAAATTTGATGTTTCCATTTATAATTAATAAATTAAAATAAAAATAATTAATATTTTTTTAATAATTTCTTTTTGCCTCCTTTAATATATTTTTCATCATTTTTAAACATATCACAAGGATATTCATTATGTGTTTTTTTTCTTGTAATAAAATTTGATTTTTTATTACTTTTTATTTTTTCCACATTTGACATTATATTTAATTTAAAATTTTCATTTTCTTCTTTATCTATTTCTTTATCTAATGAGTCATAATCATCTATATTTATATTATAATATCTAAATATTAATAATTTTAAGTCTTCTATTTTTAACTTTATTGAAGGATTATTATATATTATATAATAATAAAATAATAATACTAAATTATATATTTTATTATCAATTTCAAATTGCTCTTCAAATGGTATAGTTTCTATTTTATTGCATTTATCGAATAAATATAATATTAAATCATTGATATTAGTTTGTTCATTATGCAAATCTTTATAGTTTATTAAAAAATTATTTTTTTCATCAGTTATATATTTCATAAATTCTCTTGTATCTTTTAAATTTAATAGTTTAATATAAAAATCAATTCCAAATATTTTTAAAAATACTAATATTAATCTTTTAATACTATACAAAAGATCTAAATCCTTAAATTTTTCATTTATTTTTTTTTCAAAATTACTATAAACTGTTTCATTAACTCTTAAATAGTTTTCAATAATTATTTTTAAATCTTGTGTTTCAAAAAAATAAAATATTAATTCCTTAATTTGATTTATATATATTAATTCATTATTTGGTGTAAAGCATGCAACTATTTCAGTTTTATTTAAACTATTAAATGTTTTATTTAATTCTAATATAAATAAATAATAAAATAAATTTTTCTTTAAATAATAATTATCTTCTATTATTATTAATTCTTCTTCTTTAAAATCTTTTATTGGTAATAATGTAAAATATTCGTATTCTTTTTCATCATCTAATATTTCTGCTTCTTTTTTCAATATATTCATTAAAATTTCATTTAATTTTTCATTGCTTAAAGTTTTATCATAAATTATATTTTTTTCATTTAATTCTGATATTATTTCTTCTCTATTTATAAATGCTAAATCATGAAATTCTTTAAAATCTTCTTCTTTACCTGATAAGTTTAAATAACTTTTACTTCGTATTAATGAACTTGTTTCTTCTTTATTATCTTTAACATAAATTAATATTCGTGTTCCTTTATTAAAAGAAAAACATAAATCTTGATTGTCTATTGTTTCACTATATTTAGGTTTAAAACAAAAACTTTTATCTTCTCTTAAATTCCAATCATATTTTACTAATGGATATGGTTCTATTTTTTTCTTTCTTTCTTTTTGTTTTAATGCAGGGTCAACTGTTCCTTTACACCATCCATTATATACATATTTATTATTATTACAAGTTATTCCTGATATTGCATGAACACCTTTATTTTCATTATAATTTTCTAATATTATACTATCTAATTTATATACATGACCTAATAACCTAATTTCATCTTTGTATTCTTTAATATCTTCAATTGCTTCATCATTTATACCATATTTATCACTTTCATGAATTTGTATATTGACATTTTTTAATAATAAATTATTATAATCTAAATAATCATATAATTTTGTATTATATAATACTAAAACATCTGGAACATCAGTTAATATTTGTTCAATTTCTTTTTTTTCTTTATCTATATCTATACGAATACTTGATTTATTCATGTGTTTAAAAGAATTTAACAAACATTTACTAATTCTATGATAATACACTATATCTAAAACTTTAACATTTATTTCTTTTAAAAACATTGATATGTATGATGAATATCCTCCATATTTTAATTTTTTAATAGTTTTTATCAAAGTTATATCAAATAAATATGCATAAGTAATCAATAACATTTGTGGTTTTGTGTTATAAAACATATCTATTATTTTTTGATCTTCAGTATTATAACTTTTTTTAAGAATAGTTTTAAAAAATTTAAAAACTTTATTTGTTTTATCCCAAGTTTTTGAAACTTTTTTTATCATTAGTTTTCTCATTGCTTGACTATAAAAACTATTCATTAATATTGCATTAAACCAACATGTTCCAATATATTGAGGTATAACTGATATTTCAGAACAAAAGTCTTTTGTATCCATTTATAATTAATAAATAAAAATAAAAATAATTAATATCTTTTTAATAATTTCTTTTTGCCTCCTTTAATTGAATTTTCTTGAATTTTTAATAAAGTATCTTTAACTTTTAATTTAATTTCTTCATTTTCTTCTTTTTCTATTTCTGTATTTAATAATTCATAATTATTCATTTCAACATCATAAAATTTAAATAATAAATTTTTTATATTTTCAATAGTTAAATATTCAAAAGGATTATTATAAATTATATAATAATAAAATGAAAATGCTATATTACGATTCCAAGAATTAATTAGAATTCTTTCATTTTCTGGAACTGTTATAGGCATATCACATTTATTATATAAAAATTCTAATAAATCTTTAATATTTGATGTATAATGTATATGAAAATAATTTTTTAGAAAATTATTTTTTTCATCAATTATATATTTCATAAATTCCTTTGTATCTTTTAAATTTAATATTTTAACAAAAAATTGAAATCCAAATGTTTTCATAAATAATAATAATATTAAATTAATATTATAATTTTCATTTGCTTCTAAATTAAAATTATTTTCTATTTTTATTTTATAATTATAACGAGCTTTATCATCTTTTAAATAATTTTCATAAATTTCTTTTAAATCTTCTGTTTCAAAAAAATAAAATATTAATTCTTTTATTTGTTCTATTTTTAATAATATATTATTTGGAGTATAAATAATTAAAAATTTAATTATTTTTATATATGTTTCATTTGCTTTATATATAAATAAATAATAAAATAAATTTTTCTTTAAGTAATAATTATTTTCTATTTTTATTAATTCTTCTTCTTTAAAATCTTCTATTGGTAATAGTGTAAAATATTCATATTCTTTTTCATCATCTAATAAACCTGCTTCTTTTTTCAATATATTCATTAAAATTTCTTTTAACTTTTCAGTGCTTAAATTTGTATCATATATTATATTTTTTTCATTTAATTTTAAAATTATTTCAAATCTAGTTAAATATTTTAAATCATGAAATTTTTTAAATTCTTCTTCTTTACCTGATAAGCTTGAATAACTATTACTTCGTATTAATGAACTTGTTTCTTCTCTATTGTTTTTAACATAAATTAATATCCGTCTTCCTTTATTAAAAGAAAAACATAATTTTTGTTCTTGTATTGTTTCACTATATTCAGGTTTAAAACAAAAATTTTTATCTTCTCTTAAATTCCAATCATATTTTACTAATGGATATGGTTCTATTTTTTTCTTTTTTTCTTTTTTTAATGCTGGATCAATTGTTCCTTTACACCATCCATTATATACGTATTTATTATTATTACAAGTTATTCCCGATATTGCATGACCTCCTTTATCTTTATTATAATTTTCTAATATTATACTATCTAATTTATATACATGATCTAATAACCGAATTTCATCTCTATATTCTTTAATATCTTCAATTGCTTCATCATCTATACCATAATTTTCACTTCCATATATTTGTATGTTGTCATTTTTTGATAATAATTTATTATAATCATCTATATAATTATATAATAAAGAATTATATAATACTAAAACATCTGGAACATCTGTTAATATTTGTTTAATTTCTTTTTGTTCTTCATCTTTATTTATATTAATAGTTAATTTATTCATATGTTTAAAAGAATTTAATAAACATTTATTAATTGTATTATAATATACTATATCTAAAACTTTAACATTTATTTTTTTTAAAAATATTGATATATATGATGAATATCCCCCATATTCTAATTTTTTAGTAGTTTTTTTTAAATTTGGATCAAATAAATTTAAATAAGTAATCAATAACATTTGTGGTTTGCTTTTATAAAACATTTCTATTATTTTTTTATCTTCAGTATTATAACTTTTTTTTAAAATAGTTTTAAAAAATTTAAATAATTTATTTTCTTTATCCCAAGTTTTTGAAACTTTTTTTATCATTAGTTTTCTCATTGCTTGACTATAAAAACTATTCATTAATATTGCATTAAACCAACATGTTCCAATATATTGAGGTATTACTGATATTTCAGAACAAAAATCTGATGTTTCCATTTATAATTAATAAATAAAAATAAAAATAATTAATATATTTTTAATGATTTCTTTTTGCCACCTTTTATTGAATTTGAAATAGTCATTTTTACATTACTGAAATCAATTATTTCCATTTTATTTGTTTCTAAATTTAATGCATTATTTCCAAATTTATATTTATATAATTTATAAATACCTTTAGAATTATATATTAATAAATTATTATTTTTTAATTCTTTTTTTTTATTTTCATATATTTCAAAAATTTTTTTTAAAATAGTAGAATTTAATAATACAATATTATAAAAATTAATTAAAATTTTATCTATTACATTTGAAATAATTATTGGATAACTATTATTAAAAATTATTATATAATAATATAATAATATAACATTATAATGTTTATTTTTTATAATTATTAATTCATTTGCAGGTATATTATCATTAATTTCATTATCTATCATAAATTTAAGTAATTCATTTATATTATTGATAGTAATAATATTTAATTCATTAAATTTATTAACTATTATTTGTTTTTCATCTTCATTTAAATTATATAAATATAATAAAAAATCATTCATATTTAAATTATTTGATGTTAAATATGAACTTAAAAATTCTAATCCAAATAATTTAACAAATATAAATATTAATTTATATTTATCAATATTTCGCATTGAACTTCTATCAATAATTATAAATTCTTCATTTATTTTCATTAAAAAATTTGCAAATTTAAAACTTGTTAAAAAATATTTATTATATATTTCTAAAATATTATTTGATTTAAAATAATTTAATATTATTTTTTTAAATATTGGTATTGGTATTATTTTTTTAAGAGGGTCAGTTATATTATTAGTATCTTTAAAAGATGTGTATCTCATATTCAATTTCATAATAAACAAAAAATAAAATAAGTTTGTTAACAAATAATATTTATCATTTATTCGTATTATTTCATCTTTTTCAAAATCACTTATTGGTAATAATGTAAAAAATTCTTTTTCTTCATCTGTATCTTCAATTATGCTTGATAATAAATACACTATTTTTATTATTTTATCCTTTGATAAAGTTCTATTTATCATTATTTGTTCTTTAAATAAATTTTTGTATAAATTATTTAAATTATCTATATCATAATAATCTTTTATTATTTCTTCTTTATTTGATATTGAATAATTTGATTTACTTAAAGATAATTCATTACTTTCTATTTCCTCGCATTTAACATATATTAAAACTCTGTTATTTTTACTAAAATTAAAACACATTTCTTCTTTTTCTATAAAATCCATTTTACATTCTTGAGAATTTAAACAAAAACTAGTATTATCATTTAAATTCCAATCATGTTTAAATAAAGGACATACTGAACTTTTTAAATTAGTATTTGGAATATTCCATCCATTGTATACATATTTATTATTATTACAATGAATACCTGAAATTATATGTTCATTATCTGAACTTGAAATTAAAACACCATCCAATTTATATGAATTACCAAATAAATTTATATTATCTTTATAATTTTTAATATTTTCTAATTCTTCTTTTTTTATATCATAATTATCATAATTATATTTATCTATATTTCCTCCATTTTCTAAAAATTCATCATAATATAATTTATAGTTTGTTAATTCATTATGATATAATACTAAAACATCTGGTATTTTATCAATTATTTTATTTGTTTCTTTTTCATCTTCAATTTCATTATTTAAATTATAATCATTTGTATATATTTTATATATATTATCATAAAAATTTAATAAACATGTATCATTATCAATATATGTAATATTTAGAACATTAACATTACAATATTTTAAAAAAAAATATACATAATCATGTGTAAAACCTATAGTATTTCTTTTTTTTAAAAAATCTAATGCATTTAAATCGAATTTATTTAAAATTTTAAGTATTAATAATGTTGGTTTTATTTTATTAAATAATGATAATATTTTTTTATCTTTTGTATTATAACTATTATTTATTACTAATTTTAAAAAATTAAATAAATTATCATTTTTTTTCCAAGTTTTTGCTACTTTATTTTTCATTAAATTTCGCATCATTTGACTATAAAATGAAATTATTAATATTGCATTAAACCAACAGGTTGCACCATATTGAGGTATAACTGATATTTCAGAACAAAAATCTTTTGTATCCATTTATTTAATTATTAAAAATATAATATTTTATCTTTTTAATCATTATTATTAGATAATGAAAGATTTTGAAAATTATTCAAATGATTTATTAAAATTAAATCCTACTTTAAAATTTGTTTTTGGTTATAAAGATAAAAATACTTTATCACACATTGAAAATAATTTGAGTGATAATTATTTAAATTCTCTTGAAATTATTGTGGATAAATATAAAAATTCTAATGATATTGAATTAAAAAATCAAATAAATTCATTGGAATTTTATTTAAACAACAAATTATATTTATTATTATTTTCTTCTATTGATAATTTTATTATTGATTTTACTTATGCAACAAATAATATCTATCCATCTAACGAAATTTATAAAAAAAGTCGTCAAAATGATTTCAATAATCTTATTATTGAAGTCATTAAAAAAGCAAAAGAAAGTCTTAAATTTAAAATTACTTATCCTAAAATTATTATTAAAAAATTTCTCAATCAAATTAAGGGATTTAAGGAATACAAATCTTTATATAATTTTATTAAAAAAGATTATTATCCACATTGTAGAAATGAAATAGGTATTTGTTATTTACCTAATGGTAAACAAATATATTCACAAATGATTAAAGAATATTTAGGATATTTAGATATAACACCTGAAGAAATTCATAAAATTGGTATTAATACATCTAAAATTAGAATTAGTAAAGCAAATTTTTATTCTTCTCGTGATGAATTATTTAATGATTGTATTAAATATTCCAATCATATTTATAATAATATTATTGATAAATATTTTCATTATAAAATGGATAAACCTTTTATTATTGAACCAACCCCTAAAGAATTAGAAAGTTCAACACCATTAGGTTATTATAATGATACTGAACAAAAAGTGTTTATTAATTTAAGTTATTTTAAAGAAGTTAATAAAGATGAATTATATTCTCTTTTAATGCATGAATGTTTTCATTATTATCATTATTCTTTTATGAAATTTTATAATATTCCTAAATATAAAATTTATATATATAATAATGATGGATTAATTGAAGGTTTTGCACATTATATGGAAACATATTGTGAAGATTATAATGATAATAATCCTTTAAGTATTTTAAGAAAATTAAGATTAGTTGTTGACACTGGTATTAATTATTATGGTTGGACATATAAACAAGCTTTTGATTATATGAATAAATTTATACCTAATAAAAAAACTGATAATATGCATGAAATTTATAGATATATTTGTAATCCTGCACAATCTGTAAGTTATTTAATTGGTAAATTACATATAATTAAATTAAGAGATTTTTATTTAGAAAAAGGAGGAAATATCAAAGATTTTCATCAAAAATTATTAATTAATGGAATATCTAGTTTCAATGAAATAAATAAAAAATTTAATTATAAATAGAAATTAAATGGATGAATTGAAAAAAATTATTAAAATTTTACCTTATGAAATTATATTATTAAATTTTCTTAAAAAAACATATAATGACGATATCAGAGATTTTATGTTAAAAACCAGTAATTTTTCTATGTATATTGGTTATATTTCAAAAATTATTGATTATTATAATACAAATACTTTACATCTTTTTAGAATAAATAATGAATTATATATTAATCATAATTTATATGATTATATTATAAAAGATAATCAAATTATTCCTGAAATATATGATATTATGAAAGATATTGATATAAATGATTTTCAAGATATTCATAAAAATTTATTTAAGAATAATGCAGATTTTATTATAATTCAAGAAGAATATGCTGATATTAAAGAAACTGAAGTTTTTAATAATTTTATTTCACAAAATAATAATGTTTTTGCAATTAAAAGTTATATTAATGATATCAAATTAAATAATTATAATATTGATATAATTATTTTAGATGATTGTATTTATTTTATAGATAATAATCAGAAATTTATGTTTAAAGATGGTAAAATTGAAAGTTTTGATTGGAATATTGATAAAATAGATAAACCTATTATGATGTCAATTTATAAACTAAAAGATATGCTAAACTAGTTTTTAAATATGAATTTATAAATGTTTCTCTATCAATTACTTGAATTTGATTATCATTATATAAATAAAATTTATCATCTATTTTGCAAACAGACATATAATGACCACCCATTAAACTTCCATAATGAAGTCCCATTGATTGTAATTCATATTTACTATCATTATTTATAGATAAAACACTACCTTTATTAAAAATCATAAATTCATTTACATAAACTTCTGTATTATTTTTATTATAAACATCTGAAAATCTATTTATAGTTAAAAATAAAATTTCTGGTAATTTCCATAATCTTTTCATTTTTAAATATTGATGATTTCCATTACAATTTTCACATTTCCATTCATCTTTTTCTCGTAATTCATCTTTTAATGATGTTATTATCAAATCTGCCACTGTTTTTATTTCTGTATTTAAATCAATTCCTATATTAATAAATGGTTCAAATGAATGAGATTTATGATTACAATGAGAACATTGAATTATCTTTATAAATGAACCTTGAACCGTTTCTAACATTTTACTAGTTTTATTAAGATTATATTTTTGTATTATGATATCATGTTCTTGATTTAAATTTTCTGGTTTAAAATTAAATTGATTTAAGGAAATACTTGTTTCTTCATTTATTTTTTCACAAATATAAAACCATAATTCATTAATATCTATTTGTTCATATCTATTAAAAATTCCTTTAAAAGTTGTATAAAAACTATTTAAAAATTTTGCTGGATTTAATGATTTATTTTGATTATGCATTAAATCTATTATTTCTTTTAATTCATTTGTAAATGTTCCTTCTGTTGTATTTGAATTTAAAATAATTTCTCGTAATTTATCACATCTTGTTATCATTTGTATTAAACTATTTATTGCACAAGTGCTACCTAGATTATTAATTCCTTGCATTTATCTATAATTATTTTTAAATATTTATATAAAGATAATGGATTGTTCTAAATTAGCTGTTATTCCTCAATATGCTGGAACTTGTTGGTTTAATGCAATTTTAATGGTTTCATTATATAGTCAATATACCAGAAAGGCAGTTATTAAAGCTTCTAAAAATTGGAATAAAAACGATAGTTTTTTGATGATTTTAAAGGAAATATTAAAGATTTATAATAAAGAACCAGAAAAAGTTGAAAAATTATTTTATAAAATAAAACCTGAAAAAATTTTATTAAAAATGATTAAGAAATATAATGAAAAAAATTTAATAAAACAATTTAAAATTGATTTTAAAAAAGATGGATACAAAAGTTTAGGATATTTAGATAATAATGCAGATTATATTAATCAATTTTTAAATTATTTAAAAGTTAATGTTCTTGATATTACGTATAATAATGAAAATAATAAATGTTTAATAAATTTTAATAAATATCATTCTTATAATTTTTTTAAAAATAAAATAAATGCTCTTAAAAAAAATAAAAATATAATTAATAAAACCAAAAGAATTATTAAAAATATTCCTGATATTTTGATTATTCAAGAAAATATATATAATTATGAATTTTTTAATCATTTGTACGATTTTCCTGATTATCCTTATAATAGTTCTTTATATGAATTTAATATTAAAGGTCTTGATAAATTTAAAAATACTATTAACTTAAATGGTTATAAATATAAATTAGATAGTGTTATATTAGATAATTATAATAATACAGTTACAGGTCATACTATAGCAGGAATTACATGTAATAATGAACATTACGTTTATAATGGTTGGAATAAAGATGGTAATATTAAGTTTGATGTAAATAAATTTAGATATAAAAATAGTATTCCTTGTCCTTTAATGAAATTTAATTGGAATATTCATAAAGATACTAAATTTAATTTAAATCCTGATTTATGCAAATTGGATTTCATTAAAAATGATAATAAAGATCACTGTTATTCATTTAATAAAGGTAGAAGAACATTTATTTATGCCAAAATAAGTAATAAAAAAATTAAAAATAGTTTAAGTTCAAAAAGCAAAAGTAATATCGATTTATCTAATATGTCCAGCATAATTAAAAATATTCATAATGTTAAAAATATGACAAAAAAAGAATTATTACA
>JACCDO010874700.1_pt1 | contig 23311 bp, 13 predicted proteins | sample 7446101 | NCBI WGS metagenome assembly JACCDO01 (sample SAMN15323440, study PRJNA562643) | freshwater metagenome | isolation source: river surface water | place: USA:Blue River Watershed | collected 2017-08-16
TATAATTTAGCATATGGGTTACGGAAATCAATAATAACTTTTTCAATCCCAGTAAACATGCCAGTTCCATTTTCTACCAAAAATTCTTGAACATTAACACACGGATTTATATTTTGGTAAACTCCAGAAAATTCTATTTTTCCAAAGTATTGTTTATATTCAAAACAAAATACTTCAATTAAATAATAATTTTTTCCTGATTCTTTTTTAAGATAAATAAAACTATCTAACATCTTATTGAACAAATAAAATTGTGCTTTTGATTTTGAATCTAATAAGGATTTTTCACATGTCCCCTCAAACATTATATATTCACGAGTATTTATAAATTCGTAAACAAATGGATCATAATCAAATATATACATTAAATTTTTTTATATATATTAGTTTTACAAAAAATTAATTTTTACATTTTTTTAAGTGTTCTAAAATCAATCAACTCAATATTATTTTCAGAATGTTCAATCCATCCTATTGGACTAACTATCTGTCCATCTATAACTAATGCATATATATTTGATTCTCCATATTTTCCATATAAAATTTTTTGAGGTTCTCTTCCTTTTTTTTCAATTATATCTTTTATTATTATATTTAAAGATTGAATTGTATCAACTTCCACAAAATTATATTTTAGTTCACAAGATAATATTTTTTTATCTGCGTCTGATTCATTATCTGAATTTGTTGTTTCTTTTATATCTATTCCTAAATTTTTATTTGTTAAACAACCTGTCTTTGATAAACATTCAAAATTTTCTTCATATGAGTTATGAAAACTTAATAATTCTTCTATAGCTTTAGCTTTTGGTTTACAAGATACCCATAGTATATAATCATATATATTTGCATCATTAGTTCTATTTGGAATTGATAATATAAAGTTCTCGTTTGTTTCTATAGATTCTTTTGGTTTTGCTATAAGATGAGTATCTAATTCAAGATGTCTTAATAGTAATTCTAAATCCTGGTAATCTCTAGATGGATCATTTTTTAACCAAGACACAGTACTTTGACAAAAAGCCTGTAAATTTTTATGTTTGTCAGAAATTTTTAAATTATAAATTGCAACATCATCTGGTGATTCACCATCATTTGGTTTAATATAGTTTATTTTTAACATTGTTAAGTATATTTAAAATTATATACTTGAATTCTTAAATAAATAAATTATCAAAAGAAAAACAAAAAAAATAATCAAAAAAATAATTTTGTATTTATACCATTTTTTTGATTTATAAGAGATTATTTTTTTGATTATTTCTTTATCATAAATATCTATATCTTTTTGGCTGATTTTATTAGTTTGTGAAATAATAAATTTAGTTTCAAACTGGATATTATCGTCATTATCAAAAAAATTATAAATTTCATCTTCAACTTTATTAAGATTTAATTTCTTAACTAGAAAATTTTCTTTTGTAATATAGTTTTCAAAATAAATTGTTATATCGTGTGAATTTGAATTAATTTCTTTTATTTCTTTTCCATCAATTAAAATTCTAAAACCATATTTTGAATTATTTAATAAGTGATTATATAATTCAAATTCATTTTCTTGAATTCTTTTTTTACATATCAAATCTAAATTTTTATTTATATCATTTATAGGTATTTTTAATCCTAATTCTCTTTTTCTTATATACTTTAATAACATTAAAGTATAAAAATATAAAAATTTATTAATTTGATTTTCCTATTGAATTTATTAAAGCAACTAACAAACTAAATACAACAATAGTAATACCATAAGTTCTATTATTAAAAGATGATAAATTATTTTTAATATTTCCTAAAGTATAAAATTTACTATCAGATATTGAATCCTTAATTACCTTTTTAGCTTTCTTTTTATTTTTTTTTTGTTTTTCTGAAGAACTACTTGTTGATGAATTATCGTTTTTTATACTTGATTTTGAAATATTATCATCATGAAGAGATTCATCATTTGGGTCTCTTACAAATAAAACTAAATTTGTTGATTGAAAAAGTCTACCACCTCTTTCAATAATAATAGTTAATATATAATTCCCTGGTTTTACTTGGGGATAACAAATTATCCTACCTTCAATATCAATCAATAAACCATTTACTGGGTTTTTAATAAAAAATCTATTTTTTCCAATTGGGACATTAATTGGTTTTTCTGATATTGTTTTTTGACCTATTAGGTGAACTAAATAATTTGGATTATATGAAAATACCATATTTATAATATATTTTATATATTAAAAAAAATTTAATGTGGTGATAATTTAATTTAACTAAATTACATCTTTGAAATTACTTTATTACAATATTCATCAAAACTTCCATTGAATTTATTAATTTTTTTTTTTGAAATTTCATAAATTGTTCCATTTTCAATTGATTCTATTAAATACATATCATGTGTTATAACTATTATACCTCCATTAAAATTATTAATTCCTTTAATTAAACCTTCTATACTTTCTGAATCTAAATGATTAGTTGGTTCATCCATTAAAATTAAATGAGGGTTTTGCATTTGAACTGATGCTAACGATACTCTTGCTTTTTGACCTCCTGATAATATTGAAATTTTAGTATTTGGTAAATCAACTGCATCATTTTTTTTTATACCTAATCTACCTAAAATGGCTCTACATTTGTTATTATCCAAACTTGAATTTAAAGATTGTAAATATTGAATTGGTGTTAAATCTAATGGTAAATTGTCAATAATTTGTTGATGATAATATCCAACTCTTAATCTTCCATCTCTTAAAACATATCCCGAATTTGGTTCTAAAAATCCTGATGCTAATTTAAAAAGTGTTGTTTTACCAATTCCATTTGGTCCAACTAAAATATTTTTACTTCCTAAGCACATTGCATAATCAATAGAATTAAATATTTGTTTTTCACCATAAGAATATGAAACATCCCTAAAATCAATTATGTTATTTGATCCTAATTCATTAACCGGCTCAAAATCAATATTAACTTCATAGGGTTTTGGAGGTCTAGGAACACCTTCTTTTTTAATAAATTCATCTACATCTTTTTTTGGAGTACATTTTTTTCTTAATTCTTCAACACGTTTTTGAAATTTTTCATAGTTTTTCTCTACTTCTCGTGTTGTATTTTCAATAAATTTTTGAACTCTAAAATAACCACCATTTATCGTATATATTTTTGTTCCTGTCACTTCTGGATTTCCTATATACCATGTTACTTGACCAATAGCATTCATTAAATGAATTTGATGCGTTATTACAATCAAACTATTTTTATAATTATATAGATAATCTGTTAACCAAATTACTGCATCTAAATCAAGATGATTAGTTGGTTCATCTAGTATCAATAGTTTTGGACAACGTAATAGCGCCTTTCCCAATGCTAATCTCATTCTCCAACCACCAGATAATATACTTACTGGTAGTTCAGGATCAGTAAAACCTAATCCGTTTAAAATTTTCTTGGATTCTGCCTCAAATCTATCCCATCCTTCGTCAGCTAATTCTTGGGAAATTTCTTGATACTCATCATTTTCTTTATCAGATAAATCATCTTTATTTTCTAATTCTCTAAATCTTTTAAATTTTATATATAATTCGGGTCTAGCTCCTAAAATAAAATCTCTTATTTTATTATCAATACCCTCTAATTCTATATCTTGTTCTATCATCAAAACATCAGTATTTGATAATTTTTCGTATAAATACTTTATTAGTGTTGTTTTTCCAACTCCATTATGACCTATTACTACATATTTTGTACTTTCATTAATTGTTAAATTTGATTCACCTATTAAAACTTTACCATTTATAAGTATCTCAATCTTCTCCGCAAATATTGTTCCTACATTTTTTGTTTGATTCTTAGTTGAACCAACATCATTTGTTCTTTTATTAATTTCTTTTTTTTTTTTAAATTCATCTCTTTGTTTTTTATTCAATTTTTGACCAGTTATTTTTTCATCAATATTTTGAAAATTATTATTGTCTACAATATTTATATCTTGTGTTCTAATAATTTCTTCTAAAATAATTTTATCAACAGAAATGTCTTTTTCTAACTCTAAATTTAAATATTTTTCTTTTTCAGACTCAGACTCAGACTCAGACTCAGACTCAGACTCAGACTCAGACTCAGACTCAGACTCAGACTCAGAATTTGAATCAGAATCCGAAGCAATAAAGTTAAATCTATTTGAACTTTTTATAGAAGAAACTGGTTTTTTTATATTCGAAGATTCTGAAGAACAAGAATCAGAATCGCTTTCAGAATCAGGTTTTAAATCTTCTGGTAAAATTTTTTTATTTCTTTCGTTAACAACTTTTTTATTATTTCTTTTTGGTGGCATTATTTACCCTAATGTATATATATAATAAAACTAATAATATTTAATAGTTTTAATTAAGAAAAAATCAATTTTTATTAAGGATTAAATAAAATTCATTAGTTTTTCAACATATTTTTTAATCAACAAAACCATATCATATGTAAACAAAATTTCAATATCATCATCATTTAATGTAATTTTATTATAAATATAATCATTTCCATCCTCATCTTGTCTAATTTCTTGAATTCCTTTCATTCTATTACCAACAGGAGTAGGAATTAATACTTCTTCACCTGTTAGTTTAGATTTATATACTGAAATTAATTCATCAAATTGTTCTTTACTACTAATTTTATTAATAAAATTCAAAATTTTTGTTTTAGTCTCATCATTAATTAAAAACATTACTTCTAATGCAATGTCTTTTTGATTTTTTCTTAAATACTTTGTTAATTTAGTTTGTGCCGGAGTTTGTTGTCCACTCATAACCTCAAACAGATTTTTAACTAATTGATTATCATCTTCATCCTCAACTTCTTTATCTAAATTATCAGATGTTTCCATTTGTTCTTCATTTACTTCTTCAACATTTTCATTAGAATTATTATCATCTTTAATTAAAAAGTCTTCTAAATCCTCTTGTTCTTTTACATCATAATATTCATTGTTCCAAATATTTGAAATATTACCTAGAATATCAATAGGATTTTCCTTTCCAACTTTAAAATCCATATTTCCAACTGAACCAAGACTTTGGAAAATAGAATTAAATATTGTGGGATCTAATTGACCTCCAAGTTCTCCAAGTCCTCCAAGACCTCCTTGTCCTCCTAGCAAATTACTTATATTACCAAAAGGTAAATTATTTTTTTCATTTTCTGAATGTTCAATGTCATCTTCATCTTCTTCATCTTCTTCATCTTCTTCATCTTCTTCATCTTCTTCATCTTCTTCATCTTCTTCATCTTCTTCATCTTCTTCATTAGATACATCTTCCCATTCAGTATTTTCTCCTCCATCATTAAGTAATGATCCAAACATACTTTTCATTTGATTTGGAATTTTTAAATCATCTTCTTGAAATTGATTAATATTATCTGGATTAAGAGGATCAATAAGTGTATAAAGTTTAGTTAAAGATTCACATTCAAAAATAGAGTTTATTGAAACTTTATCTGCAATCATAGATTCATCAAACTTTGTTCCATTATAATAAATTTCTTCAATTTTATTTGAGTTTAAATTTATAATAGTTTCGATAGGTTGAACAAAAGACACTATCATGTTTCCGATCATTCCAAATGCAGGATTTTTTTTTATTAATTTACTTAAAATAATTTGATTAATTTCTCTTGTAAGATATCCACAAATATTTTTTTCTGTTGAATCAATATTTTTTCCAAAATAATTTTTTATTGTGTGATTTCCAAGATTATAACTAATTTCAATTTCTTCATTATTGTGATTATCGTTTAATGATAAATTTTCAACCTGAATTTCTTCCATTGTGTATGTATAATATTAATTAAAGTAATTATTTTAAATCAATTGATTTTTTAAGAAAAAAATTATTTTTTATCAATATTATTAGAATCAACAACTGAAGATAATTTAATATTATCAATCAATTTAGTATAACATTTATAGGTATACATTACATCTACAAGAGAATCATGTGCATCAATCATTTTTTCATTAAATAATTGAGTGTATAAACTATCTAATGATTTTCCACCAGATAATTTTTTAGTGCAAATAATATCAAAATTTTTAAAAATATCAAATATCTGTGATTGGTTTTCATTTGATTCCAATATTTGTACATCATATTTTCTTAAATTTTTATTAATACATCTTAAATCATATGAAATATTATGACCCACCACAAAATTAACTTGTCTTAAATTTTCAATAAACTTTTCTATTACAAAGTAAAAATCTTTTCCTTCTTTTCTCAATTTTTCAACAGATATTTTATGAACTTGATAAGAATCTCTTGATGTTAATCTATCTTTGATGTAAAAATTATTAGATTCTAAAATTTTGTTATCATCATTAATTATAATCCATGAAAATTGTATTATATCTCCATTAAAATCACTTGTTTCAGTATCTAATATCATTGTTAGGGGAATTTTATTTTTTTTTACATTTAAAAATATTAAATGTGGTTTCTTTTTTTCAATTACACTTTTATCTTTACTTTCAAATTGAATTGATACTTTTGGTCTAGAACCACTTTGATCTAAAATAATTTTTCTTTCCATAAATTGTATTAGTTTATCAGATTGATAATTATATGGAATTTCTATATTATAACTTAGTCCCGTGAATACATTAATTACTGATATATTTTTAATATTTTCTCTGTCTTTTTTTGGTAATAAACTATAATATAATAATAATTGAACCATCCATTCTAGTCGATATTCATTTTCTGAACATTTTAAATCTATTAAATTTTGAGTTTGAGTATTAATTAAATCTATTTCTCCACAAATACTGCATAAAATTTTATTTGAATAAAATTTATGTTGAACATTTATTTTACATTTATAAGTTGTATCTGATAAATTTGCAACAAGTTTGTCCATTTGTTTTAATAAATTATTACCTTCAAAATCTTTTATTAAATTATCTTCAATTAAACTAAAAATGTTTTTATAAGCTAATCTATTTCTATCATTACGAAAATTTCTACATAAAGATATCCAATATATTTCTTTTAAAATGGATTTAGAGCTTAATTTTAAATCTTTAGTTTTAATATATGATTCATTTAAACTATTAAGAACATTTGAAGGATAAGTAAATTTTCTTCGAACTGTTGTTTGATTATTTAATTCTTTTATTGATTTTTTTTTTATGTACTCAATCATTTGTTTTTCACCTAATTCTTTTGAATTTAATATGTACTCGGTATCTGTATCTATAAATTCTTCTTTTAAATTAATAATAATTCCTCTCGTAATATATCTATCACAAAATTCTCCTAAATCTGGTTCATACGAACTTGCTTTAATTTCCTTAATAAAACCTAATATTGATTTTGTTGGAATAATTTCTTTTTGTGAAGGTATACAATTTAAAATTAAACCTTGATCTCTTAATTCTTGTATATCATCAGGAGATAACATACCTACTAATTCGGTAACACCATAAGATTCTTTTACGATTGAATTATCATCTGAACCTCCAAATAGTTCTTTATTTTCGTATCTAATTGCATTTCTATATCTAACATATGAAAGTAAATCAAATACCTCTGATATAAAAATACTTATTGGAATTTCTTTATGGTTAGTTACTAAATATAATAATGTTTTAGCTCTAGTAACTCCCACATAAAATAATCTTCTTTCTTCTTCTATATTTTTTATATTACAGTTTAAATGTTCTGGCCAGTGTTCATGACTTAAACCTAATATAAAAACAACTTCCCATTCTAAACCTTTTGATTTATGAATTGTTGTAACTGCTATTTTGTTTGGAACTAAAATTTTTTTTATATCTTCATTATTTTTATCTGTAATACATGCTACATGTTCAATCTCTCTCTTTGTAAATTCTGTTTCAATTAACTTAAGAGGGTATGAATTTCTTGAAAGAACAGCTATTCTATCTAATTCTAATCCAGCATTTTTTGCTTCTAATATTTTTTTACATATTAAATCAATAGAATCTGACTCATTTTCACACATAACAAATTTTGGTTTAGTTCTAATATTATTATTTGAAATCATTGTTTTATCTACTTTTAATTCGTTATTTACAATAGATTTATTAGCTAATTCTACAATTGAAGCGATTGAACGATAATTTGTTGTTAATTTAAATGTTTTAGAATCTATTATCTTGTCAAAATTTATCATATAATAATTATTTGTACCCCTAAATTGATATATATTTTGACAATCATCGCCAATCACAGTTAACACACATTTATTGTCAGTGAATATCTTTAGAATTTGAAATTGTACATCATTCACGTCTTGAAATTCATCAAAAAATATATATTTGTATTGAGACGCAATTTCTTTTCCATATTTTTGCATTAAAGACAGCCCAGTATGAGAATATTCACTCACTGAATAAACTTTTATACTAGAATCGTAATTATAATAATTCATTAATTTAAAACAAAATGCATCTATTGTATATATATTTAAATCTATTGGAAAACCAAATAAACTCGATACTCTATTTCTAATATTTTGTGCAGAATCGCGATTAAAAGTTAAGATAAGTATACGATCGGGTGTAGTGTAATTATCTAATATATATTTAACTCTACACAAAATAGTTGTGGTTTTTCCTGAACCAGCACCTGCTATTATTCTCATATTTAAATCTGGATCAGCTTGAACTATTGACATTTGTTCTTTATCTAATTTTAAAACAATATTACCAAACTTATATTCAGAAATAAATTTTGAGTTGTGGTTTTCTAAATAATATTTTAATCCTCTTATTATTAATAATAATTCTCCTTTATTAACTGATGATAAATTAGGGATCATATAATCGGATACTATTTTGATATTTGAATATAATTCTGGTTTTGAAAGATTTTCACTTAAATCTAATGATTTAATCAAATTATAAAAACTCATTTTAATGTATTTTAATTTGTTATTTTATAATAATAAATTAAAATTTAAGTATTTTCAGATATAAAATCTTGATACATTTGTTTTATTATTTTATTATATGTATTATTTTTTTATTATCAACAAAAAAATTAAAATTCTAATTATTTACTGATATAAAAAAAATTATATATTCTTGATCCAGTTCTCTAGTTTTTTTGGACTTAAAATTATATGCATAAAATATATTATTTTCTTGTATCAAAAAGTATTCATCTACATTGTTTAAGTATACTTTATCATCAAAGGCATAAATTAACCAATCTAAATAATCAAAATTTTTTACTAATTTATATTTAGTATCAAAACCTGAATCATAAACTAAATATGTATATTTAGATCTGTATAATACATAATTTCTAGATTGAAAATTATAATAAATGTTTATAAGATGATATCTTTTCACCTTTATACCATCTTCAAAATAATCATGTGCTCCGCATCCAATCAGTTTTGGATATTTACATGAGCTCATAAGGTATGATTAATATTTATTATAATATATAAATAAATCAATATTTTTAATCAATTTAAAGCTTAGATGAATATCTATATTATCTTACAATGTACGCATCAAACAGTTGTCAAGATAAAATGTTTAAAATTGAAAGTCAAATAAAAAAATATGAACAAGAAATGAATTTTATATCTAATAAAAAATTTTTTCGTAAAATTAAATCAGATAAATTTAAAAATGTATATAAAAATTTTAAATATTCAATTAATGCACTTATGGAAGATTCAAAATATTTTATAGCTATCCGAGATATATGTATTAAAGAAGATACTCCTAATGAAATTGAATTTTTTAATACGGAACATTATGATTATGTTCAAAAATATAAAAAATTTGGAAAAAAACTATTGAACACAATCAAATATGCTGTAGAATCAGATATTATTACTAATTTTGAATATAAATTATTAAAAGATATAAATAAAAGAATTGGAAATGTATGGAAAACTGATGAAATTTTCTTACATGTATATGAAGATGAAATATATGATATACCAACATTTAAAGAAGTTGAATTTTATTTTTCAATGTTAGATATAATTTTTAATAAAATTGAAAGTTTTAGTTTAGAAAAGAAAAATTTAATTGAAATTTTAGATAACGATAATTATATTGATTTGATTAAAACTATGAGAAATAATTTGACTGAAATTTTATCATCTGATCATAATGTTCAAAATTATCACCAAGATGATACTTGGTAAAATTTATATAAAAAACCTAAAATAAATTTTTCTTTGTAATATCTCTATTTTTTACAATTTTCTGAATCTTCTTGTGAAGTTTGAGTACTTAATAAATTTAATTTAACAAAATTATTTGATTCTACTCCAGATTTTTTAGAAAACTATAAAGAATTTGGAGGTCTTACTATTAAATCGTGTAAAATTAATAGTACAGAGTCTTGTAGATTAGTAGCATAAAAATTGAAATTTCTAAAATTATATTACATTTATTACTAATATAATTAATACTTAAAATCATACTAAAATGAGCACACATTCTATTTCAATTAAATCTGTTAATCCTTTACATCCACAACTTCAAAAAAAACTTGATGAATTAAGGAGATTAAAAAATTTTGATCCAGAAACATGGGTGAATTCTAAAGTTAACAAATTCCTTGATTATATGGAAAAATATGGTTTGGAATCAGCTATTGTTTCAGTAAGTGGAGGTGTTGATTCATCCACAATTCTTGGGTTGCTTACAAAAGCATTAGATAAGGCAAAAACTCTTCCTGCTCATCCATTTAAAAAGATTTTTGCACTTGCACAACCAATTGAATCTACTGAATCAATTCAATCAAGAGCTTATGAGCTTTGTGAAAAATTTAGAATCGAAGTTAAAATAATTGATCAGACCAGAAATTTACAAAATTTGTGCGAGACCTTTGAATCTCAGGGAATTGGACTAAGTCCATACGCAAGATCAATGCTAAAGAGTTACATGAGAACTCCAGTTGCTTATGCAATAGCTTCTTCTAATCGAGGAATTGTAGTTGGAACAGGAAACCTAGATGAAGATGGATATCTATATTATTACTGTAAATTTGGAGATGGAGCAGTTGATGTTGGATTAATCCATGATTTACATAAAAGTGAGGTTTTTCAAGTAGCCAAATATCTTGGAGTACCACAATCAGTTTTAGATGCACCTCCCTCTGCAGATCTTGCACCTGGTCAAACTGATGAAACTGAAATTGGTGTTACTTATGATTCAGTAGAATTGATTTATAACTTTATTATGAAATTTACTCCTGAAGAAAAAAAAGAATTTATTACTGGACTTTGTCCTCAAGCATTAGAACAATTTGTAAGAGAAAAAGAAATTGTTCAAGGTATTCACGAGAGAGGTCTTCATAAGGCTGATCTTAATCCTAAAAATATTTAATTACAAATATTAAAATTTATAAAAATATCAATAGTTTCTTTATTTAATTCTATTTTTTATATAAAATATTAAATTATCCAAAAATCTAAGTTCAAATTAATTCAAAACCAACACAACCATCAGATGATCTAATTTGGCAATGTTTATTTGCATAAATATATCCTGAAACAAATTCTTCAGGATAAATTGATTTGTATGCATTGATAACTTCTGATGTACCCCAAAAAGGATCTTGTGCTACTGAACCATCAGTAATTTCATGACCAAGTGTTACAAATGTATAATTACCAATTTCAATGGTATTACCTGTATTTTTTTTTAAAATTACATTATAAACCCCAGGAACTATTAGTGTTTGTAATTTCCCAATAAATTTAGGAAATACCCATGTGTTACCAGATTTTACTGGATGAGTTGCTGTTGGTAAACACATTGAATTTTCACCCAATTGGTAAAAATCTACTGCTTGGTATAGATTTGAATTTTCAATACCAACTGGATTAGGAGTAAATATAATTACTTCAATTTCACTACCAGATGATAATCTTGGATATTTGCCATTTAACTCTTTAAATTTAACTAATTCGTCAAAAGTCATTATTCCATTTGATGTATAAACTGGTGAATCTGGATGAAAACAAGATCCTGAATAAGCACTAAATCTTGTAAAAACTGGAGTTGCTTGAGCTACTGCTATTTGTGGGGAAGCATATGATTCTCTAGAAGAAAACTTTGGTACTGGTACTGGCATATTATCATATTTTTCGTCAAGTTCTTGAATAAATGTTTGAACTTCTTGTGTTCCAAAATTTTGGACTCCAATATCAAATGAATTAACAGAGTATTCATATTCTAGACCTTCCATTATTGATAATAAATAAGCCTTACCCCATTCTTTGAAATATTGTATAGTTAAACCTTTTGTAATGTCTCCTAACAAATTCATATTTAAATTTGTTAAAAGTTCTCTCCAAAATATCTCTCTTGGAGTCATATTAGTTCCACACCCTGATCGTTGAATATCTGAGATTAAACTTTTAAGTTGTGAAGAAATAGATTCAAGTTTTGACTCTAATTCAGAATTACCTAAATATTGAGAATGAATCTCACGAATTGATTTCATAATTTCAATAGCACCATTTTTAAATTGATAATATTGAATTTTATTAATTGGTTCTGATGAATCGACTGATTCTGTACCATCATAAATACCAAAAGCTTTTGTTCCCATTAAAAATCTTGCAATAAGTCGAACGGTTAAACAACCAATATTAGAAATTTCAGGACAATGAGTATAATGTCCCGAAAAGATCTTGGCTAATTTATAAAGAAGATTAATGTCCGCATCAGGTCCAAAACTAAACGTTTCAAATTTAAAACATTTTTTTTGTGAATATTCTTTACTTCTAATACGATTATCAATAGTCATAAAATTTAGACTTGAATCTTGTCCATCTGTAAGTAATACCACTGTTATATTTTCACTTGGAACTCCACCTTCTAAGCATCTCTTTACAATAGTGTATGCTTTATCTAATCCAGAAATTATATTGGTTCCACCATCTGGACGAATTGATGATAATTTTGATTTAAAGTTTCCTCGAGTATCACCAGAAGTTCCATCTGTTTCATCATGCACAATATTAGAATTACTATCATATGTAACTACTGAAAGTAATACATTTTCATCTAATACGTTTCCAATAAAGTCTAAAGATAATAAAACAACATCCATTCTGCTAAATTTAGCCCCTTCTGTACCTTTCTTCGCACTTGGTTCTATCATTGAACCTGATTTATCAATAATTGGTATAAATACCTTTGTATCATGTGTTAATGTAACAACTCTAGTAGGTATCACAGGAACAACAGGAATAGTTTGATTTTGTCCAGATTGAACCACCACTTGGGCAACTGGAATTTGTGAATTAAATTGATTATGCATCATATACTCTCCAAACATTTGACAATATTGAAAATAAGTTTGTTATATACTTTTATATAGTATTCTATTAATAATATATATATTATAATATTTTTCAATTTTTTATTAAAAAAATTTTATAATTTCATTTATTAAACTAAAATATATTTAAAGATTTGTTTACTTATTATATTATGGACTATAAGGTGTAGTCCTATTGCTGAGATTCCCGAGTGGTCAAAGGGGTTGGTCTCAAGATGCTTATAGATTAGCTTTCTTTAAGTATGGGTTATCCAATGCGTTAGCTTCGTGGGTTCAAATCCCACTCTCAGCAAATTTATAAGATTTTATAAAATCTTATAAATTTTTTTTATAAAAATTGAAAAAATTAACATTCATATATACTAAATATATTACTAGTATGAATATTAATGATTTAAATAATATAATAAAGCCTAATAAAACTTATTCACAATATACTATTGACGAACTTAAGGTAATTATTAAAAATTCTTCAAGTATTAATGATATTATACAAAAATTAAAATTAAATCGTACTTATCATTTTGCTATTTTTAAATTTATAAATGATAATAAAATAGATACCTTACATTTTACTAGAAAAGAAACAAGAAAAATTGAAGATTGCTTAAAGGAAAATTGTCATGTTTCTTCAAATTTATTAAAAAAATATTTAATTAAAAATAATTTAGTTGAATATTCATGCGATATTTGTGGAATTGATGAATGGTATTGTGAAGATATTGTTTTACAATTAGATCACATAAATGGTATTCATTCGGATAATCGAATTGAAAATTTAAGATTAATTTGTGCAAATTGTCATGCAAATACTTCGACTTACTCTGGAAGAAATGTTAAACATAAAGAAAAATTAAAAATAAAATGTGATATATGTGAAATTGATATTTCTAAAGATAATATATCTGGATTGTGTAAAATTTGTTTTCTTAAAAATAAAGAAGATATAAAAAATGGGATGTTTAATATTCAAGAAGTAATAGAAAGTTATAAAAAACAAATTAAAAATGGTGAATATGTCACTAATAAAGAAAAAATATATTATAGATGTGAATGTACTAAATGTAATAAAAAATTAAGAAGAAGACCAAAAAATGGCATTTGTATTAACTGTTTTAATATGGAAAACAGAAAAATTAAAAACAGACCTTCATATAAACAACTACAAAAAGATATCAAAGAATTAGGTTATACTAGAACTGGGTTAAAATATGGTATAACAAGTAGTGGAATTATGAAATGGTTAGAATTAATTAAAGAAGATAAAATTAAAGATAATATAGAAAACAATAATAAAATTACTGAAAATGATATTATTAACGCGATTAAAATTTACTTTACAAAATTTTGTAGTAAAGATTTAAATAAAAAATTATCTTTTTTGCAGAATATTTATAAAACAATAAAAGACTATGAATATGAAATTATAACTAATATTCAAAATATTTTGAATATAGAAATAAATGTATCAAAACACATTACAAAAAGAGTTGACAAAGAATTTAATGAAATTATGTTAAAAATAAATAATTTAAGTAATAATAAATTATTAAATTATATTAAAATTAATAATGATAATTGTATATTAAATAATTCTGAAATTAATAAAGATATTGATGATAATTTAAAAATTTTGACAAATAATATTAAAATGTTTAAATGTGAAATATGTGAAACAGAAATTACTGGTAGTGGAAAAACAAAATTATGTAATGGTTGTTTTAAAAAAAGTTCTAGAAAAGTAGATAGACCTTCATATGAAGAATTAGAAAATAAAATTAATTTATTAGGATATAAAGGTACTGGAAGATTATATAAAGTTTCTGATAATACAATTAGAAAATGGTTAAAAAATTATAAACAAACTATTTAACTAAAATTTATTTATTATAAAAGTTCGGATACGAAAGTGCGTGGGTTCGAACCCCACTTCCAGCAAAATTTATAAGATTTTATAAAATCCTATGAATTTAATTTTTTATAAAAATTTTATATCTAACATATTTAATAAAATGTTAATATTGATTTTATTAGGTTCCTATACTTGTGCAAATAGTTTATATATTAAAGAAAAAATATTACCAAAAGAAAATTATCAACTGGATGAAAATTTTTTTCCACATCTTTCAACATAATTTATTTTTGGACAGATTTCACCCAATATACATATCTAATTTGGCTACCTTCATATAATTTTTCTTTTGTAACTGGTTTATTATTAATATCAGTTTCCTTAGTATAAATAAAAAAGTCTCTATCATAATCAAATGGAAATTTATCTGATTTCTTTATTATACCAAGTTCTATTCCTTTATCATAATTATATTCAGACCATGTTAATTTTCTTACATTTCGATATATACGTGCTATCTCTGTTTTTGTTAAGTCTTTCACCTTTCTAAAAGGAGATATTTTTGAAAGCCATAAACAATCAGCACGTAAATAATTTCCAATTCCTGAAATTAACTTTTGATTTACAATTACATTACCTATAGGTTTTTCCATATTAGTTTTTTTTATTATTTGGTTTGTAAACATCTCTAATGTTGTTTTCATATCCATAATATCTAAACCTAATGTTTTTAATTTGACATTTAGAGTTTGTTCATTTGGAAATACAGTTATTGTTCCATAGCTGAGTTGATCATAAAAATATAAAGTTCCTGATTCAAATTTAAATTTCACGTTAATATGTGCAAGTGCGTTTTTTATATATACATCATCATCCATTATTTCGTATCTAGTTGAATCTAAACAATGAACAAGTTTTTTTGATTTTGAAGATGAATAAAACCATCCACCAGTTAAACCCAATGTTATACCAAGATATTGACCTGATTCAAAACTCATATACATAAATTTACCCTTTGAACCAACAAATGTTAGTTTTGAAGGTAAACTATCATCAAATTCTTTTAATCCATCTGGTGGTCCATGTTTTTTATATCGGCCATTTATTATTTCTATTGATTTTAGTTTTTTATTGTTAAATTTTTTTTGAATAAAATCTTTGTACAATTTTACTTCTATTACTTCTGGCATTATATACTTTGAATAATATAAAAAGTTTAATATTTTTAATTTATAAAACTATTATATATAATTTATGGATCCTCTCCAAAAATTAAATTTGCTAATTTGTCCAACAGAGGAGTCACCTGGTCATGGTAAAAATTTATCTTCAATATATTACTTTATTCTTGATGAATATAATTTAAATCCTGAACAAGGTGCTTATCCACTTGATTTATATTCTAATTATTTTGAGGTATTTTCTAATGAACAATTTGCTGATGATTGTGAAAAATTATTTATTCTTGAAAAAAAACATATTCAAAAAATGAATAACACTATCCGATCTATACATCTTGATTATACAAAAATAGATATTCAAAACATGTTTACAGAATTAAACACATCAAATGTATTTATATTATTTTCTCCTGAAGGTCATGCTACTTCATTTTATATTAAAAAAATACACCCCAAATTATTTGAAGTAAGTTTTTTAAACTCTGGTATGGGAGGCGAACACCATGAAGTTAAAATTACTCATCAATATTTAATGCAAAGTATTTTAACATACAAAATTAATAAACAAAATTTTGAAATTTTTTTAAATATGTTAAAAATATGTAAAAATTTTAATGAACTCTATAATAATGTTATTGTATTTCTTCAAACTAAAACATTAGAAATTGATAGTACAAATACTTATGTTCCTTTAAAACCTGATTTAACTGATAATTATACTTTTGTTGAACCACAATTTATAGGTAACTGTGCTTATCGTGTTATTAAATTATTTGAAATAATTTATTTTTTACGTGAAAATAAATTAAGTTATGAAAAATATCTTGAATATCAAATATATAAAAAAGTTTATGTTAGTAAAATATTTTTAGAAGAATATCAAAAAATTATTGATGGAACAATTCGTTCAGCAAGTAAAAATCTTGTTGAATATTATAAAAATACTTATTATTTTACGAAAAATATTATTATTGACATTGAAGAACATATATATTCTTTAAATGATAATTTTAAACTTGTTATTAATAGTATGAAAAAAATATTTCAAACAATAGATTATTACTTTAATAATCTTGTTAATACAAATAATATTATTTTAAAAAAAATACAAGACAATTATGAAGAAATGAAAAGTTTTGAATTAAAATCTGAAATAAAAGAAAAATATAAGTTTGATATTAATTTATATAAATACCAGAACAAATTAACAAAAGAATTTCATAATGAAGCAAAAACAAATTTACTTATTAAGAATAATATGGGTTTTAATGTTTTAGATAATATGACTAATCCAAACTATGATTTTAATTCAAGTAAATTATTTGATTTTGTAAAAGAAAATTTATTGATTAATAATTATCAAACAGAATTTATTAATATCATAGTTGATTTGAAAAATATTATGGACACAATCGGTAAAAAAATTCCATTTAATTTTTACACTATTGATTCTGATAAAAAAATTAATATGATTTCACCTAATATTTTAATTCATTATCTAATTTATAACACTTATCTAAAAAGAATTTCTAATACACTAAATTTATCTTATTCTCAAAATTATGATAGATTAACAAAAACTTATTTTAATGATTATATTTCGACTAAATATTCTTATGATGTTATTAATAAAGCATTTTTTGAAATTTTATCAAACCAAAAATTTTATTTAAATAATATGGTTAATACTAATATTTACACACAAATTTATCCCTTAGTAAAAGGAGAAGTTGGTGATGAATTACCAGTTATTAGTTATTATAATTTAATTGATTATTCTATTTTTAAATTTGCAGGAGTGCATCAAAATGCATATCCAACTTTAAAAATAAAATTATTTGATGAAATTATAAAATTATTTTTTGATACTATTATTTATAAATTTGATTGTCCTTCTAATAAAGACTTAGTTCACACATTATCATTTAAAACAGCATTTATTGAAAAAATTTCTAGAGATACTTTTCTTATTAAAACAAGACATATAAAAAAAACTACTGAAAGATATTGTTCTTATTGTAAAATAGGATGTTGTAATAAAATGAATGAATATTTAGATTCTAAATCTATACCCGAATTATTTGATGAGACCATTCGAAAATTTGTTTCTATGATAAATCTTACAGAAAATGCATTTAAAACAAATAATATCGATACTGAATCTTTTAAACCATTATTTGATAATACATCATTTTATAATAATGCTCTTAGACAAATATTATATTTTTCTTCAAATCCATATTCAAAGTTTGAAAATCTTATAAATTATTCATATGGAGTTTTTACATCACAAAGTGAACTTAATGATTTTGTTAACAAATGTACTCAATCAGATAGATATGATTTAGTTACTGAATTTACAGAATATGGTTCAAAAATTAATAAGGTATCTATGATGAAAAAGTTTGAAATTAGACCATTTTTATATCCTAAAACTTCTTGTTCGAGTTATCCAATTGAAAAAGTTACTACTGGTAGTGTTGGTGGTTATACAAAATATAATATAATGATGAAAGGAGGTGATAATTTATCAAACATATTAAATAGTTTATTTAGAATTAAAAATTACTTTTATACAAATGAATTTTTAGAAATAAATAATCAATTAGAAGTAATCAAATCAATTTATAACACAGTTATACCAAATGGTTTTGATGATGTTGAAGTAATTGATCCAATTACATTTGATTCTAATAAATTCATTAGTTTATACTCGAAAATAATCTATAAATTTACTCAATTACCCAACTTTTTTGATAGATTTAATACTGATGTTGAAGAATTTAAAAAAATAAATGATCTATTATTAACCCTAGATTCAAATTATAATTCATCAAAAGATAAAAATCTTGATTTAAATTTATTTAAATCACTTAAAAATTATTTTAATAAATATTTACCAGATGAAGAAATTTTGAGTGTAAATACATTTTCTGATTATAATAAAATTTATAAATCTGATGTTAATAATTCTACTGTTAAAAATTTTACTAAAACAAATTTATATGTTAAAATTGAAAGTGAAAAATACAATAAAAGCGAACTTTTGAAATATACAACAAAACCCAAAAAAGAAACTGGAAGTTTAAATTTAACTCCTATTAAAATAAACGAAAAAGGACAAAATGTTATAGGAATTGATGAAGATGGAAAAGAATATATAGCTGTAGATGAAAACGATTATAAAATTTATGATTATATTGATGGAGATAAATTTAAACCTGTGTATGGATGGGATGATAAAAATAGACCCTTCATTGGATATGATGAAGATGGAATATTCTATTTTGAAGTAAAAGAAAATGGAGATAAAATTTATGGTTTTAACGATGACATGGTAAAATATAATTTTATTGATGGACTTTTATTACTATCATACAAAAAAACTATTGAAGATGATTATAAATATCCAGGAGACTTATCTTTATATCAAATTGATGAAGAAACCGAGTTGGGGTTTAATAATATTCCTACCAATGTTTCTTATCCAATATTTGGATGGTATAAAAATGATTACCCAATATACGGGTGGATTGAAAATAATTATAGTACTGATAAAAATTATGTTCCATTTGGTACTGAACATTATTATTGGTTAGAAAGTAATAAAGAAAAATCAACAGAAGATCCAAGTGAATACTTACAAAATTTTTATAAAATTAAATTTATACCAATTTTAGGTTATAGTATTGAAAATGAACCAGTTATTGATTTTATACAGTTGGAAGACGAATTTTTATCTCAATATAAATTCCCTATTTACGAGTATATTTATGATAAAAACTTTAATATTTACAGACCTGTGTTAGGATATAACCAAAAATCTGTTAAAAAAAGCTCGTCTTCATTTTATGTTGAAGAAAAAAAAATACCTATTTATGATTATAAAACATTAGATAACGGTAAATTTATTTATCCTATAAATGGATACGAACCTAATGGAAACCCCTATACCATCTACGATGAATCTAAAGTTGTAGGCTTTGATGATCAATTTAATCCAATATTTGCATATTCTAAATATTTTACAAAAAATAATAGAATGGCTATGGATGTTCATAATGGATATCCTATATTTGGTGAAGAAGATGGATACCGCCATATCAATTATATTTATGAATATGATCAAAATGATATGCCAATATATGGTTGGTTTAATTCAAAACCAATTTATGGAACTAAATATAATGAATCATATTCTTATAATAAAAGACAACTTTATAGTGATGAATATGATGAAGGGAGAAATTTAATTTGGAAAGAAGTGCCATATAATTTTTATTCTATGAAAAGTCTTAAAGAAGATTTAGAAAAACAATGTGAAGATAAATATAATGAGGAAAGATATAGAAAAGATGAAGATAATTATCAAGAAGATGATTATCCAGAAGATGATTATCCAGAACATTCTGATGAGGAAGATAGATATGGAAGAAGACGTAGTTATTCTGATAATAGTTATGGAGGCAGTATTAATAATATGAAAGGAGGATTTTATTATTGTGATTATGTAAATTTAAATAAAATTAAAAAAATTTTATTAACATTCAAAGATTCTTTGATTGAAACTGATTATTATGATATTTATAAAAAAATAGAAGAATTATCAAAATATAATAATGAATTTAAAATGCTTATTAAATTAATTTCAATAAAGTTTAATAGATTTTTATCAAATTCAAAAGACTTACAATCTGTATTGGATTATATAAAATATAGATCAAGTACGTCTGATAAAGAATCTGTTAATAAATTTATTGAAAATTTAAATGAATTACTTATTAAAGGTATTGAATCAAGCGATAAAAATTTTGAATTACTTTTTGATGACTTTATAGAACAAATTAATTTGTCAATCAACAATTTAAAAATTAAATTCAAAATTGATACTGATATCGATAATGTTTGTGAATTAGTAACAATACTAAATTACAAAACTATTTTTGGTTTATTAGATTTCATGAGTCAAATACCTAGTATTAAATTATCTCATCCTGTTGAAATAAATTGTGTTCGTAAAGATATTGATAAAAATAAAACTAAAATAATTAATGAACTTAATGGTAATAACAACTTAGAAAAATCAGATCAAATAGTTCAAACTGCTAATTATAACCTTGACTTAGTTCTTTTTGATATAATTATTAATAAAATTAATGATTTAGAAACTATAACAAATAGATTTTTAATATTTAAAACTGATACTTCTTTGTTTATACCTATAATTAAAAGTAATTTATCCAAAGATAATATTGATTTTAATAGTGAGGACGTTAAAAATGAATTTGTTACTGGATTTATTGAATATTTTAAAAATATTTTTGTCACAAAAAGACTCAATAAATATTACAAAATAAATAAAAATTATAATGAATTATCAGAACAAGAAAAAGCATTTATTGATTTTATGAAATGTATTAAAATAACAGTTGGAGAATCAAATCCAGTATTGAATGGTTTGATTTATAAATTTAATCATGAAAAAGTATATGATTCTAATAATCAACGTGTGCTAAATAATTTTTCAACAGAACATAAATATAAAAAATATAATGTTACTGTAACTGATGATATGATAACAAACGAATGTCTAGATGGAAATATGTCTACTATTATTTCTATTATTACAAGGTATCAAGAAGATCCTGATTTTATGGATAAAATTGAAAAGTTTATACAAAATTTATTAATATTACCAATACTGTTAAAAGCAAAATTTGATTTTAAAATAATAACTGAAATAAATGAAAAAATTATGACAGAATATGAAATGAAAATAACTCCTGAATTAAATTTATTTAATCAATTATCTTTACCAAATACAATTAATGATTTGTCATTTAGTTTAACCAATCAAGTTAATATACCCTCAGATCCTATAATATTTTTACCTCATTATTATTTGATTCCTAATAATTTTAGTAAAATGAACTTATCTGATGTTATTATAGGTGATGATTTTGATTATACTTTTTATAAAAAATCACTAGAAATTGGTTTGTTTAATATACCATTTGTTCAATTAAAAAAATCAGTAAATAATCTTTTTGTTAAAGAAGATATTGACAAAAAAATAGAAAAAATCTTGATTATAAGTATATACTGTGTATACTATGTAATTTTTATTAATAATACTGATAATAATTTGTATAAGGAAAATTTAAATATATTAAATGATGTTCTAGTAGATTTCAAAAAATATTTTGAACCTGACGAAACAAAATATTTTTTAAATGAATTTTTAAAATTAATACATACCGTTATTAAAACAAAATTAGATTACGAAAATAATGAATTATTAGATGGATATTTAAAAATAATAATAAATTTCGATTATGGAACAATTTTAACTATTAATTCATCTATAGTGTTTGATTATAATTTTGTTTTGTTATTTAAAAATATTTTATTAGATTATGTATTAGGTATTGATATGGATAAAAAACAAATTTTTACTGATTCTATATTAAGTAACTTTGTTAAATCAATTACAATTAATGGTATTGATAAAGATACTTCACTAAATAAAATTATTGCATATTATAACATTAATGATTTTTCCATGTTACAAATTCATGATGGTTCTTTAATATATAATAACAATGATGTAATCATTAAAATAAAATATTATGAAGTAAATTATGGAACTGAAAGTAGTTTTATCAAAACAAAACTTACTAAAGTTAAATCTGAAGAACCCAAAAAAACGACATATTATTCAAGTTATAATCCACCAGAGAAAAAATTCTTTTTAACTAAAGAATCTCAAGTTATAAACTTATACGACAAAGATAATTTTTATAAAAACGGAAATGTATATAATATATCAATTAATGATAAAAAAGTGGTTAATCCATATGTTATGAAAAATTTAGAATATCCCCTGCAACTTTATGATGAATACTTATTTTTATATGATTCTTCTGAAAATACACAAA
>JACCDO010683804.1_pt1 | contig 23307 bp, 10 predicted proteins | sample 7446101 | NCBI WGS metagenome assembly JACCDO01 (sample SAMN15323440, study PRJNA562643) | freshwater metagenome | isolation source: river surface water | place: USA:Blue River Watershed | collected 2017-08-16
AACCTACCATTAATGGCACTACATGCTCGATTAGAATCGGAATATGTTGTGCGACCATTATCAAATCGTCCCGAAGCGATCTATTCAAACCACACGCCTTCTACCATAAATTATCAACATTCAGCGCCGACGTCGGTCCCTGTTCCGCCCCCTGCCCCTCCTGCACCACCAGTGCGTCCTTTGCCCCAGGCATCTCAAGGTGTGCATTCTGCTGCATCTACTTCAGTAGATATTCAATCTGTTCTAGATCGGATACGTGCAACAGCACCTGGAAGCTCTCAATTGGTTCCGTCCTCCAGCTCCGCAATCAGGCAACCTGTGCTAAAGGAAGCTCTTCAGCTGTTTGTGGGAAACGTTGTGAGCGAAGGAAGCAATGTTGATTTAAAAGATTTTCTTAACTTGGCTATGCGGCAGGTTGGCCTAAACACCACTGACGCAGATCCTATTATCACATGTCGCCAGAGTTCCAAATTTTCTTTTATTGAATTTCGCAGCGTAGAGGACTGTAATGCGGCTCTTAATCTTAACGGAATTCCTTTTATGGGTGCTCTGTTAAAAATAGACCGCCCTGCAAAATACTCAGGTCCTGTTGTCCCATCTCGCACTTGGCAAGAGATCACAGGTCAGGCGATACCCGCAGGCAACTTCGTTGGTGAGGCAGGGATCAGCCCCGCTACAAAAGCCTTCCGCGAAATTTTTATCGGCAACACACCACCAGACACCACAAGTGCAGCTCTTAGCGATTTTTTAGGCGGTGCACTTCAGCGCATGGGCATGGCGCGAGCTGAGGGTACACCCTTGCCTTCGAGTCCTGTCACCGCCGTGAGGATCAATGCTAAATTCTGCTTTGTAGAATTTCGCTCCGTCGAAGAGGCTTCCAATGCTTTAAATCTCAATGGAATCCCTTATAATGGGTGTACACTGAATATAAAGCGCTCAAGCAAACATGACTCGAACCTTGGGCCGGATCCGTCCACATTCTTTTCTTGGGATGACCTGCTATCACGCTGGCTGACTGGTGAAGTAAAGCTTATGACTGCAGGGCCCGCAACTAACGTGCTATGCATCACGAATATGGTGTCGACAGAGGAGTTGGCAAATGACGATCTCTTCGAGGACATGATCGAAGAAACGACGGAGGAGTGTGCACGCCACGGCCAGGTGAAGTCGGTAGTAGCCCCGCGCAGCGACGCCATCACCAGCGGACGGCTCTTCGTGGAGATGTATGATATAGAGGAGGCCAAACGCGTTTTAGTGGCTCTCAAGGGGCGTTCTTTCGATGGTCGCGTCGTGGATATCAAGTTCTACCCTGCGCAGTCTTGGGCCAGCAAAGCGTATGAAGAGCCACTGGAAAATTACATAATTTCGACTAAGGGTGTAGTTCCTCTGAACGACATATTTTCTAAACGCTAGTTTAGTGTATGATTATGAATAAGCTGCATATATGTTGTCTTTTATTTACATTCGTACTCATTACACTTCGTTCAACGCAGCAACAGTTGAGTTGCCATCTAAAGTTTGTATCGTCAGATACCGTCACGCATTTAACGCATTTACATCTTGTCAAAATCATTCGAGCATACTGCAAATTCAAAATTGGTTCGCGAATTGTTTGGCGCTCTGCTGCTGGTTATTCGACTGATTACCAAGTTGACTTCCTGGCTGGCTGAATTGTTGTTGAACAGGTCTCGCTTGTTGTTGCTGGGCAAGCTGAGGACTTACATAGGTACCGCCGGTGCCATTCGGGCGACTTGCGCCAATTTCCGCGCTGTTGGAATTTACATTCGCATTTGCGTTCATACTAGCGGCTGTCATTACCGCAGCCCCCGCAGACACAGCAAGTGCTGGGTTGTTGACTATAAAACTAGTTCCGGCGTCAACGAAATTCTTGGCAAACGCAGGGTTTTCCTTCAAATAGTCTTTGATTTCGCTGGTCGAACGATCGCGCTGCGCCTCTTCGTATCCAGGGTATTTCACAATGGCGAAAATGTTAAAAGCAGCATTCGCCAACATACAACAGCCAATAATTTTTCCAAATAGGCTAAACGAAAATAGAATCGTGCCTACGAATATCATAAAAACACTTCGTGCCTTTGCGCTATACATGAACCCGAAATTTAAGGCAATAATACGAAGTACTACTTGAAGCCCTGATTCGAAACAGCACAGCAAACATGCGAACACTACAACATAGCAAGCTAGAACAGCTGTTGTCATGTTGGCTGTAGTTAATAATGACAGTAGTGAGGCAACTATCATACAAATGCCTAGAACCAAATTTAGTATTCGAGTATAGAAAATGATGCGCGGTATCGTCAGTCTGTCGAATTGGGATTAATAGTCCAATAACGAAGTTAGAAATTAGAAAGATGTCATTTACAAAATGGCAAAGAATCACACACCAGCACACATATCCAGAGAATATATCGAATATATGTATATAGAAGGATCAAATATAACATGTCACATTCTGTTCATTTTCATCACATTATTAAATTTGACTTACTCATTCTGTGGAGCCTCTTGCACGCCAACGTCAGGCTCATTTTGAACATTCGCATTAGCAGGTGCGTATCCTTGCGTGTTCCAGGACATACTTTTATTCTTGGTATTAAAGTCGTTCTTTTCAGGAGGAAAAGGAAAGGGATGTTGTTGGACGTGGCCAAAATTTCCTAAATGAAAGAGGAAGTGTAAGTTGATGACTTGAATGTGATAAACATTCCTCAATATGCATTAATATTGTAAAATTTAGAACGATCTTGTAAAATTTCAGGAAATGTATTTTATACCCTATTTCAGCCAATAAAATAAGCAAATTATTGACCTTGGAGCCTTCATTCCATAAATTAGGAGGTTATAACAAATTCCGAGAAAATTAAGGATAGCATGGACGAGGATTTACCGTTCTCAAGAAACTTAGTTTCTCCCACGACCACACTTTCGGCCGGACATCCCCAAGCCGCTCATTTAATAATAAAGAATATGGGGGGGCATCTGAAACATGAGGCTGATCGAATGGAATACAATGAACAGTTTTACGCTCAAGTAGCAGCGCTGGCCGTGGAGATCCCTAATTCTGCTATAAAGGAAGGCATTCGTAAAACTTTGAATTATCATCGCGTTCATCGCAAAACGAAGCAAGAATGGAACCAGGAGCGCGTCCGTGACGTACATATAATTAACGAAAAAAAGGGTCGTATTGAAAAAGTCGGGCTAGATCAGCTAGAGCTGCATGGGAGTGTCGGTGATTATTCATCTTTCACTGATGTACCAACAGATTTAATCCCGTATCTACGTGACTACGTCTTCGATTCATTTTCTGACACTATGCGTCGAATGAACCGAAAGCATGTCAACTTTGGCGCTATTCGGGTGTTAGATTTATGCGGTCAACTCATCGGTGACGCAAAATTAAGTGATCTGTGTTATCAACTTAGACGTTGTCCTCTAGAAATCCTAAATTTATCTAAAAATAATGTTTCAGATAAAGGCATGACTCAACTGGCCTCGTGCTTGCGCTCGTTAGGCAACCTGGAAGCTTTGATACTTCAGCACAATAACATAACAGACTCAGGAGTTGAAGCAATATTGCAACCTAATACTTACTCGCCCACAATGCGTAAGCTCGACATTTCATGCAACACAATGGGTACCCGTGCTGCGTTTTGGCTCGGTCGCATGTTTCGTCCCGGCTGTGTCGCAGCACTCGATGCATTGTACCTGGGAGGAAGAGTGGGCAATAAGGGGTGGGGGGATGACTTTATTCGCATATTGGTGAATCAATTGTGTAAAAAAGGTGCAAGACCAGTTAAAGTCTTGTCCTATCCGCAAGCGGCTCTAACGCCCGAAGGGGTGCGAGCTATCGCGGCTCTTGTGGTTTGCGCTCCACAGCTTGAAACTCTAAATCTGTCTCACAATTCACTTCAAGAGCCACAGTCGCGGCGATTCTTAAGAGATGCTTTTCGAGTCAGCAAAAGTCTCAAAAATGTCTTCCTGGGCGCTGGCGGCATAAGACGAGAGGAGCGGGAAGAGTTGGAAGTGGCCGCGGCATCGTTAAATGCTGTTACATGGAAAGAGAAAGTGGATCTCGCATACAATGCTTGTGCTGTATTGAATGTGTGTGGGAAGCTTGGTCACGCTCTGGAAGTGGTCATCACGAACAATTGGCAAGCAGTGAAGCCCCATGATTTCCCCGTGCTCACACCTTATGTCGCAACAAAAGAGGATATTGCCGCCGCGAGCAACGCAAATGCCACCAAAAATAGCGGCGACCCAGAAAAAAATGCAGAGGACGAATCTGCCGTCGCTGCAAGTGTGCCTATTCCGATACCACTGACCTTCCTCACTTCCAACATGCGTCTTTCGTCTTCCCTCGCATCCACATTGGCGGAGTGCGATAATGCTTGCAATTATATTACTACATTGAAGCGCAGTTTTTTTGCTTGTCGTGACTGGCTGCAAGAGAACATTGAATCTTACCGTATGGTTGGAGAGCAAAAAGTCGTTTACAAAAAATACATGGCTCGCGAGAAAGCCGCTGAAAAAAGGAGAGAATATTTGCTTATAACGCTCGAAAAGTGGACGTCGACTTCGCTGGCGAAGATTATGGTGGGCGTGGATGGCAAGATAAGAAAGGTGAGAGAGAAGCGGGCCAGGGGAAAACAAGCACAGGCTTGGAGCAAAAAAGGAAAAAAGGCAGGAAAGCTCAATGTGGAGGCCATTACCATGGGGGCAGAGGAGCTGCATGCATCTTATATCGAGCTCGCTGATTCGCTACAAGTGCTGATCGGAGTCAGCTTTGCCATAAAGCTTCAGTTCCAGGAGATCCAAAGTCGCATTTTGTCAGGTAAGCAAAATTTTGACACTACTAGACGTGGAGCTGTCGCGAAGGAGGCATCCAAAGTAGCCTCCAAAGTAGCCACATTGTTGCCGTATTCGGAGCTGCTTGGCTTCGCTTCTCTGTACATTCATTATATTTACGTGGCAGGTCCCGAGGAAATAGAGCGCATGAAGAAATCTCTGATTGCATTTGAAAGGGATCAGAAGAAACAGGCAGATGCGGCAGCCAAAGAATCGAAAAGGCTTCTTATGGCGAGTGTGAAAAAGATTGGACATCGATTTCGCGTTATGCGCCCACATGAGATTGAGGAAAGAAATGCAGTCTTGGGGTTTGATCCCCAAGAGCGCGCAGAAGAAGCTGCTCGAATCGCTGCGGAACTGAGAATGCGTGAGGAAGAGGAGGCACGACAACGAGCTGAAGCTTTACGAATCCGCGCGGAAGAAGACGCTGGCGGAGGCGAAGAGGAGAGCGATTTCGAAGAGGAAGATTCGGCGGAGGAAGATGTAGAGAGCGAGGAAGAGGCACCAGAGCCCGAAAAGGTGAAAGTAGTTAGGGAGCGCACGAGATTTCTAGTTCCAAAAAGAGAAATGCAAAGGAAATTTGAAGGATTATATACGGATGATCTTATCGCTGACAAAGCAGGTACCAAGAATGCAATTGTTGCATTCTCTCGCTCAAATCGAAATCACATTGTGACTCGAATTCCGTTTCCATTGAACATGCCATCCGAAGACCTCACGCGCCAAGTTCCAGTGGATATTCTTATTGAAATAGAAGAAGAGCGAATAGACGCTCTGCAGCCGCTCTCTAGACTAGACTCGATTCGCCCCTATATTCGGCTGCAAGAACGTATTCGACACAAAAAAGCTATGAATCGATACCAGCGCGAAGAAACGTTGTGAAAATTGTATTTTTGTAGTGCTTATAACTAACATTTAAATTAAAGATAGGCTGTGACTACTATGTCGTGCTTTTTGTGCGCATTTTTTGGTTAGCAGCTAATGAGTTTCGAAGTAAATTCAATCTGGCAGTGCAGTGCATATCTTGCACTTCTTGGAAACGGTCAAGGAGGTCCTTATACTTATCCGGCTCAGCAGTGTTACTTCTCATCTCATTTTTGCCGACTTCTACACCAGATAACAACTTTGAAGACCCCATGTTGCAGCCAGAAATAGTCATCTGCATAGAAGAAACTGTGGCCAATCTATCGCTTAAAGTCTTATAAGCTTGGCTCTGTGGCAGTAACATAAGCAATCCGTACAAACTCTTCAGCAGATCGGTTTTCCCTTCAAGTTCTAGCAATTGCAGTCGTAAGTTGATAAAAATGGGAGACTCCAAAAGTTGAACAAGTTTATCAACTTGCATAAGGAAGCCAACAGTTACATCCACATCCGCAAACTTGAGAATTAACTTTGATGAGAGGTCATACGCTTCGGCGATTAAGCACAGTGTGAAAGTGGCCACAGGATTATGTGACCAGCATTTGAATAGCTTATAAAACACCTCTTTATCTTTGGCAGAGCTATTTGGTTTCAAACTAGCCTGCAGCAGTTTACGAAGAATCGCTAGTTCTGGTGCTGTTACCAAAATGAGATTTAAAGTCTGAACCATAATACTGATGAAATCCAGATCCCTCTTGGTAGAAAGAATATCCGCTAATGCGATGTAAATATCACGCGCCTCCAAAAATGCACAAAGTTTGCGAATAACAAGGGCGCCTCGGGTTTCTAAAAGTGGTCTATCTTCCATGAAAAGTTGCACCAAACTGTTCAGAACTCGAAGGAACTGAACTTCATTTAGAGAAATACGCGCAAGAACTTGCAAGTTCATGAGCACAACCTCATCCGCAGGATCAGACACAGTTTTCAATAACGCAGGAAGTAGATCTCCCATCGATTTATTCATTTCTTGATGATCCTTTTCATGGAGCATATGGATCCAGTGAAGCGTAGCGACACGTGTACTTACGTGCTCAGATAGCAACTCGTTTGTCAAAGTACGCAGAATCGGCTCCAATTCAAATACATCTTCAGTTGAATTAATAAGTGCCATAAAGCGCTGGTTTGCGAGACGCGCCTTTTCGCACACATCTGCCTCTGCATCTGAAATGCAATGCATGATGCTGCTCAAGATGCCAGCATAGAAAGGAAGCAACTTCGTATTACCGAGTAAAATAAACTCTGTAAGCCAAGACATTGCCGTAAATCGATTACTGCGCTCTTTACTGCGGCATTGCTGCACCAAAATGGGCACCATAGGTCCTAATTCTACAGCCTCTGCATCTTTGATTTCTCGCAAGAATTCCGAGAGTGCGTTATTCACTGACAGTTTTATTTCGCGATTTCCGTCACTTAACATATTAAATAAGCCGTCCAAAAAATCTGGTAAATAATCTAGCATGTTTATATCTGGAACAGTATCGAGTACAATAATCCAACTGACCAAAAGCTGGCGAATATAAGGTTTCGTTCTCTTGATGTGCTTCTGCAGCAACGGGATAAATGATTCTATATCGAAGCTCTCCGATTGTGTAGCAATATCTTTAATAAGTTTATCAAGAAGACCCGCCGCATTCTTTACATCGTTATCCACATGAGCAAACAGCTTACACAAACCTTCAAAGATGGAATTGAAATAGCGTAGAATAGACACTCTTGCGACTTTTGCGATATTGTATAAAGCCTCTGCCGCGTAATAACATACACGACTTTCTACATCATCAAAACATTCCAGAACAGGAGGAACGAGATAATGCAGAAATTGATCTATTCTATTACCATTCAAACCCACTGATATTCCAGCCAATCCATTTACACCACCTTTACGCAGATTTACATTTGGAGCACGGCTGTACTCCTGGGCCAATAAATTAATTATTGCTATAATCTTGTCCTTTTCATTATTTTCGTATAATGCCTTAACGGTAGCCTGAATTCCTTGTGTCGCAGCCTTGCGCTTGTCATAGCTACGATCCCCAAGACCACGCAATATAGTGGCACTCAATAGAGAATTGTGATCGTCATCCGCCATATTGCAAAAGAATTATTAGCCTGGAAGCTGCTTCCGAAGGCTGTTTGTGTATGAGCAGGACCCACGATTGATTGATCTTATTCATGTCATCGACCCACCGCGCGGTCACTGCTTCTAAATACATACAAGGGGCCTTTCTCTGGGGTCAAGACAAAAGAGCTCAAAATAAGTCCTGACTCATAGTATAAGACTAATTTTTAAAAACTATTTAAAGTATAGCTGTTACGTTTTAGTGTCAGAAATTTGGAAAAAAGAGCTGCCAATGCAGTATTCGGGCTTTATGTTTGAAGGCCAAATGCACGGCAAAGGAAAGCTAATTTATGAGAATGGGGAGTCTTATGAAGGCGAATGGTAAGTGCCATGTTTCTTTTCAGTTAATACTTTCTGTTTGGTGTGTTATGTCTGAACAAATCATCTCAATGTAATCGTCACAATTTTTATATGTTCTAACTCTTTTCCGCAACTGTTTTCTTTGTGGCAATTGACAATGACTCTGGTAACTCAACGATTCACGAACTAATCAGGGTGCGCGGTAAGCGCCATGGTCAGGGACAGTATAACTATTCAGATGGGTCTACTTTCAAGGGACAGTGGGATTCTGATCGCATCAATGGGGAGGGCACGTCTACATATCCCAATGGTAATCGCTATGCAGGTAGTTGGCTAAACGGTAAGATCGAAGGGCAGGGAATTTTGTATCTTAACTCAGGCGATCGTTATGAAGGTCTATGGAAAGATGGGAGACGTCAGGGAATCGGTGCTTACTATTACGCGGATGGAGATAAATATGAAGGCGAATGGTAGGTGATTTGGTTTTACTACAATCTGCTATTTAAATGAAATTGCTTCATTGAGCACACTCGTGTTATTTAGCTTTTTACCGACATGCTTCTAATAATATTTTCCTTACTCATCATAGGCGGAACGATGAACGCCATGGCCATGGCGTCATGACTTACTGCACATCTGACCCTCGCATTCAGGAAAAGTACGAAGGTTCATGGGAGATGGGCAAAATACACGGGCGTGGTTGTTACTTGTATGCAGACGGGTCTACGTACGATGGGCTATGGTAAGAATATTTTTGAGGACCAACTATCATTTATTGGGTAATATTGAAAAACTGAAACTAACCCTTGCTTGCATTTTAATTCGCGACTACTGTCAACTACACTCACTCACCCAGGGTCGCCGGTAAGATGCACGGTAAAGGCATCTTCATATATCCTAATGGCAATCGATACGACGGCGAGTTCTTAAACGACATGAAGGAAGGATTCGGCGTTTTGCAGTACTCTAACGGTGAAAGGTATGAAGGGCAATGGAAGAACAACTTCGCGCATGGCTCTGGCTCTTTAACGTATGCAGATGGGGATAAATATGTGGGGGAGTGGTAAGTAATACAACGCGACTGTCTGGTGTATCCGAATGTGTGCCGACCGTGTTTCAGTTCTCCATGTCGCAGCATTCATTCACACACTCACCATTCATATTCTTTTGCACTTATTCACAGGAAAAATGGAAAAAAATACGGGAGAGGAGAGTTGCACTATGTGAATGGTGATAAATTTAGTGGCGATTGGATCGATGATAAGGCTGCTGGACAGGGCACGCTGGAATACTGCAATGGGGACTTCTATACGGGGGAATGGCTTAATGATCAGCGCCACGGAATGGGCAAGTTCTTTTCTGCTGAAACTGAAGTCACGTACACTGGTGCATGGCAAAACGGGCTTAAGCACGGAGCAGGTACTCTTTTCTTTAAGAGTGGCGATTCCTTCAGCGGCAATTGGCGGGAAGGCAGCTTGGACGGTCCGGGAGCATACAAGTTCGCCGAGAAATCTCCATGGATGGACCCAGAATATTAATGATATAGCGAATGTAATGCCCGCAAAGCTTTTTCGCCTCGCGGCGTTTGCCTGCCAGCATTCTAAATCGCTGGCACGCTGTGATTCTCCTATTATGTCGCTCTTCGTGTGTTTAAAATTAAAAAGAAACTTCGTTTGCTAACGATTTAAATGTAATCAGGCGTAAAAAATTAATATAGGATACGTACATATACTACAAATGAATTAAACACTACGCAAATAGCTCTTTCAGTTTAATAGCATTCACCTCTCGGGCAGCGCTTAGGTCCCGCGCAAATATAAAGCGAGCAGGTCTGGAGGTTCGCGCAATAATAGCCAGCGCATCGGAAATAGATTTGCCAACGAGAGTCTTGCCATTTATCCCAACAGCGATGTTTCCTGGTTTCAGCTTCCGCGTTGCCTCAGCTTGGCCTAAAACAGCGAGGTTTTCTTCTCGAACAAAGGCAGAAATCGTTATGAAATCATTTTCCTCAGACAAGAGCAGACCCAGTGGACCGGCTTTGAACGAAACAGAAATGAATTTTCGACTCACTTCCCATTCAGCCAAAGCTTTCAATTCCATATATTTTCTTAACATCTGATACGCCTTGTCAGACAAGCGGAAGTGGACAAAGAGTGGGCGTCGGCCCGAGAGCAAGGCGTAGATGTGTTCTTTAGAGGTATTGCCTAGCCTTGCACCGTTTACTGTGAGAATAGTCGCTTGGTCAAGATAATCACAGGGCCAACCCTGGGCAGCGCATACCCTACTCGCTTGACTATTTTCCACGACACCATTAACCAAAGTACGACTAACTACATCCGTGCGCGTTTCCACGACCATGTCAAGCTTCAAGCCGAGAGGTCCTTCGTTGTCGAACTTTAATGTCCACTCACGGGCAGGAAGCGTTTTTGCGGACAATGCATCATCACGCGACTCGCTCCCTATCAAAGACATAAATTCAGCAGCGGAGCATATGGGCACCGCTGCCAGATCAATGGAGAGGAGGCGCTTCACAATGTCCCATTTACTCGAAAAAGCTCCATTAACAACGGAGAGCAGCTCAGACGAGCTACTACCAATGAGGCCTATCAAAGCATTGCAAATACTGGTTTTTAAAACATTGGAAAATACGCTCGCAAGCATATTATACAACCAAGCGTATCCTTGGCTTTCAATCTTCAGTCCCAAGGATTCTATGGAGATGTCCTTGCTGGATATCAGCAGCACTGGTTCCCAATCCGAAGTTTCACCCCATATATCTGACTCTGTTATGCTGGCTCTGACACGAAATTTATCATCTTTCAGAGCTCCGTTTTGCTGAGCTTGAAGAGCTCCTACTACCTTGGCTAGTTTCGGATACTTCGGAAACACATGTACTGCAGCTTCGTTATAACAGCCAAGATCACCAGCAATGATGCTAGAGATACCCTTTGGAAGTCTCACTATCTTGAAACCTAATTTAATCGAAGCGCGCTCCACAGACGCATCAGCGGTTCCGCTGCCAGATATTTGCGGAAATGTGAGCCTTTTGAACTTCCACTCGACCGAAGAAAATTTGGCCGTAATATTGGTCGCCGAAAATAGCAACATATCGCTTTTGTTTGACATATTGTTCTCAAAATTAACATGAACCGACTCCTTTTTGAAGCGAAAACCGGAAAGGTCCATGCCAGAGATGCTATATTCGACATTTTCGTACTGGCCATCTAAAGAGGAAATATTAATGGTTGGAATGTAGCTGACGAGGAAGTCCAAGACGCTGTCCTTCACAGTGTCAATCAGTCGACTTCTGGCGCTCTCATCTGTTAGGGCAAGTTCCGCTGCGCTTAGCAGATCTGGCTCAGCTCCGGAATTTGTGTTGGGTAAGATTTTGCTGGCTAATACGACATCCTTTGCATTTTCTAGCAAGTTAATGTCCATAGTATTCAGATGCGCCATTGCCATTTGGTAAGTGTCTGAAGATTGAGCTGTTTCTACGCGAGACACCAAATGTGTCGTGTCCGTTAGAATGCGCTCTGCGATCCCGTCGATAGCTTCCAGCGCTTTGACAAACTCATCGAGAGTCCGGTAATGTTTAGGCGCACTCAAGTTCACGTCGCTCGCCAGACACTTAGCCAAAAACAACTTCAATGGGCCTGGAATATTATCTGTCAGCGATTTGACCAAAGGAACATCAGATAAGTCATCGGCTTGGTAAAGATGGCAAATCATTAAGACCAGGCCAACGTGGGGCACATCCAGAAGCGCTCTTCGGAGAGCGTATCCGGACAATTTGGGGTTTCTTTTAGCTATGGATTCGATCAGACGGCATAACATTTCTCGAAAGTCTGACAGGTCAATGAGCGCGACTTTACCAACCAGTTCTTCGCCTTGCTTGTGTAGAACGCTTTTCAAGCTATCAACAGATAAATTGCTAATAGATGCCATAAGAATTTCGGCCGCTGGCTTCACATCTGGTATTTCGATTGACTTTAAGGGATTGCTACTTGTTAAGCGCTTTAAAACAATTCCGGGCAATTTAGAGTTCAAGAAAAAATCGCAAAGTATTCCGAGAAAGTTTTCTATATCTTGGAATGTTGACAGAGAAGGCGCGCTGCTGAACACGCGCATTCCGGGAGACATACTTGCAAGTATTGCACCTACTCGCCGCGTCAAACCGCGGTCGGATCGAGTGACAGAGCTGATTTTAGAAGCGATAAAAGTCGTGTCCGGCAAAATATTTTTTAACTTGTCCGAAATAATCCCTGGAAGTTCTTCAAAAGGTTTCATAGCGTCCTTTCTAAAAGTATTGATCATATCTGAAATCATCTCCAATCCAGATATTTCTTCATCTGCGACATCGAATAACTCGCGAATTCGAGACACGTGACCACGCAAGCGGCACAAGATTTCATAGTAGTTGGGCTCTGCTTGTGAACCAGACGTGTCTTCCGCCACATTATTCGGCTCTATGACTACTGGGAGTATGTTGTCGACGCTATTCAGCGCATTATGATGGATTTCGAACATCTTGAAATCCATCATGATGCCCCGAATAGCATTGGTAACACTCTTCCAGTGATCGTAGAGCCGCATGACCTGGCTCGGCTGCAAGCCTTCAGTCGCAATATAGCGCATAACAGCATCTTCGCCACTTGCTAACATTTCATTTGCATTCTTAATAAAGTCCTTGATTTTGCTGGCACATACGAAAGTGCTGCTGTCTAAAACTGGTTTGCCGTCCTCACCGCTTAAGACGAGACCTTCTCCATCAGCACGGACGTCAATGCGGTTCAGAGTCAGCATTGTCTGAGTAATAAGATCCATTGCAGAATCCTGCAGACCCGCATTATTAGGCAAAGACTTAAAAAGAATGTCTATTGTAGGAAGAGCACAAGCATTTTGAGATGATAAAACTTTTCCATTAGAATCCAGCATAGCGAAACGTGCATCAGGTATCTCATTTGACGCATAGCATTTTATAATATCTTTAGAAAGCATATAACTCATGCCTGAACCTAGTCCAGCGACGGTACAAGTCGCCCAGAGACATACAACATAAACATCTCTCTGACGTTGATAGTCGATGACGACGCCAGAGCCATAACGAGTGAACACTCGACATCCAACTGCACATCTGCTATGATGCATAATAATTGGGTCTGTACTATATGTATACAAAATAGGAGGTTTACTTGATCCCCAACCCTCAAATTGTTCCAATACTATTTGGATCTTGTTTCCATCATTTATTTCATTGATTGTTCCCCAGCCAAACGAGGTTTTTACCTCAGTTCCAATCATTATCCATCCGTCATCATTCATTTTTACAAGCAGCAAGAACTCAGAAGAATCTTCTGAATGCTTATGCCAAGACTGAAGCATGAAATCGTGAAATCAACCGTCCGTCCGACAAAATTATTTGAGCTTGCGAGCGTGGTACATATATTAGTTTGGCACATATTCTCCCAGAAAAAGTGATTAGTTGAAGCTTCAGAATACGTGTAAATAGCATTCTATTTCGAAAAATTGAATTCACGTGATCACAATGTTGAATAGTTTCAGAGACGTGCTTGCACACCGGCAGGACTCTCTATCTTACAAAGGAAAAGATAAAGTGCTAGGGGATACGAGAGGTTCACAGGAAAGTTTCGTTGAGTCTCCTGAGAAACGTCTCCTGCAAAATATACATGATGCATATGAATTGGAGTATCACTTCACACCTCAAGCGCGAAGTGCTATCTTGCAGTCTCCTGCATCTGACAATTCGACTTCGACTCGACACGGATTTCGTGACAATGAAGATGAAACCAACATAGCGCTCACTTATTTGCATAAAAATAACAATGTGATTACGCGTGCTAGCCATCATGGTTTTTTAGGGTATCCTGATAACAGTGATGATGAGAGTGACACTCTTCCTAATGGCAGCATCTTCTTCAGGTCTACTACGAGCCCAGAAAAGCTACAAGATCTTCCTTCATCTCCTTACTCTCCAGCTGTATCGCATACAACTTTGGGCGAGTCATTTGCACTGCCACATTATAGAAACCGCAAAGCATTTGAACTTATTTTAGCTGATTCAACCTGTCGCAATAATACAGAAGAAATTATAAAAATCAACGATTTGAAAGAATTCCAAGAATTAAGCTACAGACTGCTTTGCGAAGCCAGTCGTCGAGAAGCTTTGCGCGAGAAGTTCATCGAACAAGAGCAGCTTCGCAGACGAGCACTTCTAGAGTCTGATGCCAAAACTCAGCGACAATTAATGAAAAAGTTCGAGGAAGAAGAGCGGATTATACAGCAAGAAAGACTATCCAAGGCAGAAAAGGTAAAAATGTTGCTAACCACAGAAAGTGCGTACGATATTGAAGAAGTGCGCACGCTTTGGCAGCAAATACAGGATCTGGGTGTGCCATTGTCATCTGCCTTTGCAAGCGACCTGTCCAAGCTCCTTAACAGCAGCGAAGATATTCTGAAACAATTAAAGCAAATAATAAACGATATAGAACTATGCGACGAGTCTGATAGCAGTAGTGTAGACATGGACCAGATGAAGTCATTGCTTCGACTTCCATTAGCACAGCGCATGGTCAATTCAGGGCGTTCAGACGTACTTCTTCGCGCCTCGCAAATTATTAAAGCAGAAAGTCTCAAACTAGAGCAAATTAGAATATTGCGTGAGGAAATTGAGCTCCCTTCCATTCCTAAACTCGATGAGTTGCGTCGAGGGATAAGCGCGATCAATGACGACCCTCCGGAGAGCCAGGTGCTCGCTTTGAGCTTCGACTTTGAGGACATTTTAATGTTCAATGATCCCAGCATTCCTCTTTCCAAGAAGCAGCGCTTACAGTTGTGGACCGAAGCATTCAAAGATATTGTTTGGGGCGCCGCGGCAAGCGAGGGAAATTCGACAGCGGACTTGTACAGTGTTTTAGCTTACGGGATATTCTATCTGCTTAAGACGCGCGCCGACGATGCTGTTTTTTCCCGCGCTGCAAGAGTTTTCATGGAGTGTGTACACAAAGCAAATTCAGTTTGCGTTCCAAGCTTTTCAATCCTAGGCGAAGCTACCGCCCGTGGTGGGGCCTTGAAAGGCATTATTCGGATGTTGGGGGGGATTGCATCCCTTGGGCTAGAGAAACCGTTTTCAGTGGCGACGACGTGGACTTGGCTAGTAAAGGCCATTAAGTTGTTGCAAAAAGCTATTCTAAAGTTAACTGAGAGCCAAACAGATAAGAATGCCAACGCAGTAATAGGCTCAAACGTACTGGATTGCTGTGTGGCTATTAGCGCATACCTTCACAGCCGCGGAGGAGAAGTGCTGTTTCAACAATACCACCACCTTATCCTTGACAATGGAGCTGGGGGTATACTATATCTCCTTAAGCTAGCTCTGGATACATTCATCGAGCGGTTTCTCTCAAAATTATCATACAGCGCGGAGGATCGGGATGTTTTTGTGAATCTGCAGAAGTTTGTTGATTCGTGCACACTTAGCAAGCGCTTAATTTCGGACACAACAAGTCATAGCACCCTTGTCAATGAAGATGCCTTGCAAGCGCGTATGGTATCGCTCTTGGCAGAAAGGCGTCTAGTTCGGGCATTGCAAGTGATGGCTGAAGAGGAATTCAACGCATCTGCTTCTCTGCTTCAAGCGGTACTTGCAGAATGCACTCGAAAGACTCAACAAGATTCTGTGCCAGCGACACCAGTTATGAAAATGGTCAGCGAATATTGCTTTGCACTAATTAATTTCCTGAAAACTTGTGGTTGCACACTTACAGCGGAGCAGCGCACACTGCTTTTTTCCGCCGGAGGTATGTTAGACACTCTCAAAGCGACGTTGACTGTTGCTTCTGCGCGCGCATCGGTTTCAGATGGAGACGCAGTGAGAGAGATGCTAGAAACCACCCAAACGCTCTTGAGCGCCGGATTTGTAGATGCAGCGGCGACGAAGAAAGATAGGCATGCTATGTGCACGCGCAGTCTAGCGCTGCTCACGGAAAAACGTCGCCTTTGTGCTGTGAATGTCCTTGGGCGAGCTGAGTTCGCAGCCGAACGAGAGATGGATTCTATTCCTTATAAGCTGAACACAGTACCCGGTATGCTAAGCAAAACGACTTGCGAGCGCTTAATAAATGGATTAGTTGACAGGATACTCGTGGAGAAGCCGCATTTGTTGCTCTTTGCACTGGCCACTATTGCAAAGGAAATCGTGGACAAGTGCTCATCTGAAAACTTTGCGTTTAAAATCGCTGCCAACCCTGCAAATATCGTCGCTACTATACATGGTGTAATAGCATCTACCGGCTCCGAAGATTTTATCATTTTTGTTAAGGCAGAGATGTATCGCCATTGCCCACAGATCATTCCGCGACTGGGTGACAATGCGCCAGAGGATGGTCTTAGTAACGGGGTCCGGAGCGTACTTTGCGTGTATGGCCTCTGCTGCGTGCGAGATGGGGGGTTTGCAACCACAGCTAGTGCGTGGAGATGGATTGCGAATATGATTAATTGGTGTAGATCACAGCGCCGAGTCGCACCGATGGACAAGGAGCCATGTCTGGATCTTTATGTCTTAGATCTTTTCAATATTTTCCTCAGAGTGGTGTCAGAGACTATGTACCAAAAATATGGTAAACATTACATCAACTTGCTTCGGACAATTCTGAGCACAATCGTTCCATTGATTCGGCATCCATTACTAAACGGAAAGCCTGTTGACGACAAGCTATCAGAGTTCCTAAGAGAAGCATCGATGGGGAAATTTCTGCCTATATTCGGCTAGACCTACTAAGCCTGCCATTATATGAATAGTATTTTTTTGTATTTTCATTGAATGAAGTGTAATAAAATTTCGTTAATCTTAACCATGGTATATCAACAAGAACCTTCAAACATGTTCGGGGAAATGTTGCCGACCGCATGTTGAAGTAAGGAGGGCTCAAATTCAACCAGATTGGTCGATACAAAGTCTGCGCAAGAAAAACAAACATTTTGACAAGTTTCAATTGACTTAACCAAGTTTAAAAAGTTTTACTGATACAAATATACACAAATTCAATAAATTGCGTGCATGCGCTATGAATTATTTATCATAGCCAAAATCAGCGGTTAGAGCCGTTTCCCGAGAAAATGTTTCTGGGGTCATTTGTGTGATTGACCCGCGAGAGTCGTAGCTCACTCTCTTTATGGTTGACGGTGCTTTCAGAGGAGTTCTTTTATCCAAAGAGTCCCGATTTTCGCCATTTGGAAATGGGGATGAGCGCAAGACGGATGTGGTCACATCTCGATCCTCCTGAGCAAATAATAAAACTTCCTCTGCTGCAACAAGCCCTCCAACTTCCAGCATTAACATGCTGTGAAATTCACCAATTTCTCGCGTGCTATCATTCAGCTGTCTCTCAGTGTCGAGCAGCCGCAGCTTACACGACTCCAATTCGGCATGATCGAGTTCGTACAATTTTCGGAATCTGACGACCTCTTCTTGCTTTTCTTGCATTAGTATCAGTAAATCCTTATTTTTTTTCTCAGCAATATCTCGTGCGATTACTTCACGCCGATTGGTTTGCTTCAACGCTCCAAGCTGTGTCATCAGCGACGCTTTTGAGCCCTCCAGTAAAACGATGCGCTCAGCTGAAACAATGCGTTGCTCGTCCAACGCAGCCAACTCAGCGCTTAAAGCGACACAATCCCTTTTTGTGGCATCAGCATCTTTCTTTTCTTCTGCTATCAAATATTCAAGTTCTTTGCGAGATGATTCTGATTGATCTAGTTTTATCATGAGTCTAGCAACTTCGCTGCGAAAATTTTCTAGCTCTAATCGCAACGCCGCGTTATCCCTTTCAAGAGACTTCGCGGTAAAGCTATCTGCAGCACTCTGCTGGGCGCTGCTTTTCACGTCTCGCTCATGATCTTGTTTGCATTTCAGTAGCTCCCGCTCATGATCTTGCTTACATTTTTGCAGTTCCCGCTCGCGATCTTGTAGCATCTGTTGCATATCTCTTTCACGTTCCAGCACGTTTTTTTGCATTTCACGCTCGCGATCTTCTAAAACGGATGCAACTCGTAACAACGATTGTACATCTTTCTCGAAGGTAGCGCTCATGTGATGCTGCGATGCAAGCGCAGCACGAGCATCTTCAAGTTGCTTTCTTAAGCTTTCGGTTTCAAGGCTTAAGTCGTTGATTTTTCGACGATCGCGCTGCTCGCGTTCTTCAAAAAACTGATTAGCTTGCATGAGCTTTTCATGCAAGGTCCTATATTCATCTCTACTCTTCATGAGCAAACTGATGTGGCTTTGAAGATTATCTTTACTATCCTCCATATTTCTCAACGAGATACCAAAAGGCGACAAAGATATTTTCTGTTTAACGCAATTGAATCTTTTCTCTTAAACAAAGGAATGGTCCATGAGGTTGGACTCTTTAGAAGAATGATCTATTTGTGAGTTTTCAAATGCCCGCTTCGAAAAAATCCTCTTTTTTTAAGTAGGCGTTACCGCCACCGTTTTCCTAAAGCGATTCAGTACTGAGAAAGTTCATAGCTTCTTGAACATGTCGAGCGTTCGTGATGCGGAAACAATGCGCATCACTCCATTGGGTGCGGGTCAGGAAGTGGGTCGCTCGTGCATCCTATTACAATATAAAGGACGCAATGTGATGCTGGACTGTGGTGTACATCCTGGACGAGAGGGCAGCGATAGCTTACCTTTCTTTGATAATATCGAAGATATAAGTTCCCTAGATTTGGTCTTGGTTACTCATTTCCATATTGACCATTGTGCGGCATTGCCATACTTCACGGAAAAGACAAATTTCAAGGGTCGCATCTTTATGACTCATGCTACCAAAGCCGTAATGAAATTGCTTTTAGCGGATAATATTCGATTAAATACGCGGGGCGCTCGTCCAATGTATACAGACAAAGAGCTTAGTGCCTGTATTGATAAAATCGAAGTGATAGACTTTCACGAGACACGCGAAGTTCGAGGCGTGAAATTTACCGCCACGGCAGCTGGTCATGTTTTAGGTGCAGCTATGTTTAACATTGAAATTGACGGAAAACGCATTTTTTACACCGGGGATTATTCTTTAAAACCCGATCGGCATCTGCTACCTGCCATTGTACCAGCAGGCAGTGATCCACCCAATGTTATGATTGTAGAGAGTACATTTGGTATCACGAATCTCCCAGGCCGCGAAGAAAGAGAGAGCAAACTTGTCTCTACTGTCGATGCTATCGTTCGAAGGGGGGGAAGTTGTCTTATTCCAGTCTTCGCTTTGGGACGGGCGCAAGAGCTGCTCCTCATCCTCGATGAATATTGGCAGGCAAATCCTGATTTACACAATATTCCAGTTTTCTACGCTTCTAAACTTGCAGCAAAAGCGCTTCGCGTTTACCAGACGTTTGTGAACATGATGAACGAGCACATCCGAAACATGATGGACATTGCCAATCCCTTCAAAATGAACTTCGTGAAAAACATGATGCGCACGGACTTCGATGCCATGGGTGCTTGCGTTGTCCTTGCATCGCCAGGGTTTTTGCAGAATGGCGTTAGCAGACATTTATTTGAGCGTTGGTGTGATGATGAACGTAACGGAGTAATCATCGCCGGGTACACAGTGGAAGGCACATTGGCCCATGACCTGCTCGCGCAACCCACGGAAATTACGTGCACTGACAACGTCGTCAAGAAGAGGCGTTGTCAGATAGACGTGATATCTTTTAGCGCACATGTGGATTTCTCTGAGAATATGACGTTTATCAAAGCTTGCATGCCCGACAATATCATTTTGGTGCATGGAGAGAAAACCGGCATGAAGCGCCTTAAAGACGAGCTGGAGCGTGAAATTAAGAAAAACTGGTCTTCTAGCCGAAAGCCTCCCGTTGCTATGCCAGAAAACGGTGTAGTTACAAAGCTCCGGTTTCCGCGATCCGTTTTGGCAGAGTGCGTCGGTTCGGTGGGCGATTCCGTGTTATCTCAGCTGCAGGACCAAGACCGAGGGGATGCGGGTGCACGTGCATCAGCTGATGGCATATGTATTCCTCCTGGATCTGTTTTAGTTAGCGAGAACTTTGTTTCGAAAGTCGTATCTATCGATGAGCTCTCGCAGCACTCTGCATGCAGAGTCGGCCGCGTTGCACAGCGCATATTAGTCCCCATACCAGAGGGGCTTTTGAGTACCGCCAACAAGGCAAACACCAGTGATCGCACAGTACTGCTGGCGATGATGCCATACTTAGAAGAGATGTTTGACTTTATATCCACCTCGGAGAGTTTGGGGGAAGCAGACGAGGCCCAGTTTAATGTGCTTGTGCAAGGCAACATTACTCTCAGCGAAGTCAAGCAAAGCAAAGGCTCGATAGGCCCCAGCTCTGGCGCACTTGTCAGCGCAATTGCCGTCGAGTGGGAGGCGTCCCCTTCAACAGACATGATCGCAGATTGCGTGATTGGCATTCTTCTCCAAGCGCTGAGTGCCCCAAGTCTTTTGCGCAGAAGCATGTCTTCGGGCGACGACACGGGAATTAGATTGGGACTATCGAAGCGCAAGGGCCATACACATTATGCGATGCAATCGAACGACCAAATAGGCGACCAGGTGCTGAAAAGATTGCGCACAGGAGACATTGACCCAACCAAGGCCATGTCACCCGAAGCGGTGTCATTAATAATTTCGCGTGATTCTGCAGAGTCTGAAGAAGTAGCCATTAGTACTCACAAGCTTCGATTAGAGAAGCTAAGGGATCTACTGCAAGTAGTGCCTATCATCAAGTCGGCAAATGTAAAGGTGTCTCTGAGTTTAGATGGACTTCGACTTATTTTCATGTCCTGTCCCGCCGAAGGTCAAGTGCCCACCGAGGCTTATTGCATTGTAATCTTCAACACTTCAGGGGCTATTAAAAAAGAGCACATTGCCAAAAGCGCGACCAAGATTAAGGACGAGGATTCCAAGATGCACGATGCGGTAATTAAGTGCGAAGACATGCAGTTCAGGCAGCTGGTTCTATCGGCATTGCAAAACGTGTACGAGTAAGGCGACATTTTTTTTTGACATCATTCACTTTTTGTTTTTATTTTTTGTTATAAATTTTTGTTATATAAATCACTAACAACTTATTATGAAGTAGGTGCGCCCCACCTGGACGTGCTTGATACAAGTAGTGTCACTGTAACATGAAATAGCGAGGAAAACAATTTATAATCTATGAACAAATCGCTCGCTCTACACATATACTCAACATTTATTCATATTTTACATGATAAAACCGCACACCTTTCATTTTCGCAGGAAAAACGAGAACTAATGACCTCCTGAAATGACTAAAACATAAACATTTCCAGCAAACTAAAATTTTTGAGTGGACTAATGCAATAACAAAGGAGCTGTAGTGATCGCAAGCTGGAGATTATTATACGTCAACTTCGTCAGAAGACCCCTTGCGGCGATGTAGATGCACCTTCTTTTTTTATGTATAAATTATACAAATAGATACTTAGTAAATCAACTGCCCGATGGTTGCATTGTCATAATCCCAAAAATCTGGAGGAAGAGTTGAGGCTGCGCGATGCACGCCAGCACGACTGGATTGCCCACAATTTTGCCCAGAAAATCCTTCATAGCAATTGCATGTGCCAGTTTTGTAATCGCAAGTGCCGCGATTGCTGCAGTCGACGTGGCAGATATTCCCCAAAACGCCTTTCTCCGGCCACGACGGATTCAACTGATTCTTTAGGTAGCAGTTCCGCTCGTCCACTGTAGTATACGGATCATCACCAGTTGGACAGCGTCGGAGCGAACAATCTGCACCGAACCATTCTGATAGCTGGCGCGCACCTCTAGTGAACCCAACCCTCCAAGTAGAGTCACAAACACATTGCTGCATGGCGTTTTTGTCCCAAGCAATGCTGTCACCAGTACTTACCCCTGTTGCAGATATTGAGCCTGCATCAAAGCTATTACCATATTCAATATTGCGTTGATTGTATGGTCCTTTGGGGTTTTTACCACCGACAACATTCGCTTCCCGCACGACTGCTCTCATACTCATGCATTTTCCGTGTCCAGAACAATTATTGGGACATGACATCCTGTTACAGGCAGCACCAGTCCACGGAGGAAAGCATTGACATTGACCCGTTGTACGATCACAAATACCAGCATTGCTACATTCTGCATCTTGGTGTGCAATGGTAGCGGATTTCGCGACGTCCATAATAGCTCTTCCCCTAGGACACACACGCTGACTGCAATTTGCGGCTATGTCTCTTCCAACAGTGATGACATCATCGAATTTGCCATACCCTTCGAAACACCGGCAAGTCGCGCTGCAATAATCGCAAACACCTTTTCCGTGACAACCTCCTATATCGCTGCAACCTGGACCCACGCCATTGAACTTCTCGATTACCCTCGTTACGTTGTCAAGACGTGCATCCTTCCAGTGATTGAAACGCGTTCCACGCCACCACGCGCGCACATCAAAAAGGTAAAATCCTGGTACATTAGTGTAGTTAGAAGTAATGATAAAAGGATCCATGTTAGGATTGCGACCGCTGAAAGGATAGGTGTAGCCCGTGCCCAGATAGCTGTCAAGACTATCTGAATCTGGAAAACCACAGTGAGCTCCAATTCCATTCTCGCGGTAAATCTTTATAATGACCTGTGTACCTTGCAATAACTTGCTACGGTAGGGATTGAAAATCGATCCATTTAACTCTTTGGACCGCATCAACGTTAATATTCCGTAGGGATACGTCGATTTGTCCACGGTGTCGTTGTAGTGCAGCCAGGGCCCTTCTTTCCAACCGCCGACAAACATGGAAGAAGGAGATAGCAGTAACTGACCTAATGGCAGATCATATTGCCCTGGATTAATGTTCCAATAGTAGTCTTCAGATGGATCAGTTCCCAATCTTCGTCGAGATGCATCCGTATTAGTACTTTCTGTAGTTACATCGTCCGTCTTGCCTATCTTTTCAACAAATAAACGACGGCGAGCAGGTGCTATTGTTGGTGTCCGTGTTGTTGGTACCGGTGTTGGTATTTGTGTCGGTACTGGTGTTGGCACCTGAGTTGGTACTGGTGTCGGTACTGGTGTCG
>JACCDO010747196.1_pt1 | contig 23297 bp, 18 predicted proteins | sample 7446101 | NCBI WGS metagenome assembly JACCDO01 (sample SAMN15323440, study PRJNA562643) | freshwater metagenome | isolation source: river surface water | place: USA:Blue River Watershed | collected 2017-08-16
AAATTATAAATTGCTATTTGGTGGATGGTACGGTGTACTAAAAAGCCCCAACTTGAAAGGCCTATAATTGCAACCAACAAAAAAACATTCAACAAGGATTTCTTTGAGAACATAAACTAAATATTTGCACGAATATAATCCAATATCCTGAGCATATTTGCGCTCATATCCCCCCTTTTTCCAATTATAAAAAATGAAGGCTTAGAATTTATTAATTCGCAGTACATTTAGGTCAAATTATATGACATGGAGCCTCTTTTAAGTTTATCCAATTTAGTGAAGCATTATGCGACTCAAAAAGCTGTGGATGATATTAGTTTTGATATACAAAAAGGTAGCATTTTTGGTTTATTAGGTCCTAATGGTGCCGGTAAAACCACCTTATTAAGAATGATCACAGGCATATTTTATCCTGATGGTGGCGAGATTAAATTAGATGGAAAGCATTTTGACCCCTTATTAGATATTCGTGAAATTGGATATATGCCAGAGGAACGTGGCTTATATAAAAAGATGAAGATTGGAGAACAAGCTTTATACCTGGCTCAATTAAGAGGCCTTAGTAAGGGAGAAGCAATGGAGCGTATCAAATACTGGTTTGAGAAATTTGAGATGCAAAGCTGGTGGAACAAAAAGGTAGAAGACCTAAGTAAAGGAATGAGTCAAAAATTACAATTTGTAATCACCGTTTTACATGAGCCTAAATTAATCATCTTAGATGAACCATTTAGTGGACTCGATCCTTTAAATGCAAATTTAATTAAAGATGAAATTTATGCGTTAGCGAAAAAAGGTACCACCATCATTTTTAGTACCCACCGCATGGAACAAGTAGAAGAAATTTGCGACCATATTGTACTAGTGAATCTAGGAAAGAAAATATTAGATGGCACTGTTGCTGAAATTAAACAACAATACAAGGAATATATTTTCGCTATCGAAACAACCAATCCTGAACTAGTAAAAGACAATGATTTGTTCAGTATAATTGATAAAGAAGAAAAGAATACAAACAAAGTATTAGTTAAATTAAACCAATCAGTAGCTTCTAATGAAGTATTAAAATACCTGATTGAGCAACAAGTGCCAATTACGAGTTATAACGAAGTATTGCCTAGTTTGAATGATATTTTTATTCAATTAGTAGAAGACACCCACGCAAAAGCAAGGGCTTTTCAAAATATATAAATAATCTAGATTAAACCTAAATCGTTTATCTATTGAATCAATGTTCATTACTTTTTAAAAATATTTTATGCATAAAATTTGGATCATCATACAAAGAGAATACACCAGCAGGGTGAAAAATAAACGTTTTTTAATTGTTACTTTTTTAGTACCTATTTTGATGGTGGGATTGATTGTTGGCTCTGCTTACTTTTCGTTTAAAGGAACGGAGAAAAGAAAGATTGCCGTTGTTGATCCTAATGGCTTTTTCAAAGACAAGTTGAAAAATTCAACTCAATTAACGTTTGAATTCCCAACTGGCGTAGATACTAGTAACTATAAAGAAAAAGGCTATTCTGATATTTTATTAATGCCTCTTTTTGAAGGCGATGCAAAAGCGGATTATATTTTAAGATCTAAAAAATCGATGGGCTTCACTTTGCAAGAAAAAATTAGCAATAAAATTAACGCAGCCATCGAAGATCGTATGCTAGAAAAAGCAGGTATCCAACAAACAATATTGGACTCGATCCATAAATCTGCACAAGTCGCGGAATTAAAAGCATATGAAGATGAAGGTAAAAAGAGCAAAGAAAGTAATGCAGCTTTAGCGATGGGTGTTGGTTATGCAAGTGGCTTGCTTATTTATATCACTATGTTTATTTATGGCACCATGGTGATGCGCGGGGTGATGGAAGAAAAAACAAATCGTATTGCCGAAGTTATTGTTAGTAGCGTAAAACCATTCGAGTTAATGCTTGGAAAAATAATAGGAATTGGCGCAGTTGGACTAACGCAGTTTTTAATGTGGATTTTACTTGTTGTCACACTAACTGGTGTAGGCATGGGCTTGTTACCTTCTGATATACAAAATCAAGTTCAACAATTACAAGAAACAAATGGTCAAATGGGCGCTGCAGGATTAGCTCAAGCTAGTGAATCTGCAAAAAATGTATATGCCATACAACACACATTAGCAACAACAAATTGGACTTTAATTATTGGTTGTTTCTTGTTTTATTTCTTAGGAGGATTTTTATTTTATGCTTCTTTATTTGCTGCAATCGGCAGTGTGGTGAACGAAGATCCACAAGATGCGCAAAGTTTAATGTTCCCTGTTACTATGCCCATTGTATTTTCATATATCATTACCAATGTGGTGATACAAAACCCCAATACGCCAATGGCATTTTGGGCTAGCGTGATTCCATTTAGTTCTCCAATGGTAATGATGGCAAGAATTTCTTATGGTGTACCTTCCACAGTGCCTTATTGGGAATTAGCATTAAGTATGGGTACTTTAATTGGAGGTTTCTTATTAACCACCTGGATGAGTGCGAAAATTTATAGAACGGGCATTTTAATGTATGGTAAAAAAGTCACCTGGAAGGAAATGTTTAAGTGGGCATTCGCAAAATCGTAGGTTTTGTGAAATGTTTTCCTAATTCGCAAAATCGTAGGTTTTGTGAAATGTTTTCCTAATTCGCAAAATCGTAGGTTTTGTGAAATGTTTCACACTATAAAGCGATCCTAATATTGACTCCAGCTCTTGTATTTGTAATTGGCGGAGAGGAGGATATATAAGGGGTAGCTTTTCTTTGATCAAAGAAAAATCTCAGATTGATTTTACTATTCAACACATAGTCTATAGATGGCTGAAGTGTAACTTCTTTTTGACCACCGGTACCATATGCGTTTGTTTGATCCAATCTACTATTGCTATTATAAACATCTCGCATAGCTACATCTAATCTTAATGTTAAATCGTTTGCCAATTTATTATTATTCATCCCTGGAATATTGAATGGCAATTTTAATCCTCTTTTACGAAAGCTGGTACCTACTACCCATTCGGTACTATTATTTTCACTTAACTGATAATCTACCAAACTCAAAGCCAATAAACGACTTTTCTTGTATTCGAATCGAATAGACCATTGCGAAACAGTGGTAAGATTTAAACCAATCAATGGCTCCATCCTTTCGCTAATTGTCACATTTGGTATCAAGAAATAAGGTACAAAATTACCACTAACTGTATCTAAGAAAGAAGGGGCTCCTAGTCTGTTCATGTCTGTGTACAACAAGGAGCTATTAAAACTATTCATGGACAAACTTCCATTATAGCCATGGGTTAAAGAGATATTTGAGAATACATTTGATAAGCCTGGTATATTAGTTAATCCGTTATACAAAAGGTTCCAATTTGGCATAGGCAACATGCCAGTGAAAGGATTAGAACGAATACTTGAATTCGTTTGATTCAATAAAGCTACTTTCTTTGGATCCTTACCTGTATAAGCTGCAATAAATGAAGGAATTAAAACATCCTGTGCATATTTACCATAACCTATAGCATAGCCATTAGGATCTTTTTGTTGATTCCAATATGGATTTAATGCGGCTACTCTATTTGAAATAATGGATCTATAATTTTGAAAAAGCATAAACTGAGTAGAGATGGTATTTGGATCATGTTTATCAAAGAAGGTCTTTAATGCAACATAACTTATATTAAATCCGCCAGCAGACAAAGGATTATTATGTGATCGATAACCATTCATAATTGAAGTGGTATCCTTGAACAATTCGGTATATTCTTTTGTAAAGGTCTTATCAAATTTTAAATCAATGATAAGTGTCTTTATTGGTTCGATCATTATTCTTGCACTCAATCTTTGATCAAAACCTTGTCTAAACAACATATTAAAATTGGCGTCTTTAGATATTAAACCCTTACGCTCTTGTAAATTTAACCAATTACTATCTGGCTGCTTCCCCATTGCATAATCAAATCCTGGGGCAAAACCATTAAAGTCTTTGTCAACAAATTGAACACCTGACATAAATCCTGGCAAGCGACTATTAAAATTTTCGGCATAATCTAATGATGCATTTTGCACCATTGTCAACAAACCAACCAAAGATTTTATTGGACTTGGAATATTTAACACTTCATTCGCCTTAAGGACCCTCATTGCAATACGCTCTTGTTTTCTTGCTTCTTTCCATTTTTTATAAGCAGAATCCCTCGCTTTACCAGTCAAGCCATTCAAGGCATCCTCCTTACTAATTATGAGCTTATTTGATAAAGGGTTTGATTGTTTGGGTGTTGGCCTAGCATTCGATAAAGCTGAACGAATGAATTTAGATTTATTATAAAATCTATTGAAATTAAATTGCGCATTCACCTGATGGGATAGTGTGTTCTCAATTGTATTACCTAATGAAGTTGCTAATCTACTTGCTCCAATCCAATTATAATTTGTTGAGACATTGTAACTAGCCAAAATCCAATCCGTTAACGGGAACTTACTTGTAGGAATATCATAACGCATTGTAATACGCTGATTATATAAGGTATTACGTCCACCCCTTAATAACATTCTTGTTAAAGAATCTTTTTTCTCTTTGGTATCAATTCGGCCATCTGGCTCATCAATTCTCGAATTCAAATTTGCTACCACATCAAAATTCATAGATCTCGTAACTGGCCAACGCATGTTAAATATCCTACCCATTGTAAAATACTTATCGTAAGTTGTTTCAACTTTTTCTGTTGTTCCATCAAAGCTATTAATCATTCTTGGTGTATACTCCCCAAATTGACGATCAAACACTGTACGATAACTAATTAAACTAGGCGCCGGTGAAAAATTAATATCTTTAATTAAATTAAGCCATGGAGATTTTGTTTTAATCAATTTTGCAAATGGCTGATAACTCTTTGCATTATTATTAAAAGTATACCCTACTGAACCACGTTGTTTCACAACTTGATTCAATTCTATCACTGGACTTGTTTGTTGCAATTGCGAATAAGAATAACTAAAATCTAAATTACTTACGCTCAACAGGGTGTTCCTCTTGCCTGGCATAAAGCGTACATTCGTAAAGTTGATGGTTTTGATTGTCGTTTCGTCTATTGAGGCGCGCTTTATTGAATCCCTTTTTTTAGCATCTGCTAATTTTATTTGATCAGCATAAAGTATATCTTTTTTGAAAGGATCAAATTCTGGATTTTCTTGTGTCTTATTGATTCCAGCAAAAACAGGTAATGAGATCTTTGCTTGTTTAGGTAATAATTTTCCAGCATCAATATTTGTTGCAATATCCAATTGCGTAAATCCAGTCTTGGATCGCTCATTCATTTTTTGTTCAATGCTTCCAAATCCTGCAGTTCGATTATTGACTGATACAGCGATAGAACCTAAATCTGCCAATATTAAGTCCATCCTTCCTAAAGCAGCCCAAGATCCACGCTCATCTAGGTTTGATAATCTTAACTCATTTACCCAAACTTCAGCATCTATTTCACTTTGACTAGATGTATTTTCAAAAGCAATTAAAATTCCACGAACCTCCCCTAAGTTTGGATTACCCTTCACTGAATAAGTGTGATTATTTGCCTGTAAGCGGCTATAAGGTTCAGTACCACGAACAGGATTTGGACTGTTATCTCGTTCAATTTTAAGTTTAACCAAATCAGTTAAATTTAAATTCATTTCATTTTCTAAAGGCCAAACATCTCTTGCTTCAGCAGTTGAATAAGTTTTTCGTTTAGTGGTTGTTAATGGAATACGAATTTCATAATAGTTATTTTGAAAATCTTGCCCAATACGCAAAACTGCCGTGATTACTCCTTTTTCTGTAATGTCTGGCTGATTTTTATTTTCTGCGTGCAAGAACATTGATAGACTTCCATAACGACGAATGTCAATATTCATCGTTTTGAAAACACCTCTAGGCGTTGTATTTTTTTGTAAACGATTCAACTGCACACTTAATGCTTGTTCATTTTGCAAAAGGTTTACACCATTATTACTTAATAATTGAACGCGCTCAATACCTGGAGGCACTAAATAATTAACCGGTGTTCTGCTACCATTCTCTTCCAAGCTAACTGCAATTGTATTGACTGTTGTAACACTGCTTTCGGGTAGTGATTTATAATCATCTGACTTATCAATTTCATACGCAAACTGCCTCCATTGATTACGGACTAAATCTAATTTTGCAAAGCGTAAAGTAATAGAGTCTTCAAATCCAGTTAAATACATCCTTAAAAAACGAATGGATTTATAATCACGAATACCGCCAATTCTTTTGGCATCAGGAGATCTTATAGGCACTCTAAACAAATACCAATTCTCAGTTGATTTAGAACCGTCTGCCAAAGTCACAGTTACTTGTTTGGTATCTGTCACATATTTTGCTTTGGTTCCAATCTGTCCATTTTGTAGTTCAATCTCGTATTCAAAATAAGCCTCCGTTTCGTTTAAGGTATTGTCTCTGTTTAAATCTTCATTATCAGGCAATAAAGTAGCTGCACTGCTAAATTGACTATTACCCGCCAAAGCAGAGTTGCCTTGAGGATTATTGAAATATTTATATCGATTTAAAATGTTTGCACCAGCTGCATCATAACTTGCATCACGATACCAAACATAGTTATCTGCTGAAGGATCTTTTAAAAACTGCTGTGTTACAGCAGGACTTCCTATTTGGTTAATTATGTAAGCTTTCTTGGCACGTTCATCCTCATCACCCAATCCATCTAGACCAACATCCTGGAATTTTCTATCTTCTGGATTATTACTAAATGCATTGGTTACCTGGATAGGATTCACCGGCACCCTACCCCAAGTTGAGCTATCGTAAGTGGCTGGTATAGTTGGCGTTGGCATACCGTTTTCATAAAAACGTCTGCCATCCTTCAAGATATCCTCACTCACATTACCTAAGTTCAAATATAATTTACCATTTGTAGCTGTTGTTTTATTAAACGGATCCTGCACCCAAAATTCTACATATTCTATTATACCAGTTTCAAAATCTGTTTGATCTAAAGAGCGCATAATACCACCCCATTTATCATGTGGATTTTTTACACGACCATTTGCATCTAAATCTTTGAAATTATAATTATAAGGACCTCTTTCTTTTGGATAATAACTTAAGTCAAATGTAGGCAGTTGAACGTCTGTAATATTGGTTGTCTTTTGTGGAAACAACTCATTGGTAAATACCTGGCGAATTCTTGGATCACTTAAAGCCGCCACATTATTGGCCAATGGATTATTTGAACTATTTCGATCTTGCAAATTAGGTTCAATGGTATACCAAGCCAATCTAGCTCTGTTTTTATTATAATCTACCGAATCTGCTAAAGCGCCTTCTGGAAAACGATCTAAAGGTGTAGATGCTAAAGTCCAAGCAGTAAATGGAAATCTTAAATCAATGTTAGTTCTAGTAGATTCAAAATCATCTAAATAAACAACACCAGAACCTCCTTTGCCAATCTGTTGCGCGTGTCCTGGTTTTAAAATTGCAACCTCTCCATATGCTACGATTGATGATTTAGCCTTTGTACTGTAAAATGGTAGCTTATCTAATAATCTTGTTAAACCTGGTAAATCTTTTTTATAGTTGAAATCAAAGCCATACATGGCATTTTTGATAGGATCTGATCCGAAATTGGTCTTGGTAAAAAATGGTCTTTCACTTAACCTTGAAGATGACAATCCAAAATTAAAATTCTTACTTGCTAAATAATCAATTCTCAAAGCCCTAAATCCACGTTCTTGAAAACCAAAACCTAAATTATTTTCAAAGGATACATTTACAGGAATATTAGAACTTAAAATACCTGGATTAATAATTCTTACTGTACCAGATCCATAATCAACCATATAATCGATGCCTTCTCTTAAAATTTGTCCTCCTGCACGAACACTAACAGAGCCGGGTGGGACATTGAATGCATTTAAACTAATCTCGGAACCTCCTGCACTGCCTTTAACCTGCCCTTCCATCACAAAGCGATTCAAGTTCGCATAAGTTTGTGCCTCTGCTTTTATCGAACGATACAATTGAGAATAAATATATTTTTTAGAAATATTGGTATCAATTCCAGCAAAAGCAATGTCTTGTAAGTCCTTACCAAAGGGTTCTAATAATGGGAAAACAATCCTTCCCATATTTGACAAAACAGTGTACCCCTCGACATAATCAAATACCCCATCCGGCTGTGGATCGTTTCTGTTATTTAACCTATCTAACTGTAAAATTTTAATGAGAGATTTACCTTCGTATGCTTTATTCGTAACAGGCATATACCTTTTCAATCCTGCACTAGGCTCCTCATATAATATATTCAACTGAAAATCTTGTTGTTGTATTGCACCAAATAAATCTAAGGAGTAAACGTTCTTCATCATTAAATCCCAAATAGGCAAATCTGTTCTTTGTGTAGTTGCCTTTAATAATTTTAAATATAAAATTTGTTGTACGCCTTTATTTGGATCTAATGCAACCCCTTCCGAAAATTCACCCACTTGATAGATCTTTCCATTGTAGGTATATTGGAAAGCTACCGCTAAAACCTCATCTGCTTGCAATGGAATGTTCAAAGACAAGAAACCAACTTGTCCATTAAAAAAGTATTCATTTTCAGTAAGCTTTCTTGCAAAAGTTCTTTCATAATCCTCGGCAGACCTTAATCCTTCTTGCGCTAATACTGTTGACACGCCAGCTGGATTTCTTGCATTCGGATTATTAATAATTTTTGAATATAATTTGTTCGCACTATTATCAGGAAAAGTATTGTTAGGATTTGTTTCAAAGGATTTACGTTCTGACCTTAAGACAGGTTCACCTATATCTGCCAACCCCACTACATCTCTTGCATTGGTCGTTTGACCATTTCTATTCGTCACCCATACTTCGATACGTTTAATTTGAATTTGAGAATTAATGACAGGCAGAGTGCTCATTGCCTTATTATAATTATTCCTGAAATATTGTGCTAATAAAAAGTGTCGATTCTCTTCGTAATCATCTAATCTTTTTTGGAACCGCTGTGTAGATGAACCACCTTGTAATGCCATAGATTGACGCTGTGACTTTTGATTAGCAATGGCACCGGTAATAAATAATTTACCAAATTGCAATTGTGCTTTTACACCAAATAAATTTTGGGTAGAAGGTATAAGCGTACTTCTCGAAACATAATTAATATTGCCCGCTTCAATGAATTTGATTATTTCATCCTTTTTACCCTTGTAGTTTAACCTGATCTGATTATCAAATCCAAGATTAGATAATGAATTCAAGTTAATAGGAAATTTTAGCTTATCTCCAATACTTGCATTCAAACTAAAATTGGTATTGGCGTCAAAATCGAAACCGCCATTCTTTCTAGCACGTTCAGGCAATGTAGGATTTTTCACATTCTGCCCTTGGTATCCAGCTCTGATATTGATTTCACCAACAGGTTTTATATCAATCTTTAAATCAGACCCTGTTTTCCCAAACAATCTATCAAAATAACTATCAAAAACTTTTGTTTTTGGTCTTGTAATTTTTCTATTTAGAACCCCTAAAGAGTTGGCACGTTGCATGAAATAGGCTTGCTCATCTTTACGAGTTTTCAATTTCCAAAACTCATCAAATGTTAGGGTAGAAGGAAAACGATTATACCCAGACCCTAATTTTTCTGTAATATAATATTGCTTGGTAGTTGGGTCATAATCAACTCGTCGCTTTAATAAGCTTGAATCTCGAATATCAAATGGATTATTGCTTGGTTGAGACAAAAAATCGGCACGTCTATCTGTAATTGGATACCTTAATTTTCCAACTACTGTATCCCCTATTTTATTTACAACTGTATCTTTAAATGGAGGCTTTAATCTACTACTATCCTGAGCACGCCCCTCTTGCTTCAACAGAAGAAGGACTGATAACAACATAATAGTTTGAAAAAATCTCAAAAATAAAAAGTTTAAGCTGATCGATTAACAATTTTTAAGAGCCATTTTTATTAAGACCTCTAATGACACATCTGCCCCTTCTGATTGTATTGCTTTATCAATCGCCTTCTCTGCTACTGCTTTTTGAATTCCTAAAGAAACTAATGCTTGAATTGCATCTTGATGCGGTGTAGTTTTATTAAATGTAGATCCCCCTACTTGCATTACAGGTGATTTAGCAAGCTTGTCTTTTAATTCTAAAACCAAACGCTCTGCAGATTTTTTACCAATCCCTTTAATTTGTTCTAACTGTCTTGCATCGCCATGAACAATTGCACGAATAATTTCATCAGGTCGCATACCAGATAACATCATTCTTGCTGTACTAGCACCTACACCAGAAACACTAATTAATTGCAGGAATAGTTCTTTCTCATCCTGTGCAAAAAAACCAAACAAGACCTGAGAATTTTCAGTGATATGCAAATAAGTATGCAATAAACCTTTCTCTTTTCCAGAGATAGATTCATAGGTGTTTAAACTAATGTTGACTTCATACCCCACGCCATTCACATCCACTATCAATTTAGCGGGAGTCAATTGAACAAAGTTACCTTGTAAAAATGCGATCATAATTGCTTCAAAAATAACACTTAAGCAATGAAAAATGGGTATTTGGGGCAATTCTTGGCCATTTTTTAAGATATTTGTAGCCCAATCAAACTAATAGTAATATGTCCCAAAAGCTGAAAGCAGCAATTACCTCTGTTGGAGGTTATGTTCCAGAGACCAAATTGACCAATTTTGACCTAGAAAAGTTGGTAGATACCAATGACGAATGGATAAGAAGCCGAACAGGTATTTCTGAACGTAGAATTTTAAGAGAGCCAGGAAAAGCAAGTTCTGATATGGCTGTAAAGGCAATAGAAGAAATATTGAGAAAAAAGAACCTGGATCCTTTAGACATAGATTGTATTATTTGTGCAACTGTTACACCTGATATGGTATTTCCTGCAACAGCAAATATTATAGGCGATAAAATTGGGGCAAAAAATGCTTTTGGTTTTGACCTTGGCGCAGCATGTAGCGGTTTCCTATTTGCCTTAACTACTGGAGCAAGCTTTGTAGAAGCTGGAAGGTATAAAAAAGTCATTGTAGTAGGGGTAGATAAAATGAGTTCCATCATCGACTATACAGACAGAGCAACTTGTATCATTTTTGGTGATGGTGCTGGGGCGGTATTATTGGAACCAAGTGCAGACGAAGATGGATTCCAAGATGCGATTTTAAAAAGCGATGGTATAGGCCGTGAATATTTGCATATAAAAGCGGGCGGAAGTTTAAAACCTGCATCTGTTGAAACGGTGATGGCTAGAGAGCATTATGCATTTCAAGATGGACAACCCGTATTTAAATTTGCTGTAAAGGGAATGGCCGATGTGACAGCAGACTTACTAGAAAAACACAATTTAACTGGAGATGATATTACTTGGTTGGTACCTCACCAAGCCAATTTAAGAATCATCGACGCCACTGCGAATCGTGCAGGCATCCCTACAGAAAAAGTGATGATCAATATTCAAAAATATGGCAATACAACAGCTGCTACCATTCCACTTTGTTTATGGGAATGGGAATCACAACTAAAAAAAGGAGACAATTTAATATTGGCAGCCTTTGGCGGTGGTTTCACTTGGGGTGCAGCATGGGTTAAATGGGCTTACTAATTATGCGGGATAGATTGTATATTTAAAATAATTTATTGAAATCGTTTCATGTTTAAATCCAAATTATGAGTCAAAAGAAATTTAAAGGAATCAGTACTGTAACCTTACATACTGCTGGACATGAGAATGATAATTTTTCTCATACCACTCCTATTTACGCTACATCCACATTTACATTTGGCTCTGCAGAAGAAGGCATGGAAAGATTTAAAGGAGATGACAAAACGAAGTTGTATGCAAGATGGGGTAACCCCACTTTTACTGCAGCAGAGGAAACAATTGCGGCATTAGAGGCTCATGGACTTAGCAATGATAAAGGTGCACCATTAGAACTTAAAGCATTATTGCATTCAAGTGGACAAGCCGCAATGACTACTTTGTTTTTTAGTAATCTAAGCGCAGGTGACACTTTGATTTCTCATTACTCTTTATACGGCGGCTCTCAAGAATTGATGCAAAAAGTACTTGTAGAAGCAGGTGTTAAAATTGTTTTAATAGACATCCATAATGAGCAGCTTTTATTAGATACCATTAAAGCCAATCCTACAACTAAACTGATTCATTTAGAAACACCTGCAAACCCAACACTTCAATGTGTAGATATTAAATCTATTTGTAGTATTGCGAAAGCACATGGCATAAAAGTTTCTGTTGATAACACTGTTGCTACACCCTATTTGCAACAACCATTTGCGCTTGGTGCAGACTTTGTATTTCATTCTGCGACAAAATTTTTAAATGGTCACGGAAGTGCTTTACATGGCGTATTGCTTGGGAAGGATCTGGAATTCATGCGTACAAAAGCATGGAAATGGCATGTTTTAATGGGCGGGAATAGTAATGCATTTGACGCCTACCTATTGATACAAGGTATGAAGACCTTGGAAGTAAGAATGGAAAGACATTGTAGCAACACAGAGAAAGTAGCTAACTTCTTAGCGGCTCATCCAGCAATTGCACATGTGAATTATACAGGCCTTAGTTCCCATCCACATCACGAAATAGCAAAAAAACAAATGAAGCAACATGCTCCATTGATCAGCTTCGAACTTAAAGGTGGCATTGAAGCTGGGAAAAAATTCATCAATGCAGTTGAAGTATGTACTCGTGCGGTTTCACTTGGCACAGTGGATACATTAGTATCACATCCTGCAAGTATGACACATATGTCGATTCCGAAAGAAGAACGAATGAAATATGGTATCACGGATGGCTTAATAAGAATGAGTGTGGGAATCGAAAATATCGAAGACCTTGAAGCAGATTTAGCGCAGGCATTGGCTAAAGCGTCTTTATAGTTTAAATATTTCTTTTTTTCAATTACATATTTTACATCTAAGTATTATAATATCATTATAACGTTTTAAACCCTTTCTATGGAAATAAAAATTCGCAAAGCTGTTCGTGAAGATTGTGTTCGCATGATGGAATTAATCCAAGAACTAGCTATTTACGAAAAAGCACCAGACGAAGTCACTGTTTCTTTGACGCACTTTGAAGAAAGTGGTTTTGGTGCTAATCCTGTATGGTGGGCATTTGTAGCCGAAGTAGAAGGTGTGGTTGTTGGCATGGCATTGTATTATGTTCGATATTCAACGTGGAAAGGTCAAAGAATGTACCTAGAAGATATTTTAGTCACTGAAACTATGCGTGGTCAAAAAATTGGTAGCCTTTTATTTGATGCACTCATTGTTGAAGCAAAAGAAAAAGGATTCAATGGCATGAACTGGCAGGTATTAGATTGGAATGAACCTGCAATTAATTTCTACAAAAAATACAACGCAAATTTTGACCCTGAATGGGTCAACTGCTCTATTGTATTTTAAGCATCCCTTTAATCAAATAAAGTACGCATTAATTCCTGCTTGCGTTTCCCAAAAGATTTAGAGAAGGTTAATTCAAAACTATTAGACCTAATACCAGCGGCAGCTAAGTCGTTGGTGAAGATATCATAACTCACTCCAAAAATAAAAGTATCCATCATGATATTAACAGATGGTATAATGGCATCTTTAAAGCGATAAAAGCAACCAAGATACAATCGTCTATCATGGTCAAATTTCCATAAAATAGGAAGCGAAACGCTTCCACCAGCAACATAGGTATTGTTATTATTCCTACTACCAAATGCACCATGAATCAAATAAGTGTTGTTTTCATTAAAATACTTTTCTATGTTGAAAAATAAAGTAGCGCGCATCCCAGACGCTTGATTATAAGGCGAGTTGGTGGCTTCTGGTTTTGCAAAAAAGAATCCATTGGCACTCAACTGTAAATAGGTATCATTGGAATGTCTTGTAAATAAAAATCCAGTATTAACAGAAAGCTTTGCAGGATTAGATAAAAAAACTTCTAAACTTGGATTACTAGTTAGGTTTCCTGATGGATCATACCTGTCGCCAGATCTTATATTAGATCGATCTAATGTGTTTTGAGAATAAGTAACCCCCATCCCAATGGCCAAATTAGAATACTCATCTCCATCTAAAAACAAATGATATGCTGTATTCACTGTAATGTGATTGGTATTAAGTAATCCATTCATTAATTGTTCAGAAATAATTTGAGCTCCTATTCCTAAATAATTAGACTGTTCCTGTTCCCTTCTATTAAACTTTCTATCCCATCCAACCACTATAGTTTTTGAAAGATTTAACCCAGCTATTGATTGGCTTCTAAAATTTGACTGTATACGTTGATCAAACACCCCATTCCCTACAGATGCAGGACTCAAAAATTGTGCAGTAGCAAAAGGCTGTGATAAAATAATTTCTTGCCCTTTCACTTGAATAAGAATGAAACAGAAAATAAACGATATGTAAAATTTTGATTTCAAATTTATTTTAATAAAAGAAAAGTGTCAGTTTTAGATTTAGTTACATTATTTATATCTACATAAATAGCTGTCCAATAATATATATCTGCAGGAAGTAAGTTGTCTTTATATTTACCATCCCATCCTCTGGATAAATCCCTAGACTCGAATACTAAATTACCTTGCCTGCTAAAAATTTTAAAACTTCTTAATTCTTTAATTCCTGCATTGGTTATAATTTTTAAAACATCATTTAGACCATCCCCGTTAGGTGTGAATACATTGGGTACCTCGAATATGATATTATCAGGCATTTTAATTATAAAATTACCAGCTGTTGCACTTGTTAAACTATTATAATTCACAGCATCTGTTGGTGTAAAATCCGCAGTCACTGCATATGTAGCAGCATTTGTTGGGATAGTGGCTGATCCATTATATTTTACCGATGTTGGTGTTGCTCCTGGCACTGAACTACTTAATACTGCACTTTGTGCACTCCCATTATATATCACCGGTGAGTTTGTTACACTTAATGTAGGTGTCGCTTTATTAATAGTAAAATTACCAGCTGTTGCACTTGTTAAACTATTATAATTCACAGCATCTGTTGGTGTAAAATCCGCAGTCACTGCATATGTAGCAGCATCCATCGGGACTGTAGCTGATCCATTATATTTTACCGATGTTGGTGTTGCTCCTGGCACTGAACTACTTAATACTGCACTTTGTGCACTACCATTATATGTCACCGGTGAGTTCGTTACACTTAATGTAGGTGTCGCTTTATTAATAGTAAAATCAATAATAGTTTGAGTAACTGTACAATTAAATGTAATTGTCATTGTATAATCACCTGAATTAAATGGTGGTAAATTACTAGAATAACTTGTACTATTTCTTCCTGAAAATACAAAAGTAGGTGCTGGATCAAAACATGGCGCCGTATAACCTGGAGCTTGACGTGCTCCATTATAAATAATCTGCCCAATCCCCACTTTCGCGAAGAGCAGCACCCCCAGAATAAAATATAAAATCCTCTTTTTCAAAATATAATAAAAATATTTAATATAACTAGGCAAACCTATCCAAAAACAAAACGAAAAAATCCCTTAAAGATTGCTCATTTAAGGGATTTAAAAAAGTTAAAATCGATTCAACTTCTAGTTTACACCGTTTACTACTGCTTCCTTGTGTACTTTCTGTACCAATCCTTGTAAAACCTTCCCTGGGCCAACTTCTGTAAATTGTGTCGCTCCGTCAGTTACCATTGCTTGTACGGATTGGGTCCATTTTACAGCACCTGTTAACTGTGCAATTAAATTTTCTTTGATTTGAGTAGGATCTGTCACAGCTTTCGCGACAACATTTTGATAAACAGGACAAATTGGGGTATTAAAAGCGGTTGCTTCAATGGCTGCAGCCAATTCAATTTTTGCTGGTTCCATTAATGGAGAATGGAATGCACCTCCTACCGGTAAAACCAACGCTCTTTTTGCACCTGCTACTTTCATTTGCTCACAAGCAATTTCAATGCCTTTTGTAGATCCGGAAATAACTAATTGACCTGGACAATTATAATTTGCAGGCACCACTACTTCTCCAGAATCTGTGGAAACAGTGGCACATATCTCTTCTACTTTTTCATCTGCTAAAGCCAATACTGCAGCCATAGTAGATGGTTGTAATTCACAAGCAGATTGCATTGCTTTTGCACGTATACTTACTAAACGTAGTGCATCTTCGAAACTTAAAGTTTTATTTGCAACCAATGCAGAAAATTCTCCTAATGAATGTCCTGCAACCATATCAGGAACTGCAGCATCCATCGTTAAATAAGCTACAACAGAATGTATAAAAATAGCTGGTTGAGTAACATTGGTTTGCTTAAGTTGTTCGTCTGTTCCTTCAAACATGATATCACTAATTCTGAAACCTACAATTTCATTGGCTTTTTCAAAAAAGGCTTTTGCAGCTTCATTAGAATCGTATAAGTTTTTTCCCATTCCAGAAAACTGACTTCCTTGTCCTGGAAATACAAATGCATGTTTTGACATAGAATTTTTATTAATAGAATGTGAAATTACTTAAATAAAATTAAAAAAAATAGGGTAAGCTACATCCTGATGTTTACTTACCCTATTCAACTAATAAAATAGATGCCTATTTATTTATTTTCTTTATTCACATGATTTTTCAAAAGTGATTGGATTGAAAATAATAATAAAATGGAAGCAATTGCTACGATTGACAAGAATGCCCCTCCAGCAAAAGTCAGAGATTTAACTCTATTTAATGCCTTCTCCATTGTTCTTAATGATTTCTTTTCTTCCGCGATTTCAACCTTTTCGCTATATAATTTTAAATATCTTTTAAAAGATTTATACAAATCATTTTTATCATAATACCCAATATCTTCATTAAATCCTTTAACTGCATTTGATAAATCATCTATGCCTAAATTTGAATCAAAAACTAATTTAGCGATATCGAAGTATTTAGCAGATGGGTATGTCTTATCCTTTAATGCAGCATGTTCTTTGATAGTAGAAATTGCAATTTCAATTTGCTGATCTGTTACACTATTTGTTACAACATAACTAATATACTGCCAAGCATCATATTGTTCATCTTTGTCTTTGATTATTTTATCTGATAATAATATTGCTTTTCTTAAATCAAATGCGTCTTCAAGTTTACTCAAACTAGCAGAAGGAAGTTCATTAATTCCATAGGCAAAATTAAAAAAGCCCTCTTTTACTAAATAAGTTGACTCTGTTTTTTTATTAAGGAAATGTAACATCTTAATAAACTCTACTTTTTCACAAATCATAGTAGAGTCATACCCTCTCTTATTGAAAATGTCTTCTAAAACATTGGGTATTGCATATGGATTTTTATTAAACCCTCTTTTCAGAATCATTACATAATCTCCATACTCATCTTGAATATAGTTACCATATTCATCTCTAGCATAATCATTATATGGCTCGGTCGAATCTCCTAATTTCGTCCATTCACTATTTGGGAGATCTTTTTTTAAAGTGTCAACCCAATTGTTGTATTCTTCTTGAGGGCAAGTGGTTGGAGTAGTTACAACTGAAGTTGTCGTGTCTACTTTATTTTCAATCACCTCAGACTTGCTAACATTTACAGAATCTCTACTTGTTGGCGTAGCATTCAGTAAGAAATACAAAATACTTAATGCCAAAACAACAAGTCCAATCAAGGATAGAACCTGCCAAGATCTTCGGCCAATTGGAAAAACAAATCGCTCTTCCATGTTGTTGAAAAATTTTTTCATGGTATATAATTTTTATTAAATATAATAAATTTTTAATAAATAAAGCACTTGCATAAAAAAATGGTGGAGTAAAGCTCCACCATTCACTAACAAACTAACCCAAACCATGAACCAAAGAGATTAGGCGTTGATGTCTAAGTATTTTAAAAACTCAGCCTTAGTTGCTTCTTCTTGAAATTTTCCACCATAAAAACCAGTGATCGTATTTGAACTATCGTCTTTCACACCTCTACTTGCTACACAAAGATGTTTTGCATCCATCATGATTGCAACATCCTGAGTTTGTAATACAGTTTGTAAAGCTTTACCAATTTGCATTGTTAAACGTTCTTGAACTTGTGGACGTTTTGAATAATATTCTACTAGTCTATTTAATTTACTAAGTCCAATCACTTTACCACTACTGATATAAGCGACATGTGCTTTACCAAAGAAGGGTACAAAATGGTGCTCACAGTTGGTATAAAAATTAATATTTTTTTCAACTAACATTTCATTGTACTGAAATTTGTTTTCAAACAATGTCATGCTTGGCATATTTGCAGGATTCAAACCTTGGAACAATTCTTTCACATACATTTTAGCCACTCTTAAAGGTGTTCCTCTCAAACTATCGTCAGATAAGTCCATGCCTAAGGTTTCCATAATGGCCCTAAAGTGAGGCTCAATAAGCGCGATCTTCTCTTCATCAGTTTTTTCAAATGCATCTGCACGCAAGGGGGTATCTACTGAACTTGCTTTATGCTCATCTCCCATTTCTTCTATCAATAAATGGCTTAGCTCAATTTTTTCTTCACTAAGCGGGATAGTCAACAAAGTTTCTTTCTGTTTCATAAAGTCGAATTTTTAATGCCAATTGCTCAGCAATACGAGGTCTTAATAAATTATAAATCACAATTGCAATATTCTCTGCAGAAGGATTTAAATTATTAAACAACTCGGTGTCTAGGTTTAAGTTTTTGTGATCGAATCTGGAAATAACTTCTTCGGCTACAATTTTGCTTAAGTCTTTGGTGTTTATTACGAATCCAGTAATTGGATCCGGCACACCAACAACTTTGACAACTAAATCATAGTTATGTCCATGAAAATTAGGATTACTACATGCACCAAAAACACGCTTGTTCTCTTCGTCTGTCCAATCTGCACAATACAATTTGTGTGCGGCATTAAAATGCTCTTTTCTATATACCGCCACTTGATGTTCCATAGGTTCCTAATTAAGAGGATAAAGTTACAATATATACAACAAGGAAACAGATATATTGTTTAACTTATGTCATAATTAATTAAACAAAATGGGATGAATGGCAAATTTGTTAATCCAATTAGGGTAATATTAGCCAAAATACTCCACATAAATACGTGGGGTCTCGTAAAGCTTAATGCAATGTAATTGCACTTCGGAAGGAATATGAGGTTGTAATTGCGCCCAAATAGCGATAGCTAAATTTTCGGTAGAGCATAATTTACCTTCCATAAAAGGCACATCTAAATTTAAGTTCTTATGATCGAGGGGATCAATTACATATTGCTTAATGATGGTGCTAAGTTTCTTTACATCAAACAAAAACCCAGTTTCAGGATTAGGCACCCCTTTTATCGTTACTAATAACTCATAGTTATGTCCATGCCAATTCTCATTTGCACAAACGCCAAACACTTCCTCATTCTTTTCCTTAGTCCAATTTGGATTAGCTAATTTATGGGCTGCGTTAAAATGTTCCACTCGAGTTAAGTACACCATCACCGTTTATTTTTGCAAAGATATAAATTTGATGGAACTTTACTCTATGAGAGTCATTATATCTGCAGCTACCAATGGGGAATGGATGCCCCTTTTTCAAAAAATCAACCCAAAATTTGTGACGCCCAACAAAAAATTCTCTGTTGGCTTCCATGAATCCGGCGTAGGTATGCTTGCTAGTAGTGTTTCTTTGATGAAAATGGTTGTGCAAGAAACACCCTCTTTAATTATACAAATGGGTGTTGCAGGAAGCCTAGACCCAAAAATCACATTAGGTAAAGTTTTTGCAATCAAGGATGATTATGTGGGTGATATTGGTGTGACCGAAAATAAACAATGGAAAGATTTATTTGATCTAAAATTAGATGCACCAAATGATGCGCCTTTTGAAAAAAAATCTTTACCAAATCATTGGTTAAACCAATATAATGTATTGAAGTTGCCAACGAAAAAAGGGGTAACAGTGAACACTATCACGACAGATAAAAAAATAATTGAAAGATACCGTACCAAATTTAAAGCACAGATAGAATCCATGGAAGGTGCTGCTTTACATTATATTGGTAGAGATTTAAGTATCCCATTTATTCAAATTAGAGCTATTTCAAATTATGTGGGCGAAAGAAATAAAGCAAAATGGAAAATGCAGGAAGCTATTTATAATTTAAATGAAACTGTTTTGCAGTATTTAGAAGCTTTGTCTAATCAAGCGAAATAACAATTTACAGAAAGCTATGCCTACGATTGATCTTGGATTTTCACCCTGCCCCAACGACACTTTTATTTTTGATGCTTTAGTCAATCATAAAATTGATACAAAGGGCTATGAATTCAATTTACATCTTGAGGACGTGCAAACCCTTAACGAGTGGGCTTTACAAGGCAAACTTCCTTATTCAAAAATAAGTTACGGTGTTTGGCCAAATGTAAAAAAACAATACCAACTTTTAGAGAGTGGCGGTGCATTAGGGAAAGGCGTTGGTCCATTATTAATTTACAAAGGAGCAAAACCGAACGCAAGTATAATGCGTGTTGCAATTCCAGGAATGAATACCACCGCACATTTATTATTTAGTCTTGCCTTTCCTGAAGTAACAAACAAAGAATTTTTAGTTTTCAATGAAATTGAGGAGGCCGTGCTTTCTGGTAAAGTGGATGCTGGTGTAATCATTCATGAAAATCGTTTTACCTATGCATATAAAGGTTTATCTATGTGGATGGACCTAGGCAATTATTTCGAAACCAGTTTCAATGCCCCTATACCTTTAGGAGGCATCATTGCAAAAAATGACCGCCCAAAAGATGAGGTACAATTATTAGATAAATTAATTCAAGAAAGTGTTGAATACGCTTTTAAAAATAGTTATGATCAATTACCTGAATTTGTAAAATGTCATTCTCAAGAAATGTCAGAGCAAGTAATGCGTCAACATATCGATTTGTATGTAAATGACTTTAGTATACAAATGGGTGAAACAGGTAAAAATGCCATTGTTAAATTAGAGGAAGTGTATAATAAATTGGTGAATAGCTAGTCAATTAAAGCTGCCCCCCCTACAGGTAATTAAGGTTTTAACGCTTTGGCATAAGCTGCTAGCACCCTTACCCTTGCCTCTTCATGCACCACAATTGGTTTCGGGTAAGATAAACTGTCTAATTCTGGTACCCATTTACGGATATACTGTAATTGCTTATCAAACTTTTCGGTCTGTAGTCTTGGATTGAAAACCCTAAAATAAGGGGCTGCATCACATCCACTTCCACTAGCCCACTGCCATCCTCCATTATTTGCAGCAAAATCAAAGTCTAATAATTTTTGAGCAAAATAAGCTTCCCCCCAACGCCAGTCTATTAATAAGTGTTTAGTCAAAAAACTAGCCACGATCATTCTTACTCTATTATGCATAAAACCTGTTGCATTCAATTCTCGCATTCCGGCATCCACGATTGGGTAGCCCGTTTGCCCCTTACACCAGGCTTCAAACTCTTTTTCATTATTGCGCCATTCTATCAAATCGTATTGAGCTCTAAATGATTTGCCCTCGGCTACATGTGGGAAATGCCATAATATCATTTGGTAAAAATCACGCCAGATTAACTCATTTAAATAGGTCGTATTCAAAGAGGCTGTTTCCAACGCCAGTTGCCTAATCGAAATGGTCCCAAACCTAAGGTGCAAACCCAAATGGGAAGTACCCCCTTCGATAGCAGGAAAATCTCTTTGGGTCGTATAATTTTTAACTGTGGCTTCCTTCCATTTTTTCGCAGGCACTTCTAAATCAGTGGGTTCAAATCCCATGTCTTTTAAACTAGGAATCGGCAAAGGCTTACTGTCTAAAAAGTACTCAACGCCTTTTTCCGAAGGGCTCATTTTAGGAGGATTGGCTTCCCATGCTGCTTTCCATTTTCTGGAATAGGGTGTGAACACAGTATAGGGTTTACCATCATCTTTGGTCACTTCTGCTTGTTCAAAAATGACTTGATCCTTGTAAGAATGGAAGTTTATTTGACTTTTAATTAATTGTGAACTAATAATTGCATCTCTTTGAATACCATATTGTTCGTAATCCTTATTTGTAAATACTGCTTTAATTTGATATTGCTTGTTCAAGGCTTCGAATGCAGCTTCTGGTGTTCCATAATGCACCCACAAAGATTTGCCTTTTGAATTTAATTCCGACTGCAATTCGGTGATTGTTCGATGAATAAAGTCCACCCTTCTGTCTGCCTTATCCTCCAATTTATCTAAGATCATTTGATCAAAAATGAAAATCGGAAGCACTTTCAGGCCCTCTTTTTGAGCCATCTTTAATGCATGGTAAAGGCCTGTATTGTCTTTTAACCTGAGGTCTCTTCGAAACCAAAATAGAATAATGGATGGACTTGTCATATTTTTATAACATTTTGGGACATAAATAGTTGCATGACAGCCTCAATTTATCAATTAATAATTAAATTCGAAGATGCAAATTAAAGCCTTCATAGATAGCCTAGAACAATGGGCACCACTTCATTATCAAGAATCTTATGACAATTCAGGTCTGATTGTCGGAGATCCGGGGGCAAATTGTACTGGCGTTTTATGTTCTTTAGATTGCACAGAAGCCGTAGTTGAAGAAGCAATTCAAAAAGGGTGCAACCTAATTGTAAGCCATCACCCCATCATTTTCAAAGGCATTAAACAGTTCAGTGGAGATCATTATGTAAATAGGACGGTCTTGAAAGCTATCCAAAATAATATCGCATTGTATGCTATTCATACCAATTTAGACAATGTGCTTCATGGGGTAAATAGCAGCTTAGCAGATAGATTACATCTTGAAAATAGAAAAATTTTAGCCCCTATTCCAGGACTTTTTGACTCCAATGGACAAGCAGTTGGAGCCGGCATAGTAGGTGAATTACCACTTGAAACTGAACCCGAAGCCTTTATTAAATGGGTGAAAGAAAAGCTTCAATTGAGCGTTATTAAATACACAAAAATATTAGATAAAAAACTGGTTACCATAGCTTTATGTGGTGGTAGTGGAAGTTTTTTATTAGATCTAATAAAGACTCAAAATATTGATTGTTTCATCACTAGTGACCTTAAATACCATGATTTTTTTGAGGCAGATGGAAAGTACCTTCTAATGGATATAGGTCATGGAGAAAGTGAACATTTTGTTCCTGCACTAATTGTTGACTATTTAAAGCGTAAATTCCTTACCTTTGCCGTCCTCGAATCTGAGGTGAAAACGCAACCTATAAGCTACTTAAAATAAAACATTCATATGGCATCAGT
>JACCDO011381956.1_pt1 | contig 23283 bp, 17 predicted proteins | sample 7446101 | NCBI WGS metagenome assembly JACCDO01 (sample SAMN15323440, study PRJNA562643) | freshwater metagenome | isolation source: river surface water | place: USA:Blue River Watershed | collected 2017-08-16
AAGGACTGGTAATCAATATATTGTACACAGTGTACAGGCCATAGAAGGTGACCATGTACTTGGCCTTGATGGGTATAGGAGGGAAAAGTAAAAAGAGTTGGGTATTCGGGAAAAGCATGCCAAAAGCGATCAATATCCCAAATAGTGCTCCTGAGGCACCAACCATAGGCTGGTTCACTTGCAGCCTCAAGATCGTATCCAAGGTTTCTTCCGCTCGCTCAATATGGTTCGGGTCCTCTGGATTTCTGCTGTATTGATCCACAAAGTCAAATACTTCAGGGGAAAAATAGCCTCTATTTTCAATCACCAATCGATTGAAGTATTCAGGATCAGGATCTGCTTCAAAGGCCAGTACCTTCTCTTCCATGGTACGGTATTGCACTAAAGTATATCCCGAATACAGCACACCTGCTCCCATCCCACAGACCATCCAAAGCGTAAATAACTTCTTTGGCCCTAAAAACTGTTCCAAAAGTGGTCCAAAGATTAGGAGACCGAAAAGGTTGCTGAATAGGTGCCAGAAGTCCGCGTGCATAAACATGTACGAAAGAAATTGGAAGGGCTTAAAGTAAACGCTTTGGATATTGTACAGCGCAAACCAATCATTTAGTGGAGGGAATACAAAGTTGGCCACCAAAAAAACAGCAATGTTGATCAGTAATAGATTTTTAACGACCGGGGTGATGTTTCTAAACATGTTATTTTGCGAAGAAGGCGTGTATGCTTGTTAAATCCAATTTCACGAAGGTTTTGTTTCCAGAAGGGGAATAATTTGGATTCGGACAGGCAAAAAGTTGCCCTACCAAGGTTTCCATCTCCTGTGGGTCCAACTTTTGACCCTTCTTTAAGGCAGCTCTTTTGGAAAGAGATCGGGCCAAATTTTCTTTTTTGTCTAGAGAAAGTTCGTTTTTGAAATTTTTAAACTGCTCAATCAGCCCTTCAAAAAGTTCCTTTTCATTTTTCTCTTGGGTTTCTGCCGGCACGCCTCGGATGACCACGGTGTCTTTGCCAAATTCCTCCACTTGAAAACCAAGGCTGGTCAATTCAGGAAGCATGTCCATCACCAAGGCAAAATCTGAGGGATTTAAGGTGAGCACGGTGGGAAATAAGCATTGCTGCGAAGCCCCATGGGTGGATTGCAGTTGCTTAAGGTATCGCTCGTAGAGAATCCGCTCATGAGCCAATTGCTGATCCACGATGAGCAGCCCCGTTGACATTTGCGCTACGATGTAGCTTTTTTCAACTTGAAAGGTGGTTCCCGTTCCAGCAGCAGCTTCCTGCTGCAATGCCAAGGTCACCTCCCCTGCGGTCGCTCGGCTTGGAAACGTGAGGAGTTCTTGCTCTTGACCCGAAAAACCAGGGGATTGCTGGGAAGTGGATTGCGGGGCATTTCCTTCAAAAAGGCGCTCCCAACCTGAAACGGAGGCACGTTGAAACTCCGGTGTATTGTAGGTTTTGTAGCTGTACTCCCGGTCCACATCCAAGGAAGTTTGAGGATTTTTGGTCCAATTTTCTTGAAAATTGACATCCATACTAAAATCGAGCGCAGGCATGACCTGGTGTGCGCCTAGAGCTTGTTTGACCGCGGATCGGATTACGGCGTAAATGGTCCGCTCGTCTTCAAACTTGATTTCCGTTTTGGTGGGGTGGACATTGATATCGATAGTAGCAGGGTCTATGTCCAAAAACAAGACGTAGAAGGGGTGTTGATCGGCTTGAATTAAGCCTTCGTAGGCAGTATTTACTGCATGGTGAAGGTAACTGCTCTTGATGTAGCGATTGTTGACAAAGAAAAATTGTTCACCTCGAGTCTTTTTGGCGTATTCAGGCTTTCCAACATAGCCTTTGATGCTCAAGTGTGGGGTACTCTCTTCGCAAGGCACCAATTGATTTTGAACTGCTTTTCCAAAAATCCCTACAATGCGTTGGCTCAATTTACCTGGAAGCAGGTTGTAAGTTTCTAATTCTCCCTGGTGCAGGGAAAAGGCGATTTCTGGATAGGAAAGGGCCACTCGCTGAAATTCGTCTACGATATGCCGCATTTCTACGGGGTTGGACTTCAAAAAATTTCTTCGAGCAGGCACATTGAAAAACAAGTTTTTCATAGCCACCGAAGTCCCGAGAGGAAGCGCTGCTGGTTCTTGCTTTTTGACTTCAGAACCTTCGATTTGAATCAAGGTTCCTACTTCCGCTTCTTGGGTTTTGGTTTTGAGTTCCACCTGAGCCACCGCAGCAATGGAGGCCATTGCCTCGCCGCGAAACCCAAAGGTACGAATGGCAAAAAGATCCTGTGCGGTACGGATTTTGGAAGTGGCATGTCGCTCAAAACTCATGCGGGCATCGGTTGGAGACATGCCCTTCCCGTTGTCAATTACCTGAATGAGTTGCTTCCCAGCATCCTTGATGACTACTTGAATTTGAGTGGCACCCGCATCTACCGCATTTTCAAGGAGTTCCTTGAGTGCAGAAGCAGGGCGTTGAACTACCTCACCAGCAGCAATTTGATTGGCAATGGCATCGGGAAGTAGTTGAATGAAATCAGGCATTTTTTCTACTCTTGAGGAATCTGAGCAAATAATAAAAGCCTGCGATGCCTCCGGCAGTGTAGCCCATGTAGGTAAACACCTGTGGGCCAATGTAAATGTATCCAAATGCCGAAAGGACCATCCCTAAGAATAGTACCGTTCGAAGCAAGGTAGTAGAATCGAACACTGCCTTTTCGCGAGGCTTATTGGATCTAAAGGTAGCAAATGAACCCTTCATCATGGGGCGTCTAGGGGATTGGGAATCGCTTGACTGCTCGATTTCCCCCTCTCGTTCCAATTCCATTTTTATTTGGGCAGTTCGTGCCTCTATCTCTTCCTTGATTGGATCGTAATACCTAGGCTTGATTTCAAAACGTTGGTAAGAGGCCGTCTTAAATATGGAAGGGAGTTTCATGCTTTTTATCAGTTTTTCGAAGTACGGTACTTGGGTTTCGAATCCTTGGGGTGGGCTACCTTCTTGGATTTTGATTTTTAGTCCTCAGAAAATTCCAAAGTCGAGTTGAAGTTTTACAAACTTTTGTAACTTGAATCTTCAGGCCTTTTTTTGGAGACTTAATTAAGATGAAAGCCTTTAGTTTACCTAAAAAGCCCTAAATCACTGGGTAAATTTAGGTAAAAATACAGAATTAAATGTATTCTATTCCATGAGAACACTGCATTTGCTGAACCTACTCTGGATCCTGTTATTGGGAGTTTTTTTTCCGAATATGCAGGTTTCTGCTGAGATGCCTAAGGACTCATTGGAAAGAAAAGAATCCGATCTCCAGCAGCTTTGGGTAGACAGTGTGTTTCATGCACTCACCTTTGAAGAACGCCTAGGGCAGCTCTTTATGGTAGCGGCCTACTCCAATAAGGATCAGCGGCATGTGGACGAGATCAGTGCACTGATACAAAAGGAAAATTTAGGTGGATTAATCTTTTTTCAAGGAGGTCCCAATCGGCAGGCGCGATTGACAAATTTTTACCAAGCCCAAGCAAAAACTCCCTTATTTATCGCCATGGATGCGGAATGGGGCATTGGCATGCGCCTAGACTCCACCCTTAACTTTCCAAAAGCAATGACCCTAGGGGCCATCCAAGATCCCAGTCTCGTCAAAGAGATGGGGGCAGAAATTGCCCGTCAATTTCGTGTGCTTGGCATGCATGTCAATTTTGCACCTGTGGTGGATGTCAATTCCAATCCCGATAATCCCGTAATCGGTTTCCGCGCTTTTGGAGAAGACAAGGAAGGGGTGACTCAGCGAGCCATTGCCTACATGAAGGGATTGCAAGAGAATGGGGTCTTGGCCAATGCCAAACATTTTCCCGGGCATGGGGACACCGAAACAGATAGTCACCACACGCTCCCGCTCATCTCTCACAATGAAAAAAGAATTTGGGACATCGACCTCTACCCTTACCAAAAGTTATTTAAAGAAAATTTGATGTCGGTCATGGTAGCCCACCTCAATGTCCCCAGCCTAGACTCTACGGCGCAAGTACCTACAAGCCTTTCCAAGGCGGTGGTCACCGATTTACTACAGGAGCAAATGAAGTTTCAAGGCTTGATTTTTACTGATGCCCTCAACATGACTGGGGTAACGAATCGGAAAACCCCCGGTGAGGTGGAACTAAAAGCACTACTTGCTGGCAACGATATCCTCCTCCATTCGGAGGATATTTCAAAAGCAAAAGCACTCATCCTAGAAGCCGTAGCCCAAGGACTAATCAGCGAAGAAGAAATCAATCGCCGAGTAAAAAAAGTACTCAAAGCCAAATATTGGGCAGGTCTCCATCGGTATGCCCCCATAGATACTTACAAAATCGCCGATAAATTGACCACTCAGGCGACTACTGAAGTGATCGAAAAACTCTATGGGGAAGCCATTACAGTGGCTGCAAACAAAAATGACTTGCTCCCCTTTGGGCAGTTGGACTTGAAAAAAATCGCCAGCATTACCATTGGAGACGAAGGCAGTGTATTTAGCAGCTATCTCAATCACTACATGCAAGTAGACCACTTTTCCCTGCCCAAAGCCTCTGGAGAATCCGCACATTACAATTTGATGAAGCAAGTGGAGGACTACGACGTCGTTGTGGTGGGCTTGATGGGCATCAGCAACAATCCCCAACGTAACTTTGGTCTTGCCCCGGGGGATTTAGCCCTCATCAGAGAACTGGAAAGGCGCCAACAGGTGGTCACCGTACTATTCGGCAATGTCTATGCTTCCAAATTCTTAGAGGGATTGGAACATGTGGTCTTTGCCTACGAGAATTCCCCCATCACCCAAAAACTTGTTCCTCAAATCTTATTTGGTGCTCGCCCTGCAAAAGGCAGCCTGCCTGTAACGGTCAGTGAGCAATTTACGCAAGGGGTGGGTGGATTCTTGACTCCGCAAAATCGGTTGGCCTACGGCAGCCCAGAAAGTGTGGGGATGAATGGGGAAAAATTGGATAAAATTGATGGGGTAGTGGCTGAAATGATTGCTGCAAAAGCAGCGCCTGGCGCGCGTGTTCTTGTTGTAAAAGAGGGCACGGTCGTTTTTGATCGTTCCTATGGGCATTTGGATTACGAAAAATCTGCCCCTGTGACCTCAGAAACAGTCTACGACCTGGCATCGGTCACCAAGGTAGCTGCCACCACACTTGCAGCCATGTTTTTGCATAGCCGTGGAGAACTAGATGTCACCAAAACATTGGGGGACTACCTACCGGAACTGAAAAAAACGAATAAGGGGGGAATCGTGCTGAAAGATTTACTAGCCCATGAAGCAGGTTTGAAGGCCTTTATTCCCCACTACACCAAAACAATGGATTCGGGAAAATGGAATCCTACCTACTACACCGATTCGATCAGCGAAAGCCATACCCTTCCAGTCTCTAACGAAATGTTTGCCATTCCAACCCTACGTGATAGTTTGTGGAAGTGGACTGTGGAATCCGAACTTTTACCCAAACCCTATGGCTATGTGTATTCTGACCTGACCATGTACTTCATGCAAGCGGTAATCGAGCGCATCGTAAATCAGCCTTTGGACGAATTTGTGGATCATAATTTTTACGCCCCACTTGGCCTGCAAACACTTACCTTCAAGCCTTTCGAAAAAATTTCCCTTTCTCAAATCGCTCCCACGGAGAATGACCTGAGCTTTCGAGGGAGACAAATCCAAGGCTATGTGCACGACCCTGGCGCAGCGATGTACGGCGGAGTGGCTGGCCATGCAGGATTATTTGGTACTGCCCAAGACCTAGCCGTAGTCTTTCAACTTCTTTTGAACAAAGGAACCTACGGGGATGTGGCCCTACTCAAACCCGAAACCATTGCAGCATTTACCAAACGACAATCCAAACTCAGTAGGCGAGGATGGGGATGGGACAAGCCCGAACCAGAAAAGGGAAAAGGAGGATCTGCAGGGAAGTTGGCGCCAAAAAGTACATTTGGACACACCGGATTTACAGGTACCTGCGTATGGGCTGACCCAGACAATCAGCTGACCTACATCTTCCTTTCCAACCGCGTTTACCCTCAGGCCAACAACAATACCCTCCTTGATTTAGGAATCCGCACCCAAATTCATGACCTCATCTATGAGGCATTGAAACGCTAGGAGAAAGTTTAAATCTCCAGCGTATACCAAAAAAGCAAGTGGGAGAGGGAATTGACGGACTAGTTTTCCTTGATCTCAATTACCTTGAATTCCGTACGTCGGTTGGTTTGATGCTCCTCCTCGGTTTGAGCATTTGGAACTAAGAGTTTCGTCTCCCCATAGCCTTTCGCTACCATTCGATCGGCAGCAATCCCCTGACTGACGAGGTAATCTACCGCTGCCTGAGCTCGTTGCTGAGAAAGGGTCAGGTTGTATTCATCGCTGGATCTGGAATCCGTATGGGAACTTAACTCAATGCGAATTGCAGGATTGTCCTTCAGGATTTTGACCAATTTATTCAATTCCAGGGCTGCATCAGGACGAATGTCCGCCTTATTTAGATCGTAATAAATATTATCTAACACAATGGCCTTCTCAAGAATCAACTGATCCAAAACGATCGTGGTATCCAAGGTAATGTTGGTCACCTCTTGAATTAAGGTAGCGGGATCTGGAGTTTTGCCCTTCGTAGTGTAAGGGAAGGATTTGGAGAAATACCCACTTCGTGAAGCAATGATGCTGTATTCACTTTCTGGAGAAAGGGTAAATCGAACTCTTCCCTGCGCATTCGACACATCTCCACCTAATTGACGCTTGTCTCCACCATACAAGACCACGCGGGTTTGTGGCAAAATTGCTTCCTTGCCATCGGCCTTCACCTCTTTGGTGTAGACGTTGAGCAATACATTCACGATTTTTGGTTTGGGAGTCTTGTCCTCAAAAAAGTAGATGTCGTCATCTCCTTTTCCTCCGGCACGGTTGGAGGAAATAAACCCTGCCTTGGGATATTCGGTAAAGAAGATTCCAAAATCATCCGCTTGGCTATTGAAACTTGGACCTAGGTTGCGGATCACTTGAACGCCCTCTTGATTTTTTTCAGCTACAAAAAGGTCCAATTTCCCCAATCCTGGATGACCATCTGAAGCAAAGAAAAACCTCCCATCCTTAGTAGGTCGAGGAAACAATTCATTGCCTGCGGTATTGACTGAAGGTCCTAGGTTGACCGCATTGCCAAAATCTCCATTGGCAAGTTTGGTCGCCTTATACAAATCGATTCCACCGTAACCTCCTGGTCGATTGGAAGCAAAATAGAGTTCGGTACCATCACTTGAGAAAGCTGGGGTAGAATTCCACCAAGTATCCTCCTCATTCACAGGCATCCAGATGGGTTGGGTAAATCCTGCGCCTCGAAAGTAGGACGCAAAAAGCATGGTCTCAGGATAATCCTTTGAAGACAGGGAATTTCCACGGGCATAAATCAGCGTATTACCATCTGGACTGATAGCCAAAGCCGCCTGGTTCAGTCCTTCTTCATTTTCAAATTCAGGCAACAGTTCCACTCCAGCAGCATCCACTTTTAGCCCCTGTGCACGAGTCCGAAAGAGTTGATGGTAGCCCGAGCCAGTAGCCGGATAGAGTCGAGAAGAAGCCCTCCCCGAAGTAAAATACAGGAAGTCCTCACTAATCACAGGCGCATAATCCGCACCTGCGGTATTCAATTCGTTGTAATTGACCAACTGGTAGTTGGTGAAGTAGTCGGTAATTCCTTCCACTTTAGGAAGGGCCGCAAGTTCCTGCTTGACGCGGGCTTGAAGACGCTCGTCCGAAGTGGATGCTGAGGCGGCTTCAAAGGCAAGTTTAGCCTCCGCCCATTTTTGGTTGGCCTTCAAACTTTGACCCAAGAAAAAATGGGTGTTGAAATTGGGATCTTCTTTGGCTAATCTTTGGTAATGAGGCAAGGAGGATTCAATGCGATTGGAGAGACGGTAACTTTCCGCCAGAAGTCGCCGGGCAGAAAGATTACTAGAGTCCTTGGCCAACACCTGGTTGAAGGTAGCAATGGCATACTGGTATTGGCCCGAGAGGTACTGCTCATTCCCCTTTTCAAAAAGGCTTTTGCAAGACCCAAGCAGGAACAGCGAAAAAAGAGCCAGCGCAGAAAAAATGGATTTCATCGGACAGCAAGTGAAGTCTAGAAGTGAATATGGGGAATTAATTTGGAAAATAGACGCTCAACCAACTTTTTGACAGCGGGAGCCATAGTTCAGCTAGGTCGGCTTTGGTCTGAACTTGAGGATGGATTACCTCTAGATCCGGAGTAATTTCTCCGTTACTGATTCTGGATTTGATCCCAAGTGCCGGCAACACTTTTAGTTGTCCGGATCGATTTCGTAAGGTGAGTTTGCCTTGATCTACCAAATTGACTCCTAAGTGTTGCTCCAGATTTCGTAAAGTCCGAACGGATGAATCAATGGAACAGCCTGAGGCTCCCAACTGACTTTCATCCACCGCGAGTACCAAAAGCTGCTCATACAAAATCTCAAAAGAAGTAGGCATTCCATCGCCATGGGTAGCCCATTCTCCACAAAAATCTTTGAGGGTTGACTGAATCAAGGCCTGTTCGTCAACGGTAAACTTGCGGGCCGAAACGTAAACCCAAACCCGTGAACTGTCTGGAAGCTGGTCAAAAGGAAGGTACATGGTGCTGCATTTTTATCTCAAAGAAAAGCCCGTTCTTCTTAACGGCAAAAAGGGCCTTTGGGATTCAAAAGGTAAAATTAAATTCCCATATCCTTGGCAACCAGCTCTGCGAGATCGACCACCTGAACCTCATTTTCCCGATTCTTGTTTTTGACGCCATCCATCATCATCGTGAGGCAGAATGGACAGCCTACAGCAATGGTGGAAGCTCCTGTGGCCAAGGCCTCTTCCGTGCGCTCAATATTGATGTCTTTTTTTCCAGGTTCAGGCTCTTTAAACATTTGTGCACCCCCTGCTCCGCAGCAAAGTCCTTTGGTACGGCAACGCTTCATTTCTACCAACTCCACATCCAAGGCTTTGATCACCTCACGTGGAGCTTCGTAGACCCCATTGGCACGGCCCAGGTAACAGGAGTCGTGGAAGGTGATTTTCTTTCCTTTAAACTCCCCTCCACCTTGCAGGGTCACTTTGCCTTCGTTGATGAGCTGCTGAAGAAACTCAGAATGGTGGATCACTTCGTAGTCGCCTCCCAAGGCAGGGTATTCGTTTTTGATGGTGTTGAAGCAATGCGGACAGGCGGTCACCACTTTTTTGACCTCGTAGGCATTCATCACTTGGATGTTGGCCACGGCTTGCATTTGGAAAAGAAATTCGTTGCCCGCTCGTCGAGCGGGGTCACCCGTACAGGCTTCTTCTGGGCCGAGCACGGCAAAACTTACCCCTACTTTATTCAGGATTTTTACAAAGGCCTGGGTGACGGCTTTGTAGCGCTCATCAAAGGATCCTGCACAGCCCACCCAAAATAAAACTTCGGGTGTTTGGGAGTTGGCGGCCATTTCGGCCATGGTAGGAACAGTATAGGTAGACATGTTTTTGATACTAGACGTTAGATACAAGATGCAAGACCAAATCGGCTTTCAGGCATCCCTTACTTCATTTCTTCTTCTTTTACTTTTTCGGACCAGTTGAATCGGTCAGATGGACTAAATTTCCAAGGGGAAAAACTCGTTTCCATATTCTGGAACATCGCATTCCATTGGGCAGGGGTTCCCGATTCCTCCATGGCCACATAGCGACGCATCTGCAGAATAATCGATAGGGGGTCGATATTGATTGGGCAGGCTTCCACACAGGCATTGCAACTCGTACAGGCGTTGATTTCCTCTTTGCTGATGTAGTCTCCCAAGAGTGACTTGCCATCCGCTAGGCCAGGACCCCCAGCATCTAGGCTTTTGCCCACCTCCTCGGCGCGATCTCGGACATCCATCATGATCTTGCGTGGGGAAAGTTTTTTGCCAGTCAAGTTTGCAGGACACTCGGAAGTGCAGCGACCACACTCGGTACAGGAATAGGCATTGAGTACATTTACCCAGCTGAGGTCATTGATGTCTTTGGCACCAAAGCGGCCAATTTCCGCAGGAGGGGCAGAAGGATTTTCTACTGGGATCCCCAACATCATGTTCACTTCCTGAGTCACTTCAGGCATGTTCATCATCTCACCCTTAGGTTTCAAGTTGGAATACCAGGTATTGGGGAAAGCCAAGAAAATATGCAGGTGCTTCGAATAGGTGACATACACGGCAAAGGCTAAAATACCGGCAATGTGAAACCACCAGGCAAATCGCTCCACAGCCACCAATGCACCCGTGGATAGGCCCTCGAAAAGGGGCTGAAGTAAGCTACTAAAGAAAAGAGGGCCAAGAACAAGGTAATGCGCATCTCCGCGGCCAGCCAAAATCTGATCTGTTGCATTCATGGTCAGAATGGCAAACATCAAGATGATTTCGATCACTAAGATCAAATTGGCATCCAGCGCCGCCCAACCTTTAAGTTCTGGCTTGGTAAATCGCTCCACCTTCATCACGTTTCTACGAACCAAAAAAGCCACACAGGATAGCAGTACTGCAACGGCAAGAAATTCAAATGCATTGATTGCTACGGTGTATACAGATCCCAAGTAGGGAGCAAAGAGACGGTGCGTACCCAATATCCCGTCGAGCACAAACTCCAATACCTCCAAGTTGATGACCAGAAACCCCACATAAATCAGGAGGTGTAAAAATGCTGGCACCAAGCGCTTGAACATTTTTTGCTGACCAAATGCCACAAGTAGCATCGCTTTCCATCGATTTTCGGCTTGGTCATTTCGGGTCTCCGCCTTACCCAATAGGATGTTTCGTCGAAGAAATTGGATCCTTTTACTCAAGATAAAGCCCGCAACACCCAAAATAAGGACAAATGCAAGTTGTGGTAAAATGCTCATATTGATCGGATTAACTAGTTTTTATAAAATTTGGGTCTATTTTTTCTAAAAAGGATTTGTAGAGAATACTCATTTTTCTACATTTGCAACACTTAAAAGGATGGTGATATAGCTCAGTTGGTAGAGCATCGGACTGAAAATCCGTGAGTCGGTGGTTCGAGTCCACTTATCACCACAAACCCGGTCTTCACAGATCGGGTTTTTTTTTGCCCTCTTTTTTGTAGCTGCATCAATTGCTTCTCCTCCTTTTGCACTGCCAAAATATAAAATAGTCTGCATGCATACTATTTTTCACCAAATTTAAAATTCAATTTTTGAATGAAGCACCTCACTAGGTCGGTAGTCGCTTTTGGAAATCGACTTCTTTCAACTTAAGAACACCCAGTAGGGAAATTTGTTGGATAATCGCTGAACAGCTTTTGCCAAAAACTAAAGTCGAAATCAAGCGCCCTATTTTTTAAGAGCCAGCGCCATTTCCGCTATTCGCTTGCCTAGCCCCCTTGCCTTCGCTAAAAATTGCTCCTCCACTTTACCTGTTTGAAAAGGAGCCTCACCCGTAATCGCGGATGCTCCAAAAGCAGCTTCCGTCTCTTCCCCACCCATTACCAGCATCCCATGAATCAACATGGCTCTCAAAATGTCCAACATCACGCCCTCCTCACCGATAGAGATTCCTCCTCCTGACACAAAGGAGGCTCCAAACTTATCCTTCAATGGCCTTCCTTCAAAGGGCCAGCTATTGATGAATCGCTGCACCTCAGGAGCCACGTTGGCATTGTATACAGGAGAGCCGACCACAATAGCATCGGCTTCAAGTACCTCTTTAGTGCTTATTTGATCAATAGGAAGCAAAAGTACCCGCACACCGGCAACCGATTTTGCTCCCTCCTCCACGGCATGAGCCATAGTTTTGGTGTTACCAGATTGGCTGTAATAGGCAATCAAAACCGTGGGCTGCCCTTGTCCATAACCCAAAAAGGGAAGGGAAAAGAATAGGAAACTTAGCAGAATTATGCGGTGCATCCAAGGGAAAGTGTTCATCCCCGAAATTAAAAAAAATCCCCATCTCCTTTAGGAAATGGGGATCTGAATCTGATCAAAACCAATTATTTCTTCCAGCTTGCCTTCCCGCCTTTGGCGGAATCGACCGTAACGCTGTACGAAGATCCTGAAGAAACAATCCAGCGTACTTGTACCGCTCCCATACCTGGGATATTGGCAACGGCCATTTTTTCTGGTGAATTGACCTGCTCCTTGTACTTCTTCATGTCCGCATCTTCTACCACAAAACCTGCTACTACCTTCGCCCCCGTAAGCGTCACGTAATCGGGACGCTCGATGCGGTACTTCAAATCTTGGCTGGCATGAGTTGGCATCATCCGCTCGTTGAAGATCGTGGCCGTGATGGCTTTCAAGCCTCCTCCCAACTCTTCTTCCTTCACCTCGGTGATGGAAAGCTTGGGCGTATGGTAGGCATGGTAAATGGTGAAGGCGGCATTGCGATGGGCATCCTGCTCCAAAAGAAATCCTGGATGGGCACGTCCAAAGGTCTTTTTGAAGCCTCCAATCTCTACCGTCCCAAACTGTGGGTGCTTGTATTCTTTGTAGTTGACAAAGGCATCACCAAAGGTCAACAACTGATCCACCTTGAGTTGCTCTTCCTGATTGCCACGCCCTGCTTCCTTGTTGAAATAGAGGTAAGACACCATCAGTTCATTGGTGTAGGTAAAAATTCCACGGTTGCCATAGAACCAATCCAGCTCCCCACCAAATACGGAGTACAAATCCTTGTAGACGGTCAGGTAACGGTAGCCTGGAATCATTTCTTCTCCCTTCTTACCGATGGCATCGTAGATACGGATGTCTTCTCTATTGTAGGTATTGAGATCTTCCTCAGCTCCTGGTCCTCGAAGGATCATCCCTCCGGAGTTGTGGAAACTCTGGGCTCCAGCAATGTTTGGGTGCTTCCAAACAAACTCCATCACTGCACGATTTTCTGGCAAGGTAAACGGATAGCGCATGGCTCCACGTTGGATGTAATCAGGCTGCCAATTCCAACCCCAATCGCGGTTGGGATCGTAATAGCCAATTCCATCTTCGTTGACTTCACCATCTCCATCGTTGTCGATACCTTCTTGACCGAGCATTTCGTACTCTCCGACTTGGTCAGGACCCACTTGCATCAATCGTCTAGGGTCTAGCGGATCTTTGATGAATCTGCCTGTTGGAGATTTTCGGATCATCATCGTGATGTGACCATCGCCGTCCAAGTCATCCATTCGGTCCTCGCCATTTTTGCCATCACCATCGTTGTCCAGCACCAGCATTCCTGAGCGGGGCGAACTAGCGGTATTCGGCTCCTTGAAGAAGTTATTTCTTGCGTCCGGGTTGATGGTAGGTGTGATGTAAAAGGTCTTGTCCTTAAGCAGCTGTTTCACAAATTCATTGTCCCCATGCATCTCCGTCAAGTACCAAGCCACATAGAGCGAAAATTCCCCGCCCTGCACCTCGTTGGAGTGGATGTTTCCATCGATCCACATGGCCGGTTTGTCGGTATCCTTGCCTGAAGCGAAGTCGGTGATGGTCAGGGTCAAGATGTCTCTTCCCTCCACAGACTTGCCAATAGACTCGATTCGGGCAAGCTTGGGATGCGCTACTGCGATTTTCTTCATCAACTCCCAAAGCCCTTCGGCGCTGTAATAGCGGTTCCAAGCGATTTCAACTTTTGGAGCATGCGGCGTGCCGATGGCCCGAAAGTAGTTTTCCTGTTGCGCATTTACTTCCAAAGAGCTAAGCGATAAAGCTCCCAAAGCCAATGCAGTTACGGTATGTTTGATATTTATGATCTTCATGGCTTAGAATTTTACAGTTTGGGTAACAAAACCTGCATGCGGAGCACCTGCTTTCAATTGCACCGGACCCTTGCTACGTACGATCCAGCTAAAGGTAGTTTTCTCAAATGCGCCTAGGGAATCCACTAGCTTCACCTTATCCCCAGAGATCAGTTGATCTGCAGGCACATCAATGTCTACCCGCAGCTTTCTCAGCCAGCGTGATTGGGTACCCATTTCGGAATGCGTGGGAAGTGGGGAATTATTGAATAAGTCTACGGTGATGCGGGTAAGGCCATTGCCTAGCGCTTCTGTTTTGAGGCTGTGCAACTCCAACTTTGGTTGCATGGCAGCGATCTTGAGGATAAAATCCGTATGCTGCTTGGCGATTTCTCCCACTTTCTCAAAAGGAGGGTTGACCATTTTGAACGGCTTAATTCCTCCTACTTCCACTTGTTGGTTGGGGAAATCTGGGTGCTTAACTGCGGTCCAGGGCACAAAATTATCCTGCTTCAAGGAATCCGACCAGGCTAAGAAAGTCGCTTCTGCATTGGTTTTGCCCTTGTACTCAGGAGTCCAATAGCCTGGAGTGGAAAAGCTGTAGCGCGCGAAATGGAAGTATGCCCATTGGAAAAAGTCTCCATCTGTACCTTGATTAGTTTGTTGAAAGGCCTTTGCTGGGATAGTTTTACTGTACATATCAGCCACCATCGCATTTGTAGCCTGATCTTTTTCCAAAATGGAAGTCACTACGCGCTTGCGTGCATCGCCAGCCGAGTACTTCAGTGGGGTGCTCAGGTTGTTGGCTGGAGAAAAGGTCACAAAGGCAAAAATGTTCCACTGCTCAAACAAGTAATCCAAAAGGGCTCTGCTTTCCAATTGAGATACGGCGATATCACCTGCAAGAGGCTCAAACACGGGGAATTTGTAGGTGAGAGACTTGTTGAAGGCAATGCCTTCGGTCAAGTCTTCCGCAAATTTGCCATCCTTGTCATTGTCTACACTTTCTTTCACTACTCGGTATTTGCCTGCTTCACCTTTGGCTCTATCTGCTTTCACTAGGACGCGGGCATCTTCTTTTGAGGTAGTCCAGTCACCCATGGGGTCTGTGATTCGCATCCAAGTGATGAGTCCATCACCATTTAGGTCGCGGTACCCGTTGTCTCCGGCTACCCCGTCACGGTCGTGGTCGATGGCGACCGCATTTCCTCGACGCTCGTACTTCAAGGCATCGTGGTACTGAGCATAGGCATCTGGTGACATATTGGGAAAAATATAGAAGGTCGTCGCATCCAAGGCAGCCGCATGTTCAGTGACTAACTTTTCCGCAAACTGCAGTGCCAGCTCCACGCTCAGCACATGAAATCCTTCCACGCCGCCCACTACTGCGATTGCGGGCTTCTGGTCTTTGTTTCCAGTACCGATTTTCAAGGCATATATTTCCTTGCCACCAGCGGTTTTGGTGAGGGTTCTCAGCTCTACCGCAGGGTTGGAACTGAGTTTTTGCAGCCTTTGGGAGGCCTGACTGAGGGTAGGATAGTCGCTTTGGGCAAGTGCATTGCCGCAAATTGCTGTGGCCAACCCCAGTACAAGTAGCATGTATTTTCTCATAAGGGTAGTGTTTTCAAGTCCCTAAAAAGGACATTTAATTGAAAAATGATTGGCAGTTTAGCAAAAAAATGCGACTTGTGGCAGACAGTTTTTCGGAAATTCAAAAATGAAGGCAGGCGGAAATGGGTAGGGATAAGTGGTGCAGTACTTACCCTCTTTGGTTGACTCGTAAAAAATGCCGTATTTCAAGGATTAATGTATTTGCCATGTATAAAAAACTTGCCCTCGCCATTGCTTTTTCTCCTCGAATGGAGGCCTTGATTGCTGAAGCCAGAAAATTGATCCAAATTTTTGAAGGGGAGTTGGTATTAATACATGTGGGTACCAAGACCCCCGAATTGGAGACACAATTGGATGAAATCCTGTCCCGGCATTGCGGAGATTTGCAGCGTATCAAAACGATTTGGAAGGAAGGCAAGCCTGCAAAAACCATCTTAAAAACCTGTGAGGAAGAAAAAGTAGACTTGCTGGTTCTGGGAGCCTTAAAAAAAGAAGGACTGCTCACCTATTACGTAGGATCTGTTGCCCGTAAGGTAATTCGTAAAGCGACCTGCTCCGTGTTGACGATGATTGAGCCCAAACTAGAAACCACCCATTTTTCCAAGGTAGTCATCAACGGAACCGAACTAGAAATCACTCCTCGTGTCATCGCCCGAGGTTTAAAATTTTGCCAAGCTGAAAAGTCCACCCAAGTGCATATCCTCAATGAAATCAAGATGTACGGATTTCAGATGGCTACTGCGGCAGAAGGCACAGAAACAGAGGTGGCAAACACCCGACGGAAATTGGTGCAGGAAGAGATCAATTATGTGCAAGGAATCTTGGATGGCTTAGAACCTACCGATCTCAAAATTAACATCAAGGTGACCGCAGGGAAATGGGCGGTAGAATTGGTTCGGTTTTGCGAATCCATTGAGTCAGATCTATTGATTATGGGTGTAGAACAAGGATTTTCATTTATCGATCGGATCTTCCCTCACGACATCGAGGACGTGTTGATTGAGCTTCCTTGTAATTTATTAATCGTCAAATAAGCAAGCGATGGAAAAACTGACCCACAATGAGGTAGTCATGTTACTACTTCAACTTGCTACCATGCTCGTTTTGGCACGCGTTTTTGCCGAAATCGCACGAAAATTCAATCAGCCCGCCGTCGTAGGAGAGATTCTGGCTGGAATTTTAATAGGTCCCACCATTCTGGGGACTTTTTTTCCGGAAGGCTTTGAATTTCTATTTCGATCCTACCCCATGAGCAACATTGCTTTGGCAGGTTACTCTCAAGTGGCAGTAGTCTTGCTGCTTTTTATTGCGGGCCTTGAAGTCGACTTAAAATTGGTTTTTTCTCAAGGGAAAAAAGCGCTCAACATCAGTTTCTATGGGCTAGTCATTCCCTTTGCTTTTGGTTTTACGGCGCCCTTTTTCTTTGCTGAATTTTTTGGGTTTTCTGAAGGAGACAAACTCCTCTTTTCCCTGTTTATGGGTACTGCCATGGCCATCAGTGCCTTGCCAGTCATCGTGCGAACCTTGATGGACCTCAACCTTTTCAAAAGTAGGATGGGGATGATGATTGTCTCTGCAGCCATGGTGGATGATATCATTGGCTGGATGATCTTCTCGGTTATTTTGAGTTTTATGGGAAAGGAAGCCGGGGGAATAGGTATTGGTTATACCATCCTGCTCACCGTTGGATTTACTGCATTCATGGTGACGGTGGGCAAGTCCCTGATCAACCGGGTGCTGCCTTGGATCAACAAACGCTTGGCTTGGCCCGGTGGAATTATTTCCCTTTCACTAGCGGCTTGCTTTTTTGCTGCAGCATTTACTGAATTCATTGGCTTACATGCCATTTTTGGTGCATTTATCATCGGCATTGCCATCGGCGATTCGGAACACATGACCGAAAGAGCCAAGGAAATTATCCACCAGTTTGTGAATAATATCTTTGCCCCCGTGTTTTTTGTGGCCATCGGATTGAAGGTAAACTTCATTGCCAATTTTGATCCTTGGCTAGTGCTGGTCGTGATTTTGGTGGCCTATGCGGGCAAGGTAATCGGCTGTGGCTTTGGTGCACTTCAAGGCAAACTGGATAAATACGAAGCCTTGGCCATCGGCTTTGGGATGAATGCGCGTGGAGCCATGGAAATTATTTTGGGCTTGATTGCACTCGAAAATGGGCTGATTACGGAGAAACTATTCGTCGCCTTGGTAGTCATGGCCTTGGTGACCTCCATGACTTCGGGGCCTTTGATGCGCTGGGCCATGAACAAGCGAAAAGAGGGGTTGGAATAAGATCCCTCTTTTTCTAGAGCGCAGGAACGAATCTCAATGGAAAAGAATTTTTATCCGAAATCTTCCTGCTGAAAGTTAAACAAAGGGACTATTTTTGGGCTTTTCATTGGAAATAGCTCAAGTTCATGTCTACAAGTCACGCAAAAATAGGGGTCCTACTGGTCAATTTGGGAACTCCCGACAGCACCAAAACAGGGGATGTGCGCAAGTACCTCCGGGAGTTTTTAATGGATGGTCGAGTGATCGACTTTCCCTTTATTCCCCGATGGATGCTGGTCAATCTGATTATTGCACCGTTTCGAGCACCCAAATCTGCCGGTGAATACCGCAAACTCTGGACCGACCGCGGCTCCCCCCTACTTTTTCATACCCAAGACTTAAAGGACAAGCTCGTTCAGAAGTTAGATCCTAAAAAATACCTCGTGGCCATGGCCATGCGCTACCAAAACCCCAGCATTAAAAAGGCCTTGGATGAGTTGAATAAGGCCAATGTAAAGAAAATCATCGTCCTCCCCTTATTTCCACAGTATGCATCTGCCACCAACGGCTCGGTGATCGATCGGGTAATGGAACTCACCCGCACCTGGCAGATCATCCCCGAGATGACTTTCGTGAGCAATTACGTAGACCACCCCTTGTTTCTTGAGGCTTGGGCCGAATTAGGTCGAGAAGCGATGAAGAAGCACGACTACGACAAGTTTCTCTTCTCTTACCATGGCCTCCCCGAACGGCAAATCCGAAAGGGAAGTGTAGATGGACACTGCAAACTGGGCACTTGCTGCGCTGCCTATGGGCTAAAAAATCAGTTTTGTTACCGCGCCCAATGCTTCCAGACCACTCGACTAGTGGCTGAAAAATTGGGACTCCCTGAAGACAAGGTGATGACCTGCTTCCAATCCAGGTTGGGTAAAGATCCCTGGATCAAGCCGTATACCGAAGATACCATCAAGGAACTAGCCAAAGAAGGAGTAAAAAAAGTACTCGTTTTCTCCCCTGCTTTTGTGGCGGACTGCTTAGAAACCACCGTGGAAGTCGGTGAAGAATACAAAGAGCAGTTTGAGGAGCTGGGCGGCGAGCACTGGGATTTGGTTCCCAGCCTCAACTCCAACGATACCTGGGTAAGGTGTGTGGAAGACCTAATTGTGTCGCGATCTTAAGGAAAAGTAGCTAGAAGCAAGAGTCGAGAGCCAAGAAACCTGCCTGCGGCAGGCAGGCAAGAGATTAGACTGGGAAGCCTGCTGATTTTAGAGACAAGAAGCAAGAGGCAAGAAACGAGATAGGGGCTGCTAGGCTAAAAAGCCTGGTACTGACCTAAAGTTAGTTTTCCACACTTCGTCATTCTTTGGTCAGCGTTCGACGTTCGACATTAAATGAGTATCAAGTAGCTAGTATCAAGTATCAAGACGCCTGCAGATGCGAGAGACAAGGCGCCAGAGACGAGACTAAAGGCTGCTGGGCTAAAAAGCCTGGTTCTGGCCTAAAGTTAGTTTTCCCCACTTCGTCATTCTTTGGTCAGCGTTCGACGTTCGACATTAGCTTTAATTTCCGTACTTCGTATCTCGTACTTCGTATTTCCTAGTTCCCTTGTCCAAATCCTCCTCCCAAGCCCTCCTTATCCTCGGCGTGATTTTGATTTCGATCAACCTCCGCACGTCCATCGCTTCAGTAGGACCACTCATCCCTTTCATTCGGGAGGATCTGGGCATATCCAATGGAGAAGCGGGATTTTTGACTACCCTCAGCCTCATTACCTTTGCGATTTTTTCCTTGTTTGCACCTAGCATTGGGAAGAAGCTGGGCCTAGGAAAAGCCATATTTCTGGGTATACTCCTGCTTGCGATTGGCGTGGTCATTCGGGTGCAAGGAGGAATTGCCTTACTTTACTTGGGTACAGCCTTGACAGGAATCGGGATAGTGACTGCCAATGTGCTGATGATCCCTTTCTTCAAGGCCAGGATTCCAGAGAAAATTGGCCTGATGACCGCCTTGCTCTCTACAAGCATGTCCTTATTTGCTGCCATCGCCTCGGGAATTAGCGTTCCCCTAGCAGAAGGACTTGGATGGGGCTGGAGAGGAGCCCTGCTTTCCTGGGTGTGCGTGATGGTACTTGCTCTCATCGCCTGGATCCCACAACTAACTCCTCCCAAGTCCACGGGCAATGCCGAGGTGCTGGCAGGAAAAAATGTGTGGAAATCTACCCTAGCCTGGCAAGTCACTGGATTTATGGGAGCCCAATCCGTGATGTATTTTACGATGATCACCTGGCTACCTGACCTCTTGATTGCTCGCGGAATGAGCCCGGTAACTGCAGGGATGGCGCTCTTCTACATGCAATTGATCTCGTTGATCGGTACTTTCTTTGCCCCCAATCTATTGCTTCGTCTGAAGCAGCAATCTGGGGTCATCATCGCCGTAGGAATTGGCTACCTAGTCGGCTACAGCGCACTATTTATCCATCAGGAATGGGTGACCTTCGCTGCGCTTACCATTATTGGCATTGGAAGCGGTGCCAGTTTGAGCATCGCCTACACCTTGATTTCCATGCGTACCGCAGAGGCGCTGACCACCTCTAGGCTTTCTGGAATGGTGCAGTCGGCAGGCTATATCTTAGCCGCCTTAGGACCCCTGGTATTTGGGATTTGTTTGGATGTATTTGGCAACTGGAACCTGCTGATTTGGTTTTTATTGGCTATGACCTTGCAATTTGTAGTTTTGGGCGTCCCTGCTGGCCGAGATCAAAAAATCTAAATTCTAAGTCCATTTATTGGTTGGCTCCGCCAATAAAGCGGTATTTTTGCAGGACCTTCTTCAATTCCCATGCAAGACTTCCTTCAATCTTTGGGTATTTCCAACGAACTGCTCAACTACCTGCTGATGCCACTCTTGATTTTTGTGGCCCGGGTATCCGATGTCTCCATCAATACGCTGCGCTTCATGTTTATGATGAATGGCAAGAAAAACATTGTTCCCATATTGGGGTTTTTTGAGGCCTTAATCTGGCTTTTAGCCATCGGACAGATTTTTCAAAATGTGGACAACCCCCTCTCCTACCTGGCTTACGCGGGCGGCTTTGCCACTGGAACTTATGTAGGCATGACCTTGGATGAAAAATTGGCTTTGGGTCGGGTATTGGTACGGGTCATCACGCCCAAGCCCATGCCTACACTGCTGGAATTTATGAAGGAGAAAAACTACCGCTTCACCAACGTGGGTGGAGAAGGGCGCTATGGAAAAGTCAACCTTTTGTTTACGGTGATGAAACGAGACCAACTCCAGGAGTTTATCGCCATGGTAAAAGCAACGGATGAAAAGGCATTCTATACCATCGAAAGTGTGAAGCGCGTCTCAGAAGAAGAATTGAACATCATGGAGGATAAGCCACGTTTTCGCTCCAAACTATTCAGCCGAGCCCGTACCTAATGGCAAACAGCTGGTTTCAATTTCAGCGATTTCGGGTGGAACAGGATCGCTGTGCCATGAAAATCAGTACCGATGCCGTCCTACTCGGCACTTTAGCCGATAGCGATGCTCCCAAGCGCATTTTGGATATCGGCACAGGTACAGGTGTGATTGCCCTGATGCTGGCCCAGCGCTTTCCTCAAGCTGAGCTTACCGCATTGGAACTTGATCCCGAGGCCGCCAGCCAGGCGAGGGAAAATTGTGAACTAAGCCCTTTTTCGGAACGATTGACGGTCCTCCAAGGCAGGTTTCAAGATTTTCCGGTGGAAGAAGGCTTTGATCTCCTAGTGAGCAACCCTCCCTTTTTCCCTGATCACCTCCCGACTAGTGACCCGAAGAGACAACAAGCCCTACACACCGACAGCCTATCCTTTAGCGAACTCCTACACAAAGCAAGTCAACTCCTTGCACCTTCCGGTTCTTTCTGGGTGATTTTACCTCCTCGGCAAATGCAGGATTTTATCCAATACGCAACAGCCCATGGACTCTTTCCACACACTCGAGTGGGCATCCGAGATGCCGCTACCAAGCCCATCCATCGAGAAGTGGTAGAATTTACTTTTTCGGAGCCCTCGGCAAAGACCATTACCGAGGAACTTCTTCTAAAAAATGGGGATGGGAGCTATTCAGAAAGGTATCAGCAACTGATTTCTGGATTTTTATTGGGTTTTTAACGGAAAACTCGCTGTTTTCTACTTCTATTTCTTTGCGGAAGGCCTAAAAAATTGTTCCTGCCCCTAAAAATCCTATTTTTGTCAGTTGACTAGACCACTATCCCATGCAAAAACTACGTGCTGCATTTGTTTTTTTGATGCTATTCGCCTCCTGGTCCTGTACTGAGGAAGAGAATACCCCGATTCTAGTATCGACCGAAGATATCTTGTTTGTGGGTGGCGATAAAATCCGAATTTCTGGACGTCTGCTTGCCAATCGGGAAGTATTGGCCGAAGACCATGGCTTTGAGTTTTCCACCCAAGCATCCTTTGCTAACCCGATCATTGTTTCCCTTGGAGAAAAAAAACAACCCGGCCGTTTCATTGGTGAAAAAAGTGGGTTCAAACTGAGTCAAACCTATTTTGTAAAAGCCTTTGCTACAATCAATGGAGCTCGCCTCGAAGGAAAAGTGATTGAATTAAGCACCTTGAGTCCGGCGGTAACCAGCTTTGCTCCCAACTATGGAGTAGCAGGACAGGAATTGGTGATACAAGGGAAAAATTTCCCGGAAGGAACCAAGGTATTTTTTGGCAACCAGGAAGCGCAAGTGATCCAAAATGTATTTGAGTCCAAACTTACCGTCAAGATTCCTGCGCCCACAGGACAGATTGTCGTACCGATCAAATTGCGAGTTCAAGATAAAGAAATTGTTATTTCTACCCCTTTTGAGTACCAAGCGGGTAAGTACACGAAAGTTTCAGATTTCCCTGGTGGCCTTCGGATTTACGAGAACATCTCCTTTTCGAATGCTTCAGGATTTCACGTGGGTCTTGGTAAAGTCAGGTTCGGAGAAAATTATCCAAGATTTCAGCGATTCAATCCTGCTACAGGTACCTGGACCGAAGTGAATTTTCCTGGAAATCCACGTCGCTATGTATTCGCAAGCTCCAACTACCTAGGTGGAGGAGCTATCGAAACTTCACGAGATGTCTTCAGTTACGATCGCAGTTTCTGGAAAATCAATGGAAGCAGTTTTGAGCGATTGGGAGATCTTCCTTTCAACACCAGAGATGCCTTGGCCGTGGATTGGGAAGGCGGCCTGCTTTTGTTTGGAGGATTAGACGGAGCCTCTCTTTTGGTGCGCGCTTACGACCCCGAGAAACGGACCTGGTCGACCAAAGGAAATGCCCCGGTTGCGTTGGGACGAAATGCCGCCGCATTTGCTCGGGCTACTCGGGTGATTGTCCTAGGAAGCAACGGGCAGGTATGGGAGTATAATCCCCCTCTCGACAGTTGGCAACTATTGACAACCTATCCGGGCAACAAGGGCCAAGGGTTCCCCATCTTGGAAATCATCGGATCAAAAGCCTACGTGGGTCTATTTAGAGCTACCCAGGAACTCTGGGAACTAAACCTAGAGACACTCACCTGGAAAGCAAAGAATCAAATCATTGGCCTGCCTCAAAGCATTACTAGCGGGTATTTCCAGTACAATGGATCCATTTATTTTCTCCGTACTCCAG
>JACCDO010273599.1_pt1 | contig 23280 bp, 20 predicted proteins | sample 7446101 | NCBI WGS metagenome assembly JACCDO01 (sample SAMN15323440, study PRJNA562643) | freshwater metagenome | isolation source: river surface water | place: USA:Blue River Watershed | collected 2017-08-16
AAATACTTAGTGGATGCAAAAGCCTATAATAAAATTATGGGTATTCCAATTACAAAACTAGAATTGGTTACAGCGATTGAATCTTACTTATAATCAAAAAGCGCCTCAAAAAATTGAGGCGCTTTTTGATACAATTAGTTTTCTTTTATTTTAGAAACTTTTTTCTTCGTTTCTTTTTCAAAGTATTTACAAAATGCAGTGATGCCACAGCTGTCGCATTTTGGGCTTCGCGCCAAACAAGTGTAACGCCCGTGCAAGATCAACCAATGATGCGCTTTATGCACTAAAACAGCTGGTATATTTTTAATTAAATCTTTCTCTACAGCGAGTGGTGTTTTTGCAGTCATTGGCACTAACCCAATTCTTCTACTCACCCTAAATACATGCGTATCCACCGCCATATTAGGCTGTTGATCAATCACACTCGTAATCACATTGGCTGTCTTACGGCCCACACCTGGTAATTTTATTAAATCCTCTATCGTCATGGGCACTGCTCCATTGAAGGTGTCCATCAATAATCGACTCATGCCAATGAGGTGTTTTGTTTTATTGTTGGGATAGGAAATGCTTCGGACCAAAGGGAATAAATCGTCAAAACTCGCTTTGGACATGGATGCGGGATCCGGAAATTTTTTAAAAATGCCCGGCGTAGTTAAGTTCACACGCTTGTCGGTACATTGCGCAGAAAGTATAACAGCCACTAATAGTTGGAATGGATTGTCGTAAGTCAATTCTGTTTCTGCAATAGGTACATTTGCTATAAAATAATCAATGACCCCCTGATAACGTGCTTGTTTTTTCATGCAAAGGGAAACTTATTTTTTCTGCTCCGCCTTGTTCGCAAAAGTGTCTTCAAATAAATACACTTCCTCTCCATCTCTTCTTAAAAGGTAGCGCTCTCTTGCATACTTTTCGACTGCACCTGGATTGCTTTGTAAATTATTCAACTGTTCTTGCGTAGTAGAGATTTCTTTTTCATAGTATCCTTTAGCTTGCTCTAATTTTTCCAATTCAGCAGCTCGGTCTCTTTGTAGAAAAAAATTGCGTTGATCAAAAAAAAGCATCCATAATACAAAAGCCAAGCAGGCAATAAAATAACGATTGGCTATAAATGGAATGATTTTTTTGATTGCTTGCATAAAAAAAAGATTACCCTAAAATTAGCATAGTTATTAGAATACGCCAATAAAAATTACACAAAAAAGAAGCCCCAATAATGGAGCTCCTTTCTATTTCAATCTAAGTTGGATTATTTATTACCAAACTTCAATTTACCCTTAGTTGGAAAAAATGCTGTTTCACCTAATTGCTCTTCGATACGGATCAATTGATTGTATTTAGCCATACGGTCAGAACGAGATGCAGAACCTGTCTTAATTTGACCACAGTTCAACGCAACTGCTAAGTCTGCAATGGTATTGTCTTCTGTTTCACCACTTCTGTGCGACATCACCGTGTTGTAGCCATTGTTTTGTGCTAAGCTCACTGCATTGATGGTTTCAGTTAAAGTACCAATTTGATTCACTTTAACCAATAAACCATTTGCAATCTTCTTATCGATTCCTGTTTGTAAACGATTTACATTAGTTACAAATAAATCGTCCCCAACCAATTGGCATTTGCCTCCAATGGTATCTGTTAAATTCTTCCAACCAGCCCAATCATCTTCAGCCATACCATCTTCGATAGATATGATTGGATATTTTTTCACCCAGCTCTCCCAATATTTCACCAATTGATCTGAACTCATTTCTTTGCCAGAACTTTTATGGAATACATATTTCTTTTTCTTCGCATTCCACAACTCACTATTTGCAGCATCCATTGCAATTGCAATTTGTGTACCTGTTTTGTAGCCTGCAGACTGAATTGCTTCAAGCACTGTTTCGATTGCTTCTTCGTTGCTCTGTATATTTGGTGCGAATCCACCTTCATCTCCAACATTTGTGCTATACCCTTTCTTCTTTAAAGTACTTTTTAATTGATGGAAAATTTCCACGCCCCAACGCAAACCTTCACTAAAGCTAGGTGCGCCAACAGGCATGATCATGAACTCTTGGAAATCAATTTTATTGTCTGCATGTGCACCACCATTTAAAATATTCATCATTGGCATTGGCAATGTTCTTGCATTCGTACCACCAATATATCTATACAAAGGTAAGTTCGCTTCTTCTGCTGCTGCTTTTGCAACGGCCATACTTACTGCTAAAATTGCATTAGCTCCTAATTTAGATTTATTTGGTGTGCCATCTAAATCAATCATCACCTGATCGATTGCAGCTTGAGATGTAATATCAAAACCAATCAATGCATCCGCAATACTTGTATTCACATTTTTCACCGCTTTCAAAACCCCTTTTCCTAGGTATTTCTTTTTATCATTGTCTCTTAATTCAGCCGCTTCATGAATTCCTGTACTTGCGCCACTTGGAACAGCAGCACGACCCATTGCACCATCATCTGTTAATACGTCTACTTCTACGGTTGGATTACCTCTACTGTCTAAAATCTGTCTCGCGTGTACCTCAATAATGTAACTCATAATTGAATGATTTATTTTCTAAAAAATTGATTGCTTTAAGTTTGCGCAATTTACACCCATTTTTTTTAATGGGTAAGCAATTTGAAGATTTCTTCTAAACTTGCTGCTTGCGTCTGCAAACGTTCTATATGCAAGCCTTTCTCCAAAGCCAAAGCCATGATATATTGTCTCGCCTGATCTAATTCTGCTGTGTTTTTAGCCTGAATGACTAACGTGCGTTTGTCTTGCTGCGAAATTAAATTGTATTTTAATTGAATAAGCTCAAGCTGCGCTGTAATGTCTTCTTGAAATTGCACCAATAAATTGTGTTGACCAGATTGCGTGAGGGATGCAATAGGTTGATTGGCGACTAATTTACCCTGATGCAAAACCAATACCCTATCTGTGATAGCCGCAACTTCTTGTAAAATATGGGATGAAAATAAAATCATGGCATCTGCACTAAGTGATTGAATCAAAGCTCTAATTTCAATCAACTGATTGGGATCCAAACCAGCAGTAGGCTCGTCCAGTAAAATTAATTTGGGTGCATGTAAAATCGCTGCCGCAATCCCCACTCTTTGCTTAAATCCTTTAGACAAATGCCCCATTTTTTTATGCTGCATGGATTGCAATCCTGTTTGTGCAATCACTTCTTGAATTCTTTTGGATGGTGCCGTTATATTGTGCACACTAGCTAAGAAACTTAAATACTCTGTTACAAATAAATCTTCATACAATGGATTGGATTCTGGCAGATAGCCAATCATTTTTTTAAAGGCAACTTCGTCTTTTTGAAGATCAATACCTGATAACTGAATAGAGCCAGCATCTGGAATTAAACAGCCCGCTATCATTTTTAAAGTGGTACTCTTGCCTGCACCATTTGGTCCAAGAAAACCTACAATCTCGCCTGGGTGAATCGTAAAAGTAAGGGGTTCAACTGCTTGGAATTGATCAAATTTTTTGGAGATGGCTTGGACATTCAATGACATACTCAAAAGTAAAGCATTATTCTAAATCTTTAGAACTTACTGGCAGTTGATCGTATTCTCCTTTAAATGCATAGAAGCCAAAAATGAAGAAGCCAATGCAAATAGGTGTAAAGATGGTCAGGATTATTACCCATTGTAAAGTCACATTGGATCTTGTTAATGTAGTTGCTCCGGCAATTTTTTGGATGGCTTGGGATGCCAAAAACCATATGATAGCAGGTGCTAAAAACATCCATACCAAGCCTAATATTTTCTTTATCGTATTCATATAATTTTTTTTAGTCCATGACTTCCTTGTACACTTTATTGGTTAAATAAATTACACCAATGAATAAACAAATTGATGCAACACCGATTGGGTACCATAAACCAGCAAGCGGATCTCCAGCTGGATTGTCTGCAGTTTTTGTAAACTCCACAATCAAGGTGCCCAAGAAAGGCACCAAGCCGCCAAATACGCCATTGCCAATATGATAAGGCAGCGACATAGAAGTGTAACGGATTTTAGTTGGAAACAATTCCACCAAGAAAGCAGCGATTGGTCCATATACCATGGTGACGTACAATATCTGCACAAAAACCAACCAAATTAAATTCCAATAAGTTGTATGATCCAATGTTTTTTCAATGACTATACTTGGTTTTAAAGAGGCAGCAGTAATCTTCACTTCCTGTGTTTTAGAAGCATCCAACATAGCCCCTTTAGTAGGTTTTAATTTTACCACAATGGTGTCTAACTTTTTTGTGTCTATTGCATTTGGCTGCGTGTAATAAATACTTCCGGTACTTGCGTCTTGAATGATACCTGCTAAGTGCAATGTGTCTGTTTTGGTGTAACTAAACTTAGCACCATCAGTATATACTGTATCTATTTTTTGTACTACATATAATTTAGTGCCCTCTTTTGTATCAACCATGGCCAACTTTTCAGTAGCAACTGTGTGTGTTAGATCAATTTTTTCAGTTCTATTTTTTGCATTGGTCGCATCTAAAAAATATTGATAAATAGGTCTGTAAGTTAGGATACCCGCTAACATCCCAAACATCATAATCCACTTTCTTCCAATTCGGTCACTTAAATATCCAAACACCACAAAGAAAGGAGTGGCAAATAAAATAGCCCATAACATTAAATTTCTGGACTGTACAAATTCAACTTTACAAACGGTCTCAATAAAACTTTGTGCGTAAAACTGTCCGGTATACCAAACGACGCCTTGTCCCATCACCGCACCAAATAAGGCTAAGAGCACCATTTTAAAATTGGCTTTATGACCGAAACTTTCTTTTAAAGGATTGGTAGAGATTTTGCCTTCTGATTTTAATTTAGTGAACATAGGTGATTCACTCATTTTCATTCTAATTAAAATTGACACCACCACTAAAATAATCGACATCCAAAATGGATACCTCCATCCGCCCCATTCAGCACTAAATGATTCCACACCTTGATTCGATCTAATTAAAATAATTACCCCTAATGCTAAAAATAAACCTAAGGTGGCTGTTGTTTGAATCCAGCTGGTCCAAAAGCCTCTTCTATTTGCTGGCGCATGTTCTGCTACATAAGTAGCAGCACCTCCATATTCACCTCCCAATGCCAATCCTTGCAGCAATCTTAAAACCAACACTAAAATTGGGGCCGCCCAACCAATGGTTGCAAAACCAGGCACCAAGCCAATCGCAAAAGTTGACCCACCCATCAAAACCAAGGTCAATAAAAAAGTATACTTACGACCAATCAAGTCTCCTAATCTTCCAAAAACCAATGCACCAAATGGTCTTACAATGAAGCCTGCAGCAAAAATGGCGAGGGTACTTAAAAGTGCTGAAGTACCAGCATCTGATGGAAAAAATTGTTTTGAAATAATGGTTGCCAACATGCCAAATATGTAAAAATCATACCATTCAATCAGCGTGCCAACAGAAGACGCACCAATCACCAAACTAATTTTACTAGGCTTTATGTCGAAACTCATGTTTTAATTGTTTAATTGCTAGCATTCAAGTTAATTCAATCAACTTAAAAAATGTAAATTTGGAAGACTAATTTTAAATCTGACTATGTCTTATCCATACCAAATTAAAAACCTAGATGGTTACCACGAAGCTTATCAGAAAAGTATTCAAGATCCTGACGCATTTTGGGGTGAAGTAGCTTCACATTTTACTTGGCATAAAAAATGGGATAAAGTAAGTGATTGGAATTTTAAAGACCCAAGCATTCAATGGTTTGTGGGAGGAAAATTAAATATCACTGAAAATTGCTTAGACCGACACTTAGCAACCATGGGCGATAAGCCTGCCATCATTTGGGAGCCCAATAATCCAGCCGAACAACACCGCATCCTCACCTATAAACAACTGCATTTAAAAGTTTGTCAGTTTGCACAAGTCCTATATAATAATGGTGTAAAAAAAGGCGACCGTGTATGTATTTATATGGGCATGATTCCTGAATTAGCAATTGCTGTATTGGCCTGCGCAAGAATAGGTGCTATTCATAGTGTGATTTTTGGCGGCTTCTCTGCACAAAGTATAGCAGATAGATTGGATGATGCCAAAGCCAATTTTATCATTACATGTGATGGTGCATTTAGAGGTGCTAAAGACATCCCACTCAAGTCCGTAATAGATGATGCATTAATTGGAAATAAAAATATTCAGCGCGTCATTGTTTGCACAAGAACAAGAACTGCTGTGTCTATGTTAAAAGACAGAGATGTTTGGTGGGAAGATGAAATAAAAAAAGTGGAAGCACAAGGCACCCAATTTGTTCCAGCAGAAGTGATGGATGCAGAAGATCCTTTATTCATATTATATACTTCGGGGTCTACAGGAAAACCAAAAGGCGTAGTGCATAGTGTGGCTGGATACATGGTGTATACCAATTATACTTTTGTAAATACATTCAATTATAACCCTAATGATATCTTTTTTTGTACCGCAGACGTAGGTTGGATTACAGGGCATAGTTATATTGTGTATGCTCCATTAAGTGCTGGTGGTACTTCTATGATGTTTGAAGGGATCCCCACTTTCCCAGATGCAGGAAGATTCTGGAATATTATTGATAAATTCAAGGTAAATATTTTATACACTGCGCCTACTGCCATTCGATCCTTAATGGGATTTGGTTTGGGGCCTGTGCAGGGACATGATTTAAGTAGTTTAAAAGTGTTAGGCACAGTTGGCGAACCAATTAACGAGGAAGCTTGGAATTGGTACAACGAACAGATTGGGAAAAATAAATGTCCCATTGTAGACACTTGGTGGCAAACAGAAACAGGTGGTATAATGATTTCTAATATGGCGGGTATTACCCCAGGGAAAGCTGGATGGGCCACCTATCCAATGCCGGGCATTGAACCCATTTTAGTAGATGATAAAGGAATAGAAATTACAACGCAAGACGAAGATGGAATGTATCGCGGTAACTTATGCATCAAACGAGCTTGGCCTTCCACTATTCGAACAACTTACGGTGATCATGAAAGATGCAGGACCAATTATTTTGCTACTTACGATAATTTATATTTTACCGGCGATGGCGCATTCAGAAACGAAGCAGGACAATTTAGAATCACGGGGCGTGTTGATGATGTATTGAATGTGAGTGGCCACAGGATTGGTACTGCCGAAGTAGAAAATGCCATTAACATGCATGCAGGTGTGGTGGAAAGTGCGGTGGTAGGTTATCCGCATGATATCAAAGGGCAAGGCATTTATGCTTATGTTATTTATACAGGTTCGCATGCGCAAGACACACATGGTAGTGCAGAGATGATACGTAAAGACATCCTTCAAACTGTGACAAGCATCATTGGCCCTATTGCTAAACCAGATAAAATTCAATTTGTTACTGGCTTACCTAAAACAAGATCAGGGAAAATCATGCGTCGCATTCTACGCAAAGTGGCGGAAGGTGAATTAAATAGTTTAGGCGATACCTCTACCCTACTTGATCCTGCAGTAGTGGATGAAATTGTCAAAGGTGTTTTATAAAAAAAAGCCTCGATGATATCGAGGCTTTTTTTGTTGTATCATTCGATTATTGATCCATTAGACTTTTTAATTTCTTAGACAAAAAGAATAAAATAATGGATGCAATACCTGCCATAAATACAAAGAACATAAAGAATTCATGTAAGTTGGTAATTTGATATCCTGCGAAGGAAGTTGTTTTACCATTTTCAGGATACAAAGTGCTAAATACACCTGCTAATTTATTTGCAAATGCATTGGCCGTAAACCATACTGCCATTAATAAAGAAGCAAATTTAAGTGGCGCTAATTTATTGAACAAAGAAAGTCCAATTGGAGACAAACAAAGCTCACCAAAAGTGTGCATCATATACATCCCAATTAACCAAATCATACTCACTTTTACCCCTGTGCCCACACCATTCACACCTGTAGCAATCCATAAATAACCCAGTGCCAATAACATTAAACCCATCGCCATTTTAAATGGTGAAGAAGGCTCTCTATTTGCTTTACCTAGTTTAATCCAAATCCATGCTACCAATGGCGCAAGCGTAACAACAAATATGGAATTTAAAGATTGGAAAAAACTTGTTGGCACCACATAAAATCCTAAATCGCGCTGTGTATTTTCAGATGCAAAAAAAGTAAGTGAAGCACCTGCTTGTTCAAATGCACTCCAGAAAAAGATTACAAAAAAAGACACTGTAAATAAAACAACCACCTTCTTTTTTTGAATGCCATCTAATGATTTATCGGAGAAAATAATGAATGCAATTAAAAGAATGCAGGCAATTAACAACCAGAATAAATAACTCACTACTTTAATATCAATATATACAAGTGCAATTGTTAAAAGAGAAAGTAAAAACAGCAGCCCCACCATTACTGGAATTTTTTGTAAGATTGGTGGTGCATCTTTAGGAGCATCACCAATAGAAACGCCGTCTACATCTACTAAATATTTTTTCTGAAATATCATTTGTGTAATCACACTTAAGAGCATGGCGATACCGCCCGCTAAAAAGGCCCATTTAAAATCTCCATTATTGCCAGTGTCTCCAAAAAATCCACAAACAATTGGACCTAGTGCACCGCCAGTATTGATCCCCATGTAAAAAATTGTATAGGCTGCGTCAATTTTTGAATCCCCCTTTTGATACAATTGTCCCACCATGCTCGAGATATTTGGCTTAAAAAAACCATTCCCTGCAATCATACAACCTAATCCAGTATAAAATAAAGGCATGGCGAGTGCAGCATTATCATAAAAATGACCACAAAAAAATAGGACAAATTCACCAATGGCCATAACGAATCCGCCTGCAATAATGGATCGCTTATTGCCCCAGTAACGATCGGCGATATAGCCACCTAGTAAGGGTGTTAAGTAAATCAAGCCAGTATAACTGCCATATACTTGAGAAGCATCATTCTGATTAAAAGCCATTGCTTTCACTAAAAACAAGACCAAAATGGCACGCATACCATAATAGTTAAATCGCTCCCACATTTCTGTAGCGAACAAAACATAAAGTCCTTTTGGATGGCTTTGTGAAGTTGTAGACATAATAAAACGTTTATTTAATTGGTACAAAATAATAAAATCCCTTCAATAAATTTTACTTTCGTGCTGCAATCACCTTAATTATGAATATTTTACTAATTGGTTCAGGCGGAAGAGAACATGCTTTAGCTTGGAAAATAGCACAAAGTTACCATTGTGATCATTTGTATATTGCACCTGGTAACCCAGGTACAGCAGCTATTGGCGCTAATTTGCCCATTGCAATAGACGATTTTGAGGGATTGAAGCAGGCGGCCATTACGCACCAAATTGATATGATCATAGTTGGTCCAGAAGAGCCACTTGTAAAAGGCATTTTTGACTTTTTTGCGAATGACCCATCCACTGAAGCAATCAATGTCATAGGACCATCTGCAGCAGCTGCGCAATTGGAAGGTAGTAAAGCTTTTAGTAAGCATTTCATGCAAAGACACCATATCCCAACAGCCGGATATGCCGAATTTACGATTGATAACTACGAGGAAGGGAAGCAATATATTAGCGCACATAGCTTGCCCATTGTATTAAAAGCAGATGGACTAGCTGCTGGAAAAGGTGTGATCATCGCTACCACACATCAAGAAGCATTGGAAAGTTTTGAGTCCATGTTGCAACATAAACAATTTGGCACTGCTAGTGCTAGGGTGGTGATTGAAGAATTTTTAACAGGGATTGAAGTCAGTGTTTTTGCACTAACCGATGGGAAAAATTACCAAATTATAGGACACGCAAAAGATTACAAACGAATAGGAGAAGGCGATACAGGCCTAAATACGGGTGGAATGGGTTGTGTAAGTCCAGTGCCATTTATGGATGAGGCATTTATGAAGAAAGTGGAAGAAAAGATTGTGCGTCCTACAATCCAAGGCATTGCCAAGGAAGGATTAATATATAAAGGGTTTGTCTTTTTTGGCTTAATGAACTGTGATGGGGAGCCATCTGTTATAGAATACAATTGTCGACTTGGAGACCCTGAAACTGAAGTAATTCTACCCCGTTTACAAACCGACCTAGTGAGTATTTTAGCAGCCACCGATAATGGTACATTAGAAGATGTAAATATTGAATACCATGAGGGTGCATTTGCCACTGTGATGGCGGTGAGTGCTGGCTACCCTGGCGACTACCAAAAAGGATTCCCAATCAATGGTATCGAGCTTGTTACAAAGGAAGCAAAAACGACGCTGTTTCAAGCTGGAACTGGGTTTAAGGAAGATGCCATTGTCACCAATGGAGGTCGAGTTTTAACCGTTACAGCTCAAGGTAATACCATTTCAGAAGCAGTCGATACAGCAAAAAACGCATTAGCGCTGATTCAATTCCAAGGCATGAATTTTAGAACAGATATTGGTTTCGAGTTCAAGGCATAAGTTTGTTGGTGATCCTTGTTGATAATTATTCTTATTCATTTTTTTAAAAAGCTTTGTAGTTCAAGGATTTTAGATGATTTTTGCATCATTCCAATGAATGTAAAATACTGAACGAATATGGGCTTATTTAACTTTTTCACCCAAGAGATTGCAATGGACTTGGGCACAGCAAATACACTGATCATCCACAATGACGAAGTGGTGGTAAACGAACCCTCCATTATTGCCTTGAACAGGAATAATATGAAGGAAGTATTAGGTGTTGGAAAAAAGGCATTGTTGATGCATGAAAAAACGCACGAAAGTATTAAAACAGTTCGTCCATTAAAAGATGGTGTAATCGCCGACTTCAACGCTGCTGAATTAATGATTCGCGAGTTGATGAAAATGATTTATCCTAAGAAGCCATTATTTCCTCCAAGTTGGAGAATGGTGATTTGTATTCCATCTTCAATTACTGAAGTAGAAAAAAGAGCGGTACGTGATAGTGCTGAACAAGCAGGTGCAAAAGAAGTATATATGATTCACGAACCGATGGCTGCTGCATTGGGTATTGGTATTGATGTAGAAGAGCCAGTGGGAAATATGATTATTGATATTGGAGGTGGTACAACAGGTATTACCGTGATTGCATTAGCAGGCATAGTTTGTGATCAAAGTATTCGTGTAGCTGGTGATGAATTTACTGCAGATATTATGGAAGCATTAAGACGTTACCATAGTTTACTAATTGGTGAGCGTACTGCAGAACAAATTAAAATTCATGTGGGCGCTGCATTGAAAGATTTAGACAATCCACCAGAGGATATGCCAGTAAATGGTAGAGATTTGGTGACAGGTATTCCAAAACAAATTATGGTCTCTTACCAAGAAGTAGCAGAGGCATTGGATAAAAGTATTTTCAAAATCGAAGAAGCTATCTTGAAAGCTTTAGAGACTACACCTCCAGAACTCGCTGCAGACATCTATCGTAGAGGTTTATACATTACAGGTGGTGGATCACTTTTAAGAGGTTTAGATAAAAGATTAAGTGCAAAAATCAAATTACCAGTTCATGTAGCCGACGATCCGTTGAAGAGCGTTGTGCGTGGAACAGGCATTGCATTGAAAAACTACCAACGTTTTCCATTTATTATGAGATAATACCTAATGAAGAATATCATTGGCTTTATACGACAGAATTTTACTTTTTTTAGCTTCCTGATACTGCAGATTGTATCGTTGGTCATGTTGTCTTCTTACAGCAAATCGCACGAAACTTTTTTTGGCAATTGGAATAATGCCGTTGCCGGAAATGTGAATTCCTATTACAATGAATGGGCTTACTTTTTTGGTTTAAAAGCAACCAATGCAAAATTAGTTGCAGAAAATGTAGCACTCAGAAATGAACTTGCTCAAAACTTTGTGCCCTATGATACGAGTGTAAAATCGGGCACCTTGATTTTAAGAAAAGATAGTTTAGAAAAAATTAGAAAATTCTTTTACTACCCAGCTAAAGTGGTGGGTAATAGTTTTACACTTCAAAAAAATTATATCACGATTGAACGCGGCGCTTTAGAAGGTGTTAAAAAAGACATGGCTGCAATAAGTCCGGACGGGTCCATTGTAGGTGTGGTAGTAGAAGTGAGTGACCACTATAGTAAAATCATGAGCTTACTACATCGCAATAGTAAAGTAAGTGCGATGTTGAAAAGAGATCGAATTGCTGGTAGTATAGAATGGGATGGGAAGAGTCCTGATATTTTATTGTTAAAAAATATTTCAAAAAGTGCTTTGCCTAAAATAGGTGACACGGTTTTGACAAGTCCATACTCTTCTAGCTTCCCAGCACAATTGATGATTGGCAGGGTGACAAGTATTATCAAGGACCCTTCCAGTAATTTCTTGACTTTAAATATTAAATCTGCCACCAACTTTTACAATTTAGAATTTGTATACCTGGTTGAAAATAAAAGAATGGAAGCTCAAGCAGATATAGAGCAAAAGGGGGGAGGCAATGAATAATATCTTAAAAAATAGCATCCGATTTATACTCTTCTTATTGATACAGATTATCATTTTGAATGAGGTACCGCCTATCCACCAATTTATCACTCCATACCTGTACTTTATTTTTATCCTTTGGCTACCATTTGGCACTAGCAGGATAGCGACAACTTTATTGGGTTTTGTACTTGGATATACTTTAGACACGTTTACCAATACCCCTGGACTACATGCAGCAGCTGCTACATTGATTGGTTATCTTAGACCAACAATTTTGAATCTGCTTTTGGCACAAGAACTGTCAGAAGAATTGACCAAGGAGCCAAGCATTGGAACCATGGGATGGGGACCATTTATGTTTTATATTTTTTCACTTACGTTTATCCATCACTTTTATTTAGTGTTATTGGAGTGGTTGCAATTTGGTAACTTTAGCTATTTCATTGGAAAAGTATTTTTTACAAGCGGGATGAGTATGCTATTAATTTTATTAGTAGAACTCTTACTGAACAGAAGAAAGCTAAAAAGATAATACATGTCAGTATACAATCAGAATCGAGGCGGTATTATTCAAATCATCATTGGCACTATTTTTTTTCTGATTGTTGCTCAATTGGTGAGCCTACAAGTAGTATCTAATAAATATAAATTGGCTGCAGACAACAATGCCATTTTTAGAAAAATCATTTACCCAGACCGTGGCATCATTTACGACAGAAAAAAGAGAGCCCTCTTAGAAAATACCATTAGTTATGACTTAGTCGTGATCCCTAACGAAGCTAAAGGGGTAGACACAGCCGCATTATGCAATATCCTTCGTATTGATAAAGCAGAATACAACAAAAGAATTGTGGAAGCGATCATTAAAAATACAAGGGTAAAAGCTGGTGTCTTTGAGCCATTTTTAACGCCTGAGATATACGCGCAATTAAATGAAAACTTATATCGATTTCCTGGTTTTTCTTTATCAGAACGTTCTATACGAAGCTATCCATATAATACAGCAGCACATGTATTGGGTTATGTAGCAGAAGTAGATGTAAATTTTTTAAAGAAACATGAATCAGAAGGCTATGAGATGGGCGATTATGCAGGCATGACTGGATTAGAAAAAAATTATGAAACCGTATTGATGGGTCAAAGAGGTGTAAAACGTTTTTTAAGAGACAATAAAGGAAAAATACAAGGACCTTATGAAAAAGGTGAATTTGATACCGTTGCCATTGCAGGAAAAAATTTATATACCAGTGTTGATGTACAAGTACAACAACTAGCAGAAAAATTATTGCAAAATAAAATTGGAAGCGCGGTTGCTATCAATCCTAAAACTGGGGGAGTCATTGCAATGGCTTCTAGTCCGGGCTATAATCCAAATTTATTGACAGGCAGTAAAAGAAGAAAAACGATTGGCAGGTTGTTATTAGATACGGCTAGGCCAATCTATAATCGTGCCATAAAAGGACAATACCCCCCGGGCTCTACCTTTAAACCTTTAGGTGCATTGATTGCATTAGACGAGGGCTTGATCACGCCTAATTTCGGCTATAATTGTTTTGGATCTTATGGTGCATGTGGTGATCCAAGAAAATGTGAACACCATAATGCAGGTCATGCCGCTAATTTACAATTGGCATTGGCTTATTCTTGTAATTCTTACTTTTTACAGGTATTTAGAATGGCCATTGACAATCCAAAATATAAATCAGCTAAAGGCGGATATGTTAAATGGAAAGAATACATGAACGCTTTTGGATTTGGACGTAAACTTGGTATAGACTTACCAAGCGAAAACAAAGCGAATATTCCAGACACTGCAAAATATAGTAAAGACTTTGGCAATCCAAAGTATTGGAATAGCTGTTACATGTTAACCCTTGGAATTGGTCAAGATAGAATGACTGCAACCCCATTGCAATTGGCCAATTCAATGGCATTCATTGCAAACGACGGATACTATTATACACCGCATTTTGTAGATAGTATTGAATCTGAAACACAAGAAGAAGCAGCTCAATTAGCACCTTTTAGAAAAAAACAAAAAGTAACAAAAATTCCAAAAGAATATTTTGATGTCATTAAAGAAGGAATGCATGATGTGACAGTTTATGGTACTGCGGCATTTATTAAAGTCCCTGGTCATGAATATTGTGCTAAAACAGGAACGGCACAAAATCCACACGGGAAAAACCACTCTTTATTTGTTTGCTTTGCTCCAAAAGACAATCCTAAAATTGCAGTGGCAGTCATAGTAGAAAATGCAGGTTACGGATCTACTTGGGCTGGACCAATTGGTGGATTATTGATGGAACAGTATTTGAATGATACACTTACTACAGAAAGTCAATTGAAAGCGGATAACCTTGCTCAAATTGACTTAATGCCACAAGCCATTAAGAATTGGTATGTGCAAAATAATAAGTCTGCTTATCTCACGCCTATCGAATACAATAACGATGAATTATCAGACGTTTGGGATATGGAGATGTTAGCAGAAGGTGTGGTGAAAACAAAAACAAAAGACACAGCCCCTCCTGCCCCATTGCCAAATTCAGATAAAACGAATAAGGATAGCTTGCTTCCAAATACGGATAAAAAGAAAAAGCTCAATCCATAAACTATGGCCTCTAACTACGATAATAATTTTTCTAAAGGCACAGACCTTGCTGTGATCGTTTTATATATGCTCATGGCCTGTATTGGTATCCTAGCTATTTTTATGGTTGAGTACAACCCTAATACCGATTGGGCAACAAGTTTCATAAGTGGCAAAACAAGCTATAGTAAACAATTCTTTTTTTTAATTTTTTGTTCCTTTGTCGCAATTTTTATTTTATTAGTAGACAGTAAAGTTTTTACTGCATTAGCAAATATCTTATTTGTTAGTGGACTCCTATTGATGTTAGCCACCTTTTTGATTGGAAAAGAAATCAATGGATCCAAAAGTTGGATACCCATTGCAGGTGGATTTAATTTACAACCAGCTGAATTATGTAAAATTTTTACTGCACTTGCTTTAGCCAAATTTATCTCGAGACCAGAAACCGATTTTACAAAACTTCAATCTCATTTAATTGCCGGGGCCATGATTGCATTACCAGCAATACTATCCATTGGTCAACATGAATTAGGTCTTGCCTTGGTATACAGTGCATTTATATTTGCTATGTATAGAGAAGGCTTGCCACCCTTTATACTCATCATTTTATTGTCTTTTGCAATACTTGTCATTGCAACCTTATTAATAGAACCCACGCTATTAGCCATCATTTTATCTGTGATTGCAGGACTCATTTTAATGTATTTAGGAAAACGCTTAAAACGCAATAAACAACTCATTGTGATTATAATTGGCGTTTGGCTAGTCTGTGTTGGCACAGTTCGTTTTGCAGTACCTTATATTTTTAATAATGTCTTAGAATGCTATCAAACAACAAGAATTTATAGCATGGTTGGAAAAGAATATGATTGTGGTTTGAATCAAAAAGCAGCAGCTAGTTTAGCTGAAAGTGGTAAAAAAAGTAGAAAGCCAGATGACTATAATGTAAAGCAAAGTAAAATTGCGATAGGCTCTGGTGGCTTTTGGGGAAGAGGCTTTTTAAAAGGCACGCAAACCAGGGGTAAATATGTACCTGAGCAGAATACAGATTTTATTTTTACATCTATAGGAGAAGCATTTGGATTTGTAGGCACTTTCACCTTTTTAGGATTGTACTTATTTTTCTTGTTTAGATTAATCCGTATTGCGGAAAGACAAAGAAGTACTTTCTCTAGAGTTTATGCCTATAGCGTTGTAGGAATTTTCTTTTTTCATATTGCAGTGAACATTAGCATGACGATTGGATTATTCCCTGTAGTGGGTATCCCATTGCCTTTGATCAGTTATGGCGGATCTTCCTTACTTACATTTACTGCCTTGGTATTTATTTTACTAAGATTAGATGCAGATAGACAAATGGTACTTCGATAATTGTATTTTTGCAGCATGCGTATTCATCCATTATCAGAAGGCAGTTTTAGTATTGATCAATCCAAAGTATTTGTTCCATTTGATACCCAAAGAGAGCAAATACAAGATCGTCCCAAAGGAAGCATTCTTGTAGAAATTCAGCCATTCGTAGTCATTACCGAAAAGGATATCATTTTATTAGATACAGGCTTAGGCTATATGAACGCACAAGGGGTATTGCAAATCCACGAAAATTTAATGGCCATTGGTATCAACCCAAGCTCGGTGACTAAGGTTTTTATGAGTCACTTACATAAGGACCACGCAGGTGGAATGAGTTATGTAGATACGATATCTAAAGCACGTTATGTAAGTTTTCCTTACGCCACCTATTACGTACAAAAAAGAGAATTCGATTTGGCCTTGACCAATCCAACAGCCTCTTATATAAAAGAACAATTTGATTTCTTAGCAGATTTTTCAAAAGTAGTTTGGCTAACTGATGACCAAGGTATCATTGATGATAGTATTCATTATTTGCTCACAGGTGGACATTGTCCTTACCATCAAGTGGCTTGGATTAAAGAGGATGGGGAACAATTTTTCTTTGGTGCAGATGTGGCACCTCAATTACAACAACTCAAATCAAAGTTTGTTGCCAAGTATGATATGGATGGGAAATTGGCTATGGAATGGAGACAAAAATGGTGGGAACAAGGACAAGAGGAAGGATGGCAATTTGCATTTTACCATGATATCAAACATCCATTGTATGAGTCAAGTAAGTAGTTTGATCAAGTATAAAATAGAATTTATCTAAACAGCTCCCAGATCCTTCCATTGCCATAAATGCAAGCAAGCATAACTGCTATAAGGTTTATACTTTCTTGAAATCTCCAACATCTTGGAATGCAATTCCTTCTTGGACTCATATTTGATTTTGTATAATCGAATCATGGCTTGTTGAATACCTAAGTCATCCACAGCAAAGACATCTTCTTGACCCAAACTAAATAGCATCAACATTTGAACCGTCCATTTGCCTACCCCTTTAATTTGCGTTAACAAATCAATGATGGCATCTGGCTCCATTGTATACAATTGCTTATCCGTGATCTTATTTGTAATAAAAAATTTAGCTACATTTTGGATATAATGCACTTTAGATTGACTCAATCCAATGGATCTAAGTTGGTCATTCGTACATTTCAATACCTGCTCACAACTAGGCTCTTTGCCATCAAATAAATCTAAAAAACGAATAAAAATAATCGCAGCCACTTTTGTACTCAATTGCTGACTTATAATACTAGCCATCAAACGAACAGGGGTGTTTTTCCTTTTCTTTATGACATGTTTCGCCTGGGTTAACAAAGGGGCAAGTTTTTTATCCTTATTTAGATGTAGTTGATACTCCATTGATGCAAATTAAGCTGAAATACTTATTTTGAGTTAAGTTTAATCCATCAAAACCTAAAATCATGCTAAAGAAAATCCTCTTTTTGTTTCTTGTATTCATTGCACAAAATGCAATTGCACAATCTAAAGACGAAAAAGCAATTTTAAAAGACAGGCAAGAAATTTTAAATTTATTAGCTGCGCAAGTAGAATCTTGGAATAAAGGGGATGTGAACCAATTCATGCAAGGCTATTGGGAAAACGATAGTTTAATGTTTGTGGGAAAAAATGGTGTGACTTACGGTTATAATAAAACCCTAGCTAATTATAAAAAGAATTACCCAGACAAAGCCTATATGGGTACATTAAAATTTACACTATTATCAGTTGAACCCTTAGACAAACAATATTATAGTGTTATTGGAAAATGGGAGCTCACCAGATCAGTAGGGAATGTGGGTGGACATTACACCTTGTTATTTAAAAAAATAAATGGGCAATGGAAGATCATTTTAGACCACAGTAGCTAAGCACTAGTTAACGGGAAAAATCAATCGGATCTTTCCAGGTTTTATAAAGCAAAAAGAAATATCCTACCGAACTAAGTATTAAGAAAAAATAATACAAATAGTTAAACCATTGCCAGTCTGCTTCCACAAATGCATAACCTAGCATGATCCCTAATGTGGAATTGAGTCCCATCCAGACAAGCGTAAAACCAATGGTTCTGGATATTCTATTTAAAAATGCCATTACTTCTGGATCCATTAGTCTAAGCTTTGTTTATTTGCTGCTGCTTCTTTCAATAGGCGATCAAATTGTGCAGGCGTTAAATCATTGAAAAAATAATAGACAGGATCTACTTTAGCACCTCGTTTAATCACTTCATAATGCAAATGTGGTCCAGTACTCTTTCCTGTACTTCCTACATAACCAATCACTTCTCCCCTTTTAACAGACTGCCCCACTCTTGCCTTTACCCTAACCATATGTGCATATAAAGTTTGGAAACCATAGCCATGATTGATGACTACTTTATTACCATAACCATCCGTATTGAATCCTGCAATTTGTACTACACCATCTGAAGTTGCATAAATTGGTGTACCAGTAGGTGCAGAGAAATCTAATCCAGGATGTAATCTAAAGTCTTTATATAGAGGATCTATTCGATAACCAAAACCTGATGCAACGCGTTTCATATTTTTATTACTTATCGGTTGAATGGCAGGAATGGCTCTTAATAATTTTTCTTTGTTCTTAACCATCGCAGTAATTTCAGTAAATGATTGGTCTTGAAAAGACATCCTTAAACTTAAATTATTCAATTGATTGCGCATGTTCTCAATCAGGGCAGTATTGGATAAGCTTTGGATGAGTCGAATCTCATTTTTGGCCAACATATCTTTTACCCTTGCACTATCCGGAATAGGCGTCGCCTCAAAAATGGAACGATATACTTCGTTGTCTCTTTGTTCCAATTCCACCATTTGCAATTCCAATTGCTTCATACGTTCTTGTAAAACGGCATAGCTCTCTTTGTACGCAGTATTTTGTTGTCTTAATAACCTTTCTTTTGGAGAGTCGATAAATTTAAATAAAATAGCCACAAACAGGACGCCCACTGCAAGCGATGCAATGACAAATCCGATGGTTTGTAAAAGCCTTACTTTAAGGGGTACTTCGATTTTTTCGAACCTTAGCGTATGGGTGTTAAAGAAATATTTTATTTTCTTCATGAAGCGTGATTATTTGCCTTCTAAAGTCACAAAAAAAGGCTCAAATGCTTACCTTTGGGGACGATTAGAAGCGCTACAAAGATAGCTTTTTAATTTAGCTCAAAGCTTAAAAAAAACGTCCCATGATGAAGAGTTCAGAAATAAGACAACTGTTTTTAGATTTTTTTGAATCGAAAGGACATGTCATTGTCCCGTCAGCACCAATCGTTGTAAAAAATGACCCAACATTATTGTTTACCAATTCGGGCATGAACCAATTCAAGGATTATTTTTTAGGCAATTTACAACCTAAGCATACTAAAATTGCGGATACCCAAAAATGTTTGAGAGTTAGTGGTAAACACAATGATTTGGAGGAAGTGGGGGTAGACACCTACCATCATACGATGTTTGAAATGTTAGGGAACTGGAGTTTTGGTGATTACTTTAAAGCAGAAGCCATTGCATGGAGCTGGGAATTACTAACCAAAGTGTATCAATTAGATCCAAATAGATTGTATGTCAGTGTATTTGAAGGGGACGCTTCAGAAAACCTACCTCCTTCAACTATTGCCTTAGAAGAATGGAAGAAATGGGTTACAGAGGACAAGATTATTTACGGAAATAAAAAAGATAATTTCTGGGAAATGGGAGATACAGGACCTTGTGGTCCTTGTAGTGAGATTCATATTGATATGCGTTCTGATGAAGAGATTGCATTGGTTCCTGGACGTGAATTGGTCAATAAAGACCATCCTCAAGTCATAGAAATTTGGAACAATGTGTTTATGCAATACAATCGAAAAAAAGATGGCAGCCTAGAACCCTTGCCTAATAAGCATGTAGACACAGGAATGGGCTTTGAAAGATTGGTTCGTGCAATTCAGCATAAAAAAAGCAATTACGATACAGATGTTTTTACAGGAACGATTGATGCAGTTGCTGCCATTACGGGTAAAGTCTATGATTTTGGCGATAGTAAAGAAGCAGTGGCATTTCGTGTAATAGCAGATCATATTCGTGCCATCGCATTTGCGATTGCGGATGGTCAATTGCCGTCTAACACTGGTGCTGGATATGTGATACGAAGAATTTTGAGAAGAGCTGTGCGTTACTATTATTCTTATTTGGATTATAAGCGTCCATTGTTGTTTCAATTAATGCCCTTGTTAGCAAAACAATTTGAACATGTTTTCCCAGAGTTAAATCAACAATTAGAATTTGTAACCAAAGTGATTAAAGAGGAAGAAGAAGGCTTTTTAAGAACTTTAGAAAAAGGATTGAAGCGCATGGAAGATATCATTCATACGCAAGCTAAAAATAGTGTAGTGGAAGGTCAATTGGTTTTTGAATTGTTTGACACTTTTGGATTCCCAGTTGACTTAACAAGATTGATTGCAAGTGAAAATGAACTTTCAATTGATGAAGCTGGTTTCGAAAAAGAGATGCAACAACAAAAAGACAGAAGTAGAGCTGCTACAGCTATTGATACAGGCGATTGGATGCAAGTGGGCGAAGATGCAGTTACTTCATTCATTGGATATACTTCAACAGAAGTATCTACATCAATTGTTAAGTACAGAAGTGTCAAGGCTAAAGGTAAAGAAGCCTACCAATGGGTTTTAGCAACTACCCCGTTTTATGCCGAAAGTGGTGGTCAGGTGGGTGATAAGGGACATCTTACATTTGAAGATGGTACTGTACTTGCTGTAACGGATACAAAAAAAGAAAATAATTTATTCATCCATTTTACAGACAGTTTGCCAAAAAATATTGGTAGCACTGTAAAAGCTACAGTAGATAGTACTTTAAGAAATCATACCACTCAACACCATTCTGCCACACACTTGTTACATGCTGCATTAAGAACAGTATTAGGAAAGCATGTTACTCAAAAAGGAAGTTTAGTGCATGCTGACCAATTGCGTTTTGACTTTTCTCATTTTGCAAAAATGACCAACGAGGAAATTGAAGCAGTAACAAAATTGGTGAATGAAAAAGTAAAAGAAAATGTACCTGTGGTGATAAAAGAAATGACTAAAGACGAGGCAATTGCACTGGGTGCGATGGCTTTATTTGGTGAAAAATATGGTGATAAAGTTCGTGTAGTTGTGATGGATCCAAATTACTCTATTGAATTATGCGGCGGAACCCATGTGGGAACAACAGGGGAAATTGGTCATTTTATGATTAAAGCAGAATCCTCTGTGGCAGCAGGTGTAAGGAGAATTGAAGCCGTTGTAGGACATGCAGCAGAAGCATTTCAAGCAGAGGCAAAAGAAAAATTAAAAAAACAAGTTGCTCAATTAGAAGAAGCAAATGCGGTAATTGCAGCAAGCCTTCATAAGAAAGAAACAAGTATAGACACTAGCACCTATACGATGGATCAGCTTTCGAATTATATTGTTGAGTTACAAAATCAACAAAGGGAACTCAAAAAAGCATTAGAGAGTCAAGATGCCATCCTAGTGAATGAATTGGTGGAAGCCCAGCAAAATAGTTTCGAAATCATTGGTGGGGTAAATTACCTTGGACTTAAAGTTCAGTTGAGTCAGATGGATCAATATAAAAAAGCAGCTCAATTATTGACTCAAACAAAGACAGGCGAAGTGATGGTTTTACTGGTTGGATCAGAAGGCGAAAAAGCTTTTGCAGCAATATCTATGAGTGAAGCCTTGGTTGCAAATAAAAAATGGGATGCGCCACAATTGATCAAAACACATATTGCGGGTTTGATAAAAGGTGGTGGCGGTGGTCAAAAAACATTGGCAACAGCTGGGGGACAGGATACTAGTCAATTAGAACTCGTACTTTCAACTATCAAATCTCTATTATAACCCCAGGCTATTTGAAAACCTCTCATTTCAAAATAGAAAATTTATTTTATGATAAAAAATGTAAGCATTGCACTATTTAGTATGTTATTTTTCATACTAACTGGATGTAAAGATAAAAATCAAGACGCACGTTATAGCGTTTCTGGAACCATCAAAAATGCTGCAAATAAACAATTGTTGTTACAGGAAATTCCATATGGTGGAAAACCAATCGTTACATTGGATTCTATCACGCTCGATTCTGATGGAAAATACAATTTTGAATTTATTGCAAAACAGGAAGGTATCTACCGACTAAGCAGTGGAGATGAATTAGATATAAGCTTCATCAATGATGAGGAGCAAATACAGATTAATGCTGATGCCACGGATTTCGCAAGCTATACTGTAAAGGGTTCTCCACATAGTACTGCTATGATTGAATATATGAAAGCCTACAAGTCAAAAGATTCTTCTTTATTTGCGACACTTTACGCTTTAGATAATTTGCAACAAACCAATGGTAAAGACAGTACTATTTTTTATTTACAACAACAGAAAGATAAAAAGATCAAAGCACTCAATGACCATGTTGAAAATACCATCAACAGTTCAAATAGCCCAGCACTTATTTATTTTGCATTAGGTATGGCTTTAAGATCGATGGAAATTAATAAAGTATTAGCGATGGCCAAGGGTGTTGCGGAAAAAACTAAAGCCGAATCTTTAATTGAATTTGTTACAACTTTAAGTGGGCAAGTGCAGGCATCAAGTCCAGCGACTGCAATCACTGTTGGTGCAATGGCACCAGAGATTGCTCTACAAGATCCCACAGGAAAAATCATCACATTGAGTAGCTTAAAAGGTAAATATGTTTTAGTTGACTTTTGGGCAAGCTGGTGTGGACCTTGTAGAAGAGAAAACGCAAATGTCGTTGCCGCCTATGAGCAATTCAAGCTTAAGAATTTAACAA